>ERZ1034984.2962-NODE-2962-length-12904-cov-19.927387_pt1 | contig 12904 bp, 10 predicted proteins | sample MGYA00520589_ERZ1034984 | MGnify/ENA primary metagenome ERZ1034984 (study PRJEB33766, sample SAMN09781790) | gut metagenome | biome: gut microbiome | host: Homo sapiens | place: Madagascar | study: EMG produced TPA metagenomics assembly of the PRJNA485056 data... | reverse complement strand
TATTAACCGCAAATGCTGGTGTAAATGGTAAAGCAATTAATATAACTAAATTACTATATGATAACTTATTAATATATTTTTTGAATTTTCTATTTGATAGAATAGGCCAAAATCTATTATTCTTTTATTAAAATTATTATTATTATCGTCGTGTTTTTCCATAATAAATTCCTCCAATATTACCATCTATATATAATTATAACACAAAATAGCCAAATTTATAACTAAAAATAGCAGATTATCTATATTTTGTCTCAATAATGGGAAAATTAATATAGGTGATTTGTATATGATAGATTTTTTTAGATTAAGAGATATAAGAGAAGATAATGATATTAATCAAGTTAGAATGGCAGAAATACTTGGTGTTAACCGTTCTACCTATTCACTTTGGGAACTTGGTATTAATATTATACCGTTGAATTATTTAGCTTTTTTCGCTGATTATTTTGATTATTCTATTGACTATGTTCTTGGACTTACTAATGTTAGAAGAAAGAATAACTTGATAAAAGGTTTTAATTTAAAAATACTTGGTAAGAATTTAAAAGAAGTAAGAATTAAAAATAGTCTTTCTCAAGAAGATATGGCACGAATTTTAAATGTTACTCAGCCTTGTATAACAAGATATGAGAAGGGTCTTATTTGTATATCTACTTCAAATATTTATAAATTCTCTAAAGAGTTTAAAATATCTATATCTAAGTTATGTGGTAAAGAGAAGTAAAAGAAGAAGTGTATATATTGAATACAAATCTTCTTTTATTTTTATTTTTTTAAGACTTTTACATATTTAAAATCTTTATTCTCACAAAGAAGTCCACTATCATAACAGGATATTAATAGTTTTAAATTTTCTATTTGTTTTTTTAACTCTATTCCTTTATCAGTATGGGCAATAGTGATTCGTCTTTTTGATGGTTCTTGAAGATCTATTGAATAGTGAATATCTTCATTATTTTGGATAGCATCTTCAAGAGAAGTAAATGGTTCGTGAGCAATAATTCGCATTCCTGTTGAGCCTGATACTAGAGTATAACCTGCTATTCCAGTTGTTTTTTGATAAGCTTTAGAAAAGCCACCATCTATTACTATTACTTTTCCATCAGCCTTTACTGGAGTCTCACCATTTATTTTTTCTACTGGAATATGACCATTTATTATATGAGCATTTTGTGTATCTTTAATACCAAAATTCTTCATTATGTTTTCCATTACTTCTTTATCTTCTTGATATTTATAGTAGTAATTTCTTTTTTCTTTATGAGACTTTTTGTCTTTAATTAATACTCTTTCTAGAGTAGTCATTTTATCTTTACCAAAGAATGGAGAATCTGGTCCACACCATAAGTACCACATTAGATCTAAGTCTTTTTGACTATTATCTTCCCTACTATAGTATAATCTTCTTACTAATAGATCAATATAGTCAAATAGTCTTTTGCCTGATAGACTTTGATTATTGATATCTACTCTCTTTAGAGAACCATCTTCATTTAATGGTACTAGAGCGTGATACATTAAGTTATTATTCTCTATTTTATACATACTTCCTTTATCTATAAAAACTTTCATATGTCTCTGAAGAGCTTCACTATTTAAAAATGATTTTACTAAATCGTTTATAATTTTTTCTTCTTCTTTAGTTAGTTTATAGGGATTATCTTTATCTATTGTAGGAAAATCTACATCCTCAAGATGATACTTAGTTCCATCTATTGTTATTTCTTTATTTTTATAATCTATTTTATCTAGTAGTCTTCGATGAGTCATTTTATATTCAGGATGTTCTAGAGCAAAAGTTCCCTCTAGTTTATACATAATAACTGATATAGCCTTATGTATTTTCGCAGACTGTTTTACTAGATAGTTGCTGTAGTAATCTTCTTCAGTAGTTTTTCTTGGTTTCCATACTAAAGCATCTTCATATGTATTTTCTGCAAAGTTAGCAAGAGGTCTTAGATTAATACCATAGATGTCTTCTAGGATATCTAAGTTGTTATGTCTAACACTGTTAGTTATAACTCCTGATACACAGATATTACTACCAATAGAAGCCCCCATCCATAAGATATCGTGGTTGCCCCATTCGATATCGACAGTATGATAGTTTTCTAGACTATCCATAATTTTATGAGGCTCTGGTCCCCTATCATAGACATCTCCTACTATATGTAGAGCATCTACTGATAATCTTTTAATAATCGAAGATAATACTATTATTAGTCTTTCACCATAATTTAGACCTATAATAGTATTTATTATTTCTTTATAATACTCTTCTTTATTTTCTTCTTCTATTTTATTATTTAATAATTCATCTACTATGTAACTTAAGTTATCTTCTTGATATATTTTTTTTACTTTACTTCTTGTGTATTTTGATGAAAATTTCTTAGTTACTTCAATTATTCTAAGTAGGTTATCATAAAACCATTTATCTTTGTTTTCTACTTGTTTTAAAATAATTTCCATCTTTTCTTTTGGATAATATATTAGCGTAGCTAATTCGTCTTGTTCTTCTTTTGTTAGTGTATCACTAAATAGTTGTCCTATACGAAATTTTATTCCTCCTGCTGAATTGTTTAGGATGTGAGTAAAAGCGTCTGCTTGACCGTGTAAATCACTCATAAAGTGTTCTGGACCTCGTGGTAAGGCTAAAATAGCATTTAAGTTTATTATTTCGGTCGCAGCATCATCTTTAGTAGGAAAGCGATTTGATAATTCTTTCATAAATTCTAACTTTAGGTTGGTATTTTTTTCTTTCATTCTTAGTTTCATTCCTTTCTGAAACCCTCTTTTTATTCTTTGGAAATTATTTTATTTGGTTTATCACCTACCTATAGTGGTAATTAAATAATACCATATATTTTATGATAAATAAAGAGTATTTGACATAATATGTGTATATAAAAGAGAGTTTTTTATAAAAACTCTCTAATGTTTAGTCTATATTTATTAATTCATAGTCGGTTGTTCCGAAATTTAAGTCTATAGAGGCCTCTATTATATGAGTACCATTTCTTGACTCTATTCTCTCTATTAAGTGTTCTTTTCCTTTGTCACTGCTATTGTAGACTAAGTCTAAGCAAGCTTTATCAACGGCTACTGGATCTAGACTTGCTAGTACTCCTATATCTTGCATACAAGGATCTTCTGCTACTGCACAACAATCACAGTCAACACTGATATTTTTCATTATGTTGATGTAGGCGATATTGTCTTTAAATTTATTATGTACTGCAAAAGCAGCATCTGCCATTGACTCAAGAAATTTATCTTGTTCTGCAACATTATCCCATAGTTTATTTGGCTCAGTAGTCTTTCCTGCAGTATGTATATAGGCTTTACCAGCACTTGAAGCAAAACCTATTGATAATTGCTTTAAGGCTCCTCCATAACCTCCCATTGGATGGCCTTTAAAGTGTGATAAAACTAAGACGCTATCATAGTTTGACAAGTGACTTCCAACATAATCTTTCTTAATTGTCTTTCCATTTGGAATATCAAGAACTAGATCTGGTTTTTCACTATCCATTATATCTACTTTGTAGTACTTACTCCAACCGTGTTCAGTCATTAATTTTTGATGTTTATCAGTAGTATTTCTAGCTCCATCATAGGCAGTATTGCATTCTACAACAGTACCTCCTACTCTATCAATGATATCTTTTACTAGTTCTGGATGAAGATAGTTTTGATTGCCTCTTTCTCCTGAATGTAATTTTACTGCAACATTGCCTTTTAATTCTATGCCTAGTTCATTATATATCTTAACTAGACTTTCATTTGTTATTTCTTTAGTAAAATATACTTTTGCTTTTTCCATAAATTATCTTCCTTTCTATCTATATATAATTATAACATAAATTAAATAAAATATTTAAATAACTATTGTAAGGAAGACCTTAGGCTTACTTACACTCTTTGAGACTACAGGCTCAAAGAGAAAAAGAAAAAGAACTAAAGTTCTTCTTCTATATGTTTTATTCTATTTAATATTCTATCTTTGCCTAATAATCTCATTATTTCATATAGGTCTGGTGTCATACACTTACTAGTCAAAGCTACCCTAAGTACTGTTGAAATATCTGCGACTGATCCTTTATAATTATCAGGATTTGCTTTATATTCTTTAATATTACTACAGTAACCCAAACTATCTGTTAATTCTTTTACTTTATTAAACCATACTTCTTTATCAGTAACATCATAATACTTATCCATATAAGTATTTAATATTTTAATTATCTCTTCCTTATCAGTAATGTTTCCCCATTCATAAGAAGTAGGATTATATAACTCATCATACATATAGAATATCTTACTCTTAATCTCAGAATAATTAGCATAATCTTTTCTAGGTTTTTTTTGTTCCCTTTCAATATTTAATATATCTTTAGTATACTCTTTATGCTTAGTAATTAATTCATAAAAATCTTTATCATACTCTTTAGACCATTTAGATAAACTATCATATACTTCTTCTTTAGTAATGCTACTAATATAATTTCTTGATATATTATTTAACTTTTCTAGATCATAAAGCGCTCCTGATGGAGACATCTTCTTAGGTGAAAATTTAAAGTCTAAGAAAGTTTTATCTGGATTAGCAGTATGCCATTCTTCATAATTAGAGTTAATTATTGTCATTAATGATTCTATTACTGCGATAGTTGGATAACCTTTTTCTTTATAGTAACTCATACTTGCTTCAGGATCTTTTCTCTTACTTATCTTTCTCTTAACATCACCATCTTGCTTTAAAATTAGAGGTGTATGTATGTATTTAGGTGGTTTTAGTCCTAAAGCTTTAAACATTTCAATATGTTTAGTGACACTAGGTAACCATTCTTCTCCTCTTACAACATGTGTAGTGTGCATTAAATGATCATCTATTACATGTGCAAAATGATAAGTTGGTAGCATACTCTCACTCTTCATAATTATTTCATCTAAATCATTTTCACTTAGACTTAATTTTCCTTTAGATAAGTCTTCGAAGATTATCTTGTTATTAAAGTCACCTTCTGATTTAAATCTAATAATATATGGATCTCCTTTTTTAATTCTCTCAATAGCAGTCTCGATACTAATATTTCTACATCTTGCATATCTTCCATAGTATCCAGTTCGCATTTTATTAGCCTCTTGGCTTCTTCTTAGTTCTTCTAATTCTTCTTTAGTACAGAAGCAAGGATATGCTCTTCCTATTTCGATTAGTCTTTTTATATAGGCGTGATATATTTCTTTTCTTTCACTTTGAATATATGGTCCATAAGAACCTTCTATATTACCTTTGTATTCATATTCATCAGGAATGATATTATATTCTTCTAGTGTCTTCATTATTAATTCAACTGCAGAATCTACTTCTCTTAATTTATCAGTATCTTCATTTCTTAGATAGAAAACACCACCAGTATTCTTAGCTAATATATAATCAGTAAGTGCTTGATAGAAACCTCCTATATGCATATACCCAGTAGGTGATGGAGCAAATCTAGTTACTGCTGCTCCCTCAGGTAAATCTCTTTCTGGATACATTCTCTCATAGTCTTCTACTGTCTTAGTAACATTTGGAAATATTAAGTCTGCTAAATCTTTATTCGTCATATTTTCACCTCTTTTTTATTAACTTGGGTATCCATTATATTCATCATATATTTTATTTAATATAATATATTGAAAGGAGAAATGTTTGTATGTATGGATGTGGATACCCTAACTATGGTTATGGTTATGGAGCCAATAATGGTTTCTGGATAATTATTATTGTGTTAATCATATTCTTTATTTTATTTTGGAATAATGGTAGCTGTGGCTGCAACAGAAACCAATGTTCTGGCTGTTAAAATAAAGCCCTTATTTAAGGGCTATTTTTTTATTTGGTTGCCCCGGTTAGATTCGAACTAACGAATGCCAGAGTCAGAGTCTGGTGCCTTACCGCTTGGCTACGGGGCAATAACAACAATATAATTATAGCATTAAGTTATTACTTATTCAAGATTTTTTTATAATTTAAATAATTTTTAAGATAAAGACTAACCTAGTGAAGGCTTTATCTTCCTTCTAAAGACTAATATTAGGCTTTAGAAGATAAGAGTAGATAGAAACTCTATCTACTCTTACTATATAAATATATTATTTTATTACTATATTTACTATTCTATTAGGAACACAAATCACTTTAACAACTTCTTTTCCCTCAAGCCACTTCTTAATAATATCACTACTTAAAGCTAAGCTTTCCATATCTTCTTTAGAAGCATCTTTCTTAATCTTAATAGTATCTCTTACTTTACCATTTACTTGAACCGCAATATCTATTTCATTATCAATAACTTTATCCTCATCATATGTAGGCCAACTAGACTTACATAAAACTTCTCCAAGGTTATTCTCTTCATTTAATTCTTCTGCTAAATGAGGAGCAAATGGATATAGTAATAATAATAGTACCCTAAGATCTTTTCTACTAATACTTCCTTCGTCTTGATAATTATTTACTAATTTCATTAACTCTGAAATAGCAGTATTATATTTTAAATTATCTATATCATAACTTACTTTCTTAATAGTCTTATTTATTATATTATCAAATTTAGGTGTATATTCTTCACTATCATTTAATAATTCTGGTAATCTTGCTATTCTATTTAGGAATCTACTTATTCCCACTACTCCTTGATCACTCCAAGGGGCTTCTGCTCCATAGTCTCCCATAAATAATACATAGCATCTTAGTACATCTGCTCCATATGCTTCAATTACATCATCTGGATTGATAGTATTTCCTTTACTTTTACTCATTTTTTGACCATCACTACCAAGTACTAAACCAATAGTAGTTCTTCTTTGGTATGGTTCTTTAGTATTTACTACTCCTATATCGTATAAGAAACGATGCCAGAATCTTGAATAGATAAGGTGTCTTGTGATATGCTCTGTTCCACCATTATAGACATCAACATTCATCCAGTATTTCATTTTATCTTTGTCCGCCAAAGCCTCGCTGTTATGTGGATCAATATATCTTAAATAATACCAACTTGATCCAGCCCACTGTGGCATTGTATCAGTTTCTCTTTTAGCTGGTCCCCCACACTTAGGGCACTTACAATTTACCCAATCAGTAGCATTCGCTAAAGGACTCTCACCATTTGGTCCTGGCTTAAACTCTTTTAACTCAGGTAACTCTAATGGCAACTCTTCTTCTGGTACTAGAACTGTTCCGCATTTATCACAATAAACTATTGGAATTGGCTCTCCCCAATATCTTTGACGATTGAAAGCCCAATCTTTCATTTTATATTGAACGGCGGCCTCTCCTATTTTGTTTTCTTCTAAGTAGTCTAACATTTTACTTATGGCTTCTTTCTTATTACTAGTTCCATCTAAGAAACTAGAGTTTATCATTTCACCATCACCAGTATAAGCTTCTTCTTCAATGTTGCCACCTTTTATTACTTCTATTATATCTATACCAAACTTTTTGGCAAATTCGTAATCTCTAGTATCGTGTGCAGGTACTGCCATTATAGCACCAGTACCATAACCCATCATTACATAGTCAGATATATATATTGGTATTTCTTTATTATTTACTGGATTAATAGCAGTAAGTCCTTCTATTTTAACTCCAGTTTTATCTTTAGCTAATTGTACTCTTTCAAACTCAGTCTTTTTATTAGCCTGCTGCTGATATTCTTTTATAGCTTCAAAATTAGATATTTTATCTTTATGCTCTTCTAGCATTGGATGCTCTGGAGCTACTACCATAAAGGTTACTCCAAATAAAGTATCTGGTCTAGTTGTATATACTTTTAATTTGTCACCAGTTTCTTTAACCTTAAATTCTACATAAGCTCCTTTACTTTTACCAATCCAATTTTCCTGCTCTATCTTTACTCTCTCAGGAAAGTTTACTTCTTGTAATCCTTCAAGTAACTTATCTGCATACTTAGTAATTCTTAAAAACCATACATCTTTTTCTTTTTGAATTACTTCACTATCGCAACGATCACATCTTCCACCTTGAGAGTCCTCATTTGACAATACTACTTTACAGTTAGGACAATAGTTTACATAAGTATGATCTTTGTATGCTAATCCGTGCTCATATAATTTACAGAATATCCATTGTGTCCATTTATAATACTCTGGATCAGTAGTACTGAAGATCCTACTATAGTCAAATGAAAAACCAGCACTCTTAAGTTGTCTTGTAAAATTTTCTTCATTTTGTTTTGTTGTTATTCTAGGATGTATTCCCATCTTTATGGCATAGTTTTCTGCTGGTAATCCAAAGGAATCAAAGCCTATTGGGAATAGTACATTTTTTCCTTCTAGTCTTTGCTTTCTAGATAATACCTCCATACCTATATAAGCTTTAATATGTCCTAGATGCATTCCTACTCCACTAGGATAAGGAAATTCTACCAAATTGTATTGTTTAGGAAGATTATAATCATCTTTGGCTTTATAGATACCTTCTTCCTCCCAATACTTCTGCCACTTTTTCTCTATTTTCTTAAAATTATACATGCTTCTTTCCTCTTTTCTGATAATATCTACCAAGTATTCCATAACAAATAATTATTAATAAAGCTATAATAACTATTCCAAGTAATAACTGCCATATCCATTTATTTAATAAGTGATAAATAATTAGATATGTAACTACTATTATAAAAGTATTTATTAAGGCAGATATATATATAAAATGTTTATAGTTTATTTCTTTTTGATTTAGTTTATAGATACTAACTAGATAATAAAACTCTACTGGTACTTTATTTTTATTATAAGTAGTCTTCTTTCTAACAAATATTAAATAATTTAAAACAAATACTACTGCAAATGCTATTATAAACTCTAATAATATATCTAATACTGCCTTCATAAATCCTCCATATATCTCTGTATTATACTATGATTTTTCTATATATTCAAGTAAATTTATAAAAATTTTAATATATTTACTATCTAAACCCTGCTTCTTTAATTTTCTTATTTTAATTCTCTTTTTTCTTATTTCTAGATCGCTAAATAATACTTTATCTAACTTCTCTTTAAGCACTGTCTCAATTTGAAGATCATACAATATTTCTTTTATTTCTTCATTTATAAATCTTACTGAACTTACTAGAATATCTTCTCCTTTTATATTTACTTCTAGATCTCTACCTACTATTTGATTATTTATTTCCACAATAAAATCACTCTTATCATAATAACAATTATATTTTATTGTTTTATCACTAATATTTACTTCTTTTATATTCTTAGTATTTTTAAAACGTAGTAGATAACTTCTGGTACTAAGAAGATTTTTACCATCACTCTTTTTAATTGTAAATGTATAATTATCTTGTTGATATTGATAGTTAAACTTGGTTATCATATATAATCCTCTTAGATAGTTCTTAGTTACTCCATCATCTTCATATAGATAGTATTCTCCTTGATCTAATGGATATATATCTAGTTCTAAACAACTAGGAACTACTTCGTTATAAGTATTCTGCATAGGAATAATAGCTCCTGCTTTTACAAATACTGGGTAGTCTTCATCACGATAGAAATTATTATAATATTTATTACCTGTATATTTTTTACCCTGCAAGAAATCAAACCATATACCATTTGGTACATATACTCTTTTCATTACTCTATTTATTAAAGTATTCTTTTTATTAGTAATTGGAGCCACAAAGAAATCTCTTCCTAAAAAGTATTGGTTCTTATATAATGGTTCGTCATATATTTTAGGATAGTCGTGATAAAATGGTTTTACTAGAGCTTTTCCTGTTATATGATAATTATAACTTTCAGAATATAAGTATGGTAGTAGTCTATATCTTAAATTCATATAGTTAGTAATATGACTCTTAATTACATAATTCCATTTCCAAGGCTCTCTCTTATAGTACTTTCCTCCTTCACTAGCTAATAGGAAGATTGGAGAAAAACACGCAAACTGGATATAACGTAAGTATAATTCATCCTCTTCAATACCCCCAGAGTAGCCTCCAATTGGATGAGCTATAAATGATATACCAAAATTATATCCCTGCAGATTATATCTTGGTAATAAGTTTAGTGTATACCAATTTACTTTTGTTTTACCACTAAAAATAACAGGATATCTATGCGGTGCTATATTAGGATTTCTAGATAGTATCAAACTTCTTTTACCTGATATCTCTTCTTTACCACAATGGTAATGATTTATTTTCCATAAATTTATTCTATCTAATGGATTATTATAATCTATACAAAAAGTACTTACTCCTAGGGCTTCTAAATTATTTATAATAAAATTTAAATATATGTATATTTTTTCATTGGTAAAAGGAATAAAACTTATTTCATCAGTATTTATATAATTTTTAATTACATTGTATTCATTACTTTCCTTTGTTATCTTTTGACTAGGATTTATAGTTACTCCTAGTTTTATATTGTTTTGATTTAAATACTCACTTACTTGTTTTAGATTAAGAATTGGTGTATATGAATTATTATTATGCCAAAAATCTCCTAGTAAGAATATTGATATTGGTATGTTATTATTATGAAAGTTACTTACTAGATTTATAATATCTTCTTCTTTATAAAGATCATTTTTATACCACCACGCTCCTAGTGCATATCTTGGTATTAAACTAGGATAACCTGTTAAAGTAAAATAATCCTTCAAGCAACCATCAAAGTCTTCATTATAAAGAAAAAGATACCAGTCTTTTATGCCTTTTTCTCTTTCTATAAAATTATCTTTTTCATCTAATACTAGACTATCACTATCATCTATTATACAAAACCCATCTAATGAATATAGCCCTTTATCTAATATTATTTTATCTTTAACACTATCTAATGAATAGTTAATTGCTCTTAAATTCTTTATCTCTGGGCTATTTACTTTCCACTCTTTATCAGTTCCATTTATGATAGCATTAATATTACTACCAAAAGTAGATGCTTTAAAGTCTTTATCTTTAGCATAATTAACAGTAAACACTGATGTTGATATTTGAATTAACTCTTCTGTTTCAGTAACAGCATATTCTGTCTTTGGAAAAGCTCTATTTACCACTAATGAAGTTGGTCTATCTTCAAACTTTCCATTTACACTATATTCTAATCTTATTAGTCTAGGAGATAATATAGTAAATCTATATTTATTTCCTACTATATAAGAACTTTTATCACTTAATAAATCTTCTTTCTTTCTGATATAGTAATTAGAAACATTACTCATAATATCTCCCTTCTTATTCTTTTATTATTATTGTAATTGATATGGATTTGAAATTGTTCCATCACCAGTTAGGATTGTGGTTGTTGGTTTTAGATATAATGTTGGTATAATATCATACCCAGCGCCAACATTTCTCACATTTCCTGCACTTACAGCTCCTGTTGATGTAATATTCCAAACAATACTTTGGTGGGCAAAATTATTATTTAGTACCCAACTAGTAGAAGTAAATATTGGTTTCATCCAATTATTATTAGCACAGGTTGTATCGGTATAACTTCCTACAGTACTGTTGCAATAATCAGCCCCAAATTCTGCAGCATAACTGTAATCAGACGCATAAATCAAAGATATATTGGCAGTTGTAGTTGTATCAAAACTACAACATGTTGTTGTTCCTCTTTCTGCTTGATACAACGCATCAGAATAGATTGCCACACTATTACTTCCACCCAAATTCCAGGTTGATGATAAAATCATATTTTTAGTTTCTGTGTTTTTTAATGAATTATAGTACGTTTCATTTAAATAAGTTTTTGATGAAGAATTTCCCCAATCGTTGCCCATCGTAGCATTCCAACTCTGCTTTCCTATTGTTTCTTGTTTCATTATCTTTGTATTTCCATTAAATACACCTATTATTCTCCATACTTCACAAGTAGATGATGCTTGGTTATTATAATCAGAACAATTAAAATAAACATAGTTGTTTGGAGCTGTTCCATAATATCTTATATTACCACTATCTAATGCTTTTGTTGTTCCGCCTAGCCTATCACTCATTAATTTTACTGATGGTGCTTTGTTATAAGTTATGTTATTATTAGTTACACTTTCTTTTGGTGCAGTATAATATAAATCTGATATATAGTTCACTGAAGGAACTGCTATTGGTTTCATTGAGGCCTCACATCTTACAGTAACTGTAAGAGTCTCTGAAGAAAGATTTGGATCTAATTCTTCTTGTTCATCTAGCCATAAATATACTGTATAGGTTTTACTTGTTATGTCAAGTGGTATATTTGCTTTAATTAGAACTGAAGAACCTGCAGAATTACCTGCTAAATTACCAGAGGCTATTATTGAACCAGAGGTATCCAATAGAGTATACTTTAATGCTGTAGTACTACTAAGAGACGAAGATATAGCTCCTATATCTAGGTATATATGTCCATATATATCATAGGTATTATCTTTCTTTCCAAAAGTAATCGTAGCGCTATTACCGCCTGCATAATCAGTACTAGGATCTAATGTTCCTGATGTTATATCAGTTCCTTTATCATAACTAATATAATAATCTAGTCCATTAGTAATTGTATCTACTGTTAAATTATCAAATAAATTTTCTCTATACATAGCATAAGTACTTACTATGATACTAAGACATAAAGTACAAATACTAGCTATCATAAATATTTTACTTTTTTTCATAATTTCCTCACTATTCTACTAATATAATGATAGCATAATAAATAAAAAAGTGCAATAATTATCACACTCTTTTTTTAGTTAAAATATTCTTTATTATATGAAATATTATAGTAATAGATAAGTAACTTATAATTGTTAAAATACTTGTTAAAATACTTTTAGTATGTACTTTAATTATCAATGTAAATAGTATCAATATAAAAC
>ERZ1034984.2959-NODE-2959-length-12917-cov-9.832763_pt1 | contig 12917 bp, 10 predicted proteins | sample MGYA00520589_ERZ1034984 | MGnify/ENA primary metagenome ERZ1034984 (study PRJEB33766, sample SAMN09781790) | gut metagenome | biome: gut microbiome | host: Homo sapiens | place: Madagascar | study: EMG produced TPA metagenomics assembly of the PRJNA485056 data... | reverse complement strand
GATAATCGGACGGGTGCCTCCAAAAATGGTTGGCGGGGCTTTTGTTACAGCCCCCTTTTCTATGCGGCGTGCAGCTACGAGACGGCCATTTCTGCCTGGACTCCCTGTGTCAGGCGTTCTTCGACTCGGGTGAGCCTGCGACGCCAGCCGCCGCGCAGGTAGTAGATCAGGCTCACAAGACCCGTTGTGGTCCAAGACACGGGGTAGGCCATGGCCACGCCGAGGGCGCCGGGCATGAAGGTGCTGGCCCCGAAAATCCACGCCACGCGCAGCAGACACACGCCCACGACAATGATGAGCATGGGCTTGAGCGTCTCGCCCGTGCCGCGCACCGCGCTTGTAAGCACTTGGGCGAAGATGAAGGGGAAGTATCCCGGCACAAGCATGTACAAAAACGTGAGCGTGTCGGGCAGAAGGCTTGCGTCCGAGGTGAAGATGCCTGAAATCTGGGGTGCGAACATCAGGATGAGTGCGGCAAGCGGCAGGGTGAAGGCGAAGCACATTCCCAGCGTTACCCACACGCTGCGCTTGGCGCGCGCTATGTCGCCGGCGCCATAGCACTGCCCCATGAAGGTTGTGGCCCCCAGGGAGAAGGCGTCCAGGACAAGCCACAACGCCATGTTGCACTTGCCGCACACGGCAAACGCAGACACGATGTGGGTTCCGCATGCGTTCACGCCCGTCTGGATGACCATGTTGCTGATGGAGAACATGCTCATCTGGATGCCCGTGGGTAGGCCGATGCCCACGACCTTGCCGAGCATTCTGCGCGAGAAGCCGATGCGGCGCAGCTCAACGTGGTAGGCCTCTTGCGAACGGACGAGCGTCACCATGACGAGTATGCCGCTGACGGCGATGGCAATCACCGTTGCGCTTGCAGACCCAGCCACGCCCCATCCAAGCACGATGACGAAGAGCACCTCGAGGGTGATGTTGACGAGCGAGCAGGCGATGAGGAAGTAGAAGGGCCGCTTCGAGTCACCCACGGAGCGCAGGATGGACGCGCCCATGTTGTACATCATCATGAACGTCATACCGATGAGCTGGATGCGGACAAAGGTGAGCGCGTATTCCATGTTTTCCGGCGGCGTTTGCATGAGTCGCAAGAGCGGCTCAGCCAAAGGCAGCCCTACGACTGTGATGAGCAGGCCCACTGCCAGGGCGAACGCGAGGGCGGTGTGCACGGCCTCGTTCACGCGCTTCTTGTCGCCGGCTCCCCAGTATTGGCTGATGATGATGGTCGCGCCTGTTGACAGACCAACGAAGAAGTCGATGAACAGGCTGAGCAGGGGCTGGGTCGAGTCGACCGCGCCCAGGGCGGCCGAGCCCACGGCATGTCCTACCACGGCGGCGTCCACGTAGTAATAGAGCTGCTGGAACAGGTTGCCGCCCATGATGGGCAAAACGAAGAGCAGGACTTTCTTCCATACCGGACCGTGCAGGATGTCGAGAGCTTTCTTCTCGCCGCCCTTCTTGGGCCACGTCTTCTTCGCCATGACTTATCCCACGCTTACCTCTCCGGCCAGGACGCGCAGGTAGTCGGCGCGGTTTGCCTTGAGGAGCTGGGGGATGGGGAGCTCGTAGGGGCAGCGCGTCATGCACAGGCCGCATTCCACGCAGGAGTCGACCTTGGTCATCTCGGCCTGCCAGTGCTCGGAGAGCCACGCCTGGGAGGGGGCGCGGCGCAGCATCAGGCTCATGCGGGCGCACTGGTTGATGGCGATGTGCATGGGGCACGGCATGCAGTAGCCGCAGCCGCGGCAGAAGTTGCCCGTGAGCTCGGCGCGCTCCGAGGCGATGAAGGCGAGCGTCTCTTCGTCGAGGGCGGGCGTGCCCTGCCCCATGTAGGAGAGCCACTCGTCGAGCTCGGACTCCTTTTGCACGCCCCAGATGGGCACGACGTTGTCGAACTTGGTCATGTAGGCCATGCAGGCGCGGGAGTTGTGCAGCAGGCCTCCTGCCAGGCCCTTCATGGCGATGAAGCCCATGTTCGCCTCGGTGCAGGCCTCAACGAGCGCCTCCTCGCGCGGGGTCGCCAGGTAGGAGAGGGGGAACTGCAGTGTCTCGTACAGGCCGCTCGCCACGGCGTCCTCGGCCACGCCGATCTTGTGCGCGGTGATGGCGATGTGGCCGACCTTGCCCTGGCGCTTGAACTCCTGCATCGCCTCGTACATGCCTGTGCCGTCGCCGGGGCGGTATACTCGGTCGGCGCAATGGAACTGGTAGATGTCCACGTGGTCGGTCTTGAGCAGGCGCAGCGAGGTCTCGAGGTCGGAGGCGAGGGACTCGGGGTCCTTTGCGCCCGACTTGGTGGCGATGGTCACCCGGTCGCGCATGCCTTCGAAGGCGATGCCCACCTTCTCCTCGGAGTCGGAGTAGGCGCGCGCGGTGTCGAAGAAGGTCATGCCGCCCTCGTAGGCGCGGCGCAACAGCTTGACGGCCTCGTCGGTTGAGATGCGCTGGATGGGAAGGGCGCCGAAGGCGCTCTGCGGCGTCGTGATGCCGGTTGAGCCAAGCGTGATGGTCTTCATGGTGGGTTCCTCTCCCCAGCCCCAATACATATACATAAAAGGGTACCATCTGGGGGCTTGAATGTATGGAGGCAAACGGGGGGTGTGGCACTTGGCAAGGGGAACGGCGCGGCGCATGTCGGCGCTTGAAGTTGCAACATACGGGTTGCTCGCCGCCGTGGCGCTCATCTTCGGCTACGTCGAGGCACTCTTTCCGCTGCCATTGCCTGTGCCGGGCATTAAGCTCGGTTTGGGCAACATCGTGGTGCTTTTCACGCTGGCGGGCTTTGGCTGGCGGGCGGGCCTCGCCATTGCCCTCGTGAAGGTTGTGGTGTCGGCGCTGCTTTTCGGCAACCCGATGGTTCTTATGTACAGCGCGGGCGGCGCAGCGCTGAGTTTTGCGGCTATGTGGGTGGCGCTGCATTGGAGCCGCTTGAGCATCGTGGGCGTGTCCATGGTGGGCGGCGTCTTTCACATGGTGGGCCAGCTTGCGGTGGTCGCCTTTACGTTCTCGCCATATGTCGCCCTGGTCTACCTGCCTGTTTTGATGATTTCTGGCCTTGTGACGGGTTTGCTCACGGGCTATGTGTGCCGCCTGGTGATACGCACCACGGCCAAGTCGAACCTCTTCAAGAGCCGTGCGCGCGAGCTTGCGCGGCGACAGGGCGCAGCGAAGGCGCCCGCAGCCCGCGAGGCAATGTCCGCCACGGAGAGTACCGCCAAATCAGCCTCTGTTTGTGAGACGGCGCTAGTCACAAAGGGCGCTGTCAGGCCGCCCTCCGTCTGTGGGGCGGCGCTTGGCACAGAGAGCGCCGCCGAGCCGGCCGCTGTCTGCGGGGTGGCGTCTGATGCGTGCGAGGTGGCGCCTGCCGCAAAGTGCGCGGACGTCCATGCGCCGTGCGCGGCACCTGAAACCGATGAGTCGAACGACCAGTTTGAAACGAGTGAATCCCATGTTTAACGCAAACAAGACCTCTCAAGCTTTGCTGGGCCCGCGCATCGACCGATGCGCCTTCTGCGGCATGGCGCTCATGGGCGGGCTTGGCCTCATCGGCCTGGCCGGTGGCCGTCTGGCCGACGCCGCAGAAAGTTCCGACAAGCAGGGCGGCGCCGCCACCGCTGAAGCGCAGGCCGAGCCTGTCAAGGCTTCGACGTTTGCCTTCAACACGCTTGTGAGCATCACGGCATATGGTGTGGATGCCGATGTGGTCGCTTCGTGCATCAAAGACTGTGCGAGGTACGAGGACCTTTTCTCTGCCCGCAAAGAGGGTGCTGAGATCGTGCGCATCAACGAGGCGGGCGGCGAGCCTGTGGAGGTAAGCGCCGACACGGCAGACCTCATCGCCGCTGGTCTTGAGTACGGCCGCCAGACCGATGGAGCCTTCGACATCACCATTGGCTCGGTGAGCCTGCTGTGGGACTTCATCAACGCCGTGAAGCCCACCGACGAGGAAATCGCCGAAGGCCTCAAGCATATCGACTACACCCAGGTTGTGCTCGATGGCACGACGGTCACCATGGGCGACCCCGAGGCGCGCCTCGATTTAGGTGGCATCGCCAAGGGCTGGATCGCCGCGCGCCTGGTAGACAAGCTTGAGCAGGCGGGATGCACGTCGGGTCTGGTGGACCTGGGCACCTCGAGCGTCTATGCCATCGGTTCCAAGCCCGACGGAAGCCCCTGGCGCGTGGGCCTGCGCGACCCCAAGGACTCGATGAGCTCGCTTGCCGGCGTGGTGGAGATTTGCGACGAGGCCATCACCTCTAGCGGCCTGTACGACCAGGAGTTCGAGCTCGACGGGCAGAAGTACTGGCATATCCTCGATCCGAAGACCGGCTATCCGGCTCAGACGGACATGCTCGGTGTCACGCTCATCGGTACCGATCCCATGCAGGGCGATGCCCTGTCCACCACCCTGTCGGTCATGGGCATCGAGGAGGGCTCGGCATGGGTTGAGAAGAACCATCCCGAGATTGCCGCCATGTTTGTGGACCAGTCCGACGAGGCGACGTTTGCCAATGGGTTTGAGTCACACGGCTACATGGCCGTTAAAAATACGAAGTAGGACGCGATGAAGACGAGCGAGGCACAGTGCAAGGCGTGGGACGGCGGTCGCAGCGGACGGCCTGCCCCGGCGTTTGACGACGCCGCCCACGGGTCGCGCGGGTGGGGCATTCGCCCGGCCGACGTGGCCGTGGGAGCGACGACGCTATTTGCCGCGCTCGGCGTATGCTGTGTGCTGTGGTTTGGCTTCGGTGTGCAGGGCGTGCCGGGAGTCTCGCTGGGCGAGGGGAGCGGTGCCGAAGTGGGCGCTGGCGCTTCCGAAGTCGCTTCGGGGACCAAATCGACTGACGCGGGCGCGGCGGGCTACCTGGATACTCAGGCGTCCAACCTCGATGCCGGCGGCCCAAACGTTCAACCATCTGGTCTCGGCGCTGCTGGCTCTGACGCCCAGTCGCTCAACCTCGATGCCGGAGGCCCGAAGGCACAGGCGTCTGTTCCCGATGCCGGAGGCTCGCCCGCAGCCTCGGGCCAGGGTTCTGTGGACTTGGGCATCGACGCGGGTTCAACGTACACTGCCTCAGATACCGGCGATACCGTTGCCACGCTTTATGCCGTCATCCAAAACTCCGACGGCTTCTACCAGGTGCTTCCCCTTGGCGAAGACACGACCGTCACGGTCGCGGGTTCTTTGGGAACCAACATCATCGAGGTGGCCGACGGGCGGGTGCGCTGCCTTGAGTCTGACTGCTCGAATCAGACGTGCGTGAAGCAGGGCTGGGTCTCTGGGTGCGGTCAGACCGTTGTGTGCCTGCCCCACAAGCTCATTGTGCAGCTGGTTGCCGACCCGGCAGACGCCGTGCCGCTGAGCTAAGGACGAGCCGCGCACGAATGGGCGGGTGCGGCGATTGTGGGCCGCGCACTTGCGACATCCCGATAACGAAAAACGCCAAAAGTATACGTTATAACTTTCATCAACGCGAATCAAGCCGCTTCCGTTTTCCAGTCGACGGCATCGTCGCAGGTAGATGAGGCGGCTGTTTTCTGGTGCAAGAGCCCATTCCTCCCCACGGGCGGTATAACGCATACTTTTGCCGATTTCGGGGCACGGAGCCAGGGAAGGACGTTAAAAGCGTGGCGGAGTGGGACCCTCAGGGCTTGCTGACATCCCGAAAACGAAAAACGCCCGGGATGCGCGTGGCATCTCGGGCGTTTGAAAGTCGAACTGGTGCGCCGTCAGGGATTCGAACCCTGGACCTTGGGATTAAGAGTCCCCTGCTCTGGCCAGCTGAGCTAACGGCGCGCAGCGAAGAAGTACTGTACTCTTTAGAGCGTCGTGAGGCAAGCACAAACTTCCATTCTTGTGCATCTTCGCGAGATGCACAAATTTGCACCTACTCCGTGCGGTCTGTGTCCGCCCCTTCGACAACCTCGGTGCACTTGCACAGACGTCCCTTGCCCGCAACCCAGCGATCGAGCGTGGCAAGGATGCCGGGCAGGAACACGAGGATGAGTGCGATGGTGCACGCCGCGCCCAAGGAGAGGGTCTGGCAGATCTGCCCGATGGTGGGATCGCTGCCGAACATAGCGATGGCACCGCATACCAGCACGATGATGAGGCCACTTGTCATGACGGTGTGGATGGAGCGCACGTATGCGCTCTCGAGGGCGGGCGCCACACCCATGCGCGCGCGGGCGTCACGGTAGTTGCTCGTAAAGAGGATGCCGTAGTCCACTGTGGCACCCATGAGGATGCACTGTACGATGAGAAGCGCCAGGTAGTAGATGCTATAGCCCTGCAGGCCCGTGGCCAGCACGGTGAGGTACACGCCGCATTGCACGATGAGCACGAGAAGCGCAGGGATGAGCAGGTTGCGGAAGGTGAGGGCCACCACGAGGTAGATGGCGCCTGCGGTGAGCAGCGTGATGAGCGTGAGCTCGTCATGGAAGCCCTTACTCATCTCCCATGCCATGGGACCGTCGCCCACCAGGTGGTATTCGCCCTTGAGGTTGCTCGCGCACCAGGCGTCGAGCTCGTCGAGGAAGTTGAACATCTCCTGCGAGCCTGCCTCGCCGGCAAACGTCACGGCCATGATGGAGGCGTGTTCGCCGTGCAGCTTTGCCTCGCCGTCCTCGATCTGCGCGGCCATCTCGTCGACGGCCACCTTTTGCGCATCGTCGGCCATGGTGGAGAATGCCTTGCTCGGCAGAAGCTTTTCCTGCACGAAGCCCAAAAACTCCGGGATGGTGAGGCGCACGTCTTCGGGGGCGTCGGCCTTGTAGAGCTTGAGCAGGGCAAGCTTGCTCATGGAGTCGATGTCCTCGCCTGAGGCGTACAGCGAGTACACGATGTTGATGGTGCTCGAGTCCATGCCGAGGTCGCCAGCCTGATCGCCGTACTCCTTCATGACCTGCTGAAGCTCACTTGCGCTGTATGCACGTCCGAGCGTGTTGCCCCAGGCATTGACCGCCTCGACGCCCTGCGCACCCTCAATCTCGTCGATGTGTGTGGCGACGGCGTCCTCGTCGTCGTTGGAGTAGACGAGTACGACGGTGCTTGTGCGGGGAAATATTTGAGCGATGGGGTCTTCCTTGGCGAGCGTGTAGGAGACGCCCGTGTTTGCCTGAGCGATATATGCCACGGCGAACAGGAGCGCGAACGCCACGCAGGTCACATAGCGGGCACGCATGCTGAAGCGGGCCAGGCCGGTCATCGCGCGCTCGGGATGCAGCGTGGGTTTGGCCGTGGCGCGGATGGCGCGGTCGCAGCCCAGGATGAGCGCGGGCAGAATGGTGAACACGCACACGAGGCTGCAGATGACGCCCTTTGCGAGCACGATGCCCAGGTCGGCACCGATCTTGAAGCTCATGAAGACGAGTGCGAGCAGGCCCACGAACGTGGTGAGCGAGCTGGAGGTGATTGCCGAGAACGCACCCGCCACCGCGCGGCGCATGGCGGTGTCGCGCTGGTCGGCGCTGGGCCGGTCGGCTCCCTCGGGCACGTTTTCCAAGGCAAGTTCCTGGCGGTAGCGGTTCATGAGGATGATGGAGTAGTCCATGGAGAGCACGAGCTGCAGCAGGGCCGCGATGCACATAGTGACGGAGGAGACTTCGCCCATGACGATGTTGCTGCCCAGGTTGATGCCCACGGCGCAGCCGATGGTCACAAGGAACAGCAGCGACTCAAGCACCGAGGGGCACATGGCCAGAAGAATCAAGAAGAGCAGGCTCAGCGCCAAGACGAGCGTCTGAAGGGGAATGTCGCTGGAGTTGGAGTCATCATCGGCAATGAGTGTGGTGGCCTGCGGGTATGTGCTCGCCACAAGGTCGGAAATGGTCGCCTCGAGGTCATGCTGACCCGCGCTCCGATAGTCGTAGTCCATGGCCACGACGTAGAGTGCCTTGTCGTCTTGGTTGTAGGCGGCATCGCCCGCTACGTGCGTCACCGCCGCGACGCCTTCGAGCTCGCCCAATTTGTCCGTGAGGGAGGCGCGCTCCTCGTCATCAAGCCCGCTTACCATCACGCGCAGCGTGTGCGTGGAGACGGCGTCGGGCACCTCTGCTTCCATGAGTTCCACGCCCGCCTTCATTGACGAGCCATCGGGCAGGTACTTGGTCATGTCAGTGTTGACGTGCACGCCCAGCATAAGCAGGCTCACGACTGTTGTGAGCACAACCATGAAGACCAGCACGGCCTTCCTGCGCTTGACGATGAACCCGGCGAGCTTGTCCTTCATGGCCGTTCTCCATCCTTTTAGCTATGCGCCTTTTTATGCCTGGCGCGTGCGATGCGTGATACGGTCATTCTTGCACATACCAGGCCGTGTTAAGCTGTGTCGTGCAAACAATTCGTTTCGAAACTGACCTAAGGAGTGCTCATGAAGGACGAGAACTGCATCTTCTGCAAGATCGCTGCCGGCGAGATCCCTACCAAAAAGGTCTACGAGGACGATTACGTCATCGCGTTCGATGACCTCGAGCCCCTCATGCCTGTTCACACCCTCATTATCCCCAAGGACCACTACGCCAACATCGGCGACAACGTGCCCGAGGAGACGCTGGGTCATGTCTTTGGCGCCGTGCGCAAGGTGGCTGAGATCAAGGGTCTCAAGAACGGCTACCGCCTCATGGTGAACACCGGCGAGGACGCCTCCCAGAGCGTGCAGCACTTCCACGTGCACATGCTCGGCGGCGGCTGGATGCCCCGTCCCAACGACCAGGACTGGGGTCCCAACGCCACCAACGTTGCCCACCTCAAGGAACAGCAGGGCGAGTAGCATGGGTGAGATTCTGGATTTTAAGGGCCCGAAGACGACGGTCGCGTTTCCCGAGTTCTCGAACCCCGCCGCCGACAACGAGTGCGAGCTTGAGTACGATCCCAAGCCCGGCAGTGTTGGCGTGCTCGTGACCACAGACTCCCAGGGCGTGGCGCATTTCACGGTGACCGCGCCTGCCGAGGAGGTCGGCGAAGCCATCAAGCAGGCAAAGGACGGCCTGGCCGCCTCGTTTGGCGTGCCTGCCGACGCGACCACGCTCGAGGCGATCCGCACGCAGATGGGCGAGGGTACCTTCGACGCTTTCATCACGACGTTTGTGCAGCGTCACTTCTTCGCCAAGGCCCTGCTGCGCACCTCCGTCCTGCCGTTCCTCGACCCCGACCACCTGACGAGCGAGCTCCCGGTGGAGGGCCAGGACTACGTGTTCAAGATGGAGTGCCTGCTGCGCCCCTCCTACGAGCTCTCCTCGTACGAGCCCGTGAGCGTGAAGGTTCCCGAGAAGCAGGCCGTGAGCTCCAAAGACGTGACGGCCTACCTCGACAACATGTCCAAAGAGCTTGCCACCTGGGAGAACGACCCGTCTGCCACGCAGGTTGAGCGCGGCAGCCACGTGAGTCTCAACCTCGACTCCACGCTCGATGGCAAGCCCTTCCCGCAGCTTACCGGCCGCCATGTTCCCTACCTGGTGGGTTCCGGCCAGCTGTGCGACGAGTTTGACGACCAGCTCGTGGGCATGGCCCCGCGCGAGCGCAAGGAGTACGGCCTGTCGCTTCCCATGCCTGCCGAGGACGGCTCCGTCAACTACCAGGTCGTTCAGGTCAAGGTGCAGATTGACGAAATCCAGCACAGTGTGCCGGCCGTCATCGACGACGGCTGGGTGATGAAGAACCTGCCCGAGGCCCAAACGCTTCTTGGTCTTCGTAGCAAGGTCCGCACGATGCTCGAGCGTCAGGCCGACGCCGCTCAGCATGCCCAACTCCTCGAGCTCACGGCCGCCGAGCTGGCGACGCGTCTGCAGGGCGAGCCTGACGAGCGCTATGTGGCCAAGATGCGCGACGAGCTGCTCTCCGAGACGATGCAGCGCCTGCAGATGCAGGGCCTCACGCTCGACGACGTGTTCGCCCAGCCTGGTTTCGACCACGAGGCCTGGGAGGCCGACCTCAACACCCAGGCCACAGACGCCCTGCGTCGCGGCCTGGCGCTCGACTCTTTGGCCGACCACCTCGATATCCAGCTCGACGAGAAGGACATCTCCGCCGTGGTGAGCCAGATGGCTCCCGGCCATGAGCAGGAGGCTTACCAGGGCCTTCTCGACTCGGGCCAGATGCCCAAGATGTGCGAGATGGCGTTGCGCATGCGCGCCAACGAGTGGCTTGTCGACCACCTGCCCAAGACGGTTGCTTCCACCGGCTCGGTCATCCTGGGCGGTGGGGAAGCGCGCCCGCGCACTGACCGTCCGGCCGGCGACGGCCCCAAGCTCACGCTGCTCTAGGCTGTAGCGCTGTCAGACACATGTACGAGAGAGGGGGTCGTCCTTGCGGACGGCCCCCTCTTTGTTTCGTGCGTTGTTGGATGAGCCTTTTGGAGCGAGTGCCAGCGCGGCGCCGGCGTCGGCGGTACCCTTAGTCGCCGATGGCGTCGGGGTTGGAGCGCGCGGAGGTCCTTATCTGCTCAGGCTCGAGCTCGCCGAAGTTGGCGTCGCGGTCGTCGATGTTCACGTAGTCGCGACGCTGGATGACGCTCTTGTAGGCGGGGCGGATGATACGCTTGCCGCTCTCGAGCTCTTCGAAGCGGTGTGCAGCCCAGCCTGCCATGCGCGCCGTGGCGAACATGGGCGTGTACAGGTCCACCGGGATGCCGAGCATGTTGTACACGAAGCCCGTGTACAGGTCGATGTTGGCGCACAGGACCTTGCGTGTGCCCTTCTCCTGTGCCATGACCTGCGGCGTCATGCGCTCGATGTTCTCGAGGAGCTTGAGCTCGCGCTCGAACTCGGTGCCCTTGGCCAGACGCGAGGCGTACTTGTGGCAGATGATGGCGCGCGGGTCGGAGAGCGTGTACACCGCGTGGCCCATGCCGTAGACCAGGCCCGTGCCGTCGCCGGCCTGCTTGCGCACGATGCGGCGCAGGTAGTCGGCAACCTGGCCCTCGTCGGTCCAGTCACCTACGTGGCTCTCGATGTCGAGACACATTTCGCGTACCTTGCGATTGGCGCCGCCGTGCTTGGGGCCCTTGAGCGAGCCGATGGCGCCGGCGTAGGCCGAGTAAGCGTCGGTGCCGCTGGAGGTGAGCACACGGCAGGTGAACGTGGAGTTGTTGCCGCCGCCGTGCTCGGCCTGCAGCATGAGCATGACGTCGAGCATGTGTGCCTCGTCGTCGGAGTATGCGTGGTCGGGACGCAGGGCGTCCAGAATGGTCTCGGCGGTGGAGAGGCCGGCACGGGGGCCGTGCCACACCATGTCGTCACCGTGGTAGCACTGCTGGATGGAGTAGTACGACAGCACGGCGATGCGAGGCATGCGCGAGATGAGGCTGAGTGCGGTGTCTACCTCGTGCTTGAACCCGATGTCGTTGGGCGTGGGGTCGGTTGAGTAGAGATGAAGCACGCAGCGGCTCAGCATGTTCATCACGTCTTCGGAGGGGCTCGTGAGGATGTGGTCGTTCACGAAGCCGCGGGGAAGGTCGCGCTCGTAGTCGAGCAGGCTCGTGAGCGTGGCGAGGTCCTGCCTGGTGGGCAGGTGGCCCGAGAACAGCAGGTACACAAGCTCCTCGTAGCCGAAGCGGCCCTTGCCTGCGGTGCCCTCGACCAGGTCGTTGATGCTGTAGCCACGAAGCGTCAGACGACCCTCGCAGGGTTCCTGGTCGCCTTCGTTCACCACGTAGCCGTGAACGTTGGAGATCTTGGTGATGCCGGCAACCACGCCAGTGCCGTCGGAGTTGCGCAGGCCGCGCTTGACGTTGGAGCGTTCGAACTGATGCGGGTCGATGCTGTACGTTTCAGAGAAGCGCTCGTAAATGTCGCAGGGTTCAGGCACCTCGTGCGGTTGCTGCGAGTTGATTGCGGTGCCTGCAGTGGGCTGTTGCATGGGGTGCCTCTCCTAAAGCGGGTCAATCAAAGATAGAGGGAGTGAATACGCTGCGGCGGGATATGCAAGACCGCCGTGCTTGGCCATGCTCGGCATGTGGCCTCACACGGTGGACCGCAGCGTATCGTGGGTTAAATACGATGCATGAAACGGAAGACGTCCTCGCGCTGTACCTGAATCTGAACGTCAAGCTGCTCGCTGAGGGACAACAGGGTATCGCGCAGGGTGTCGAACGTCGTCTTGGTCTCGTCGAGGTCGACGAGCATAGTCATCGTGAAGATACCAGACAGAATGGTCTGGGAGATGTCGACGATGTTTGCGTTGCATTCCGACAGCGCTCCGGCAACGGCGGCTACGATGCCACAGCGGTCTGCTCCGAGCACGGTTACGACAATACGGGTCTTATCCATGTGCGCTCCTTACGGCAAGGCGGCTGTGCCGCACGGTGGTGCGACGCCGGATGGCAAACAAGCCGATGGCGTCGTTTGAGTTCCCGGGGTATGGTGCGGGCCTGAATCCCGCGCACCTCGGGACCTTTATTCTAGCGATACGACTAGCGATACGAGGACGAATTGCGTTAACTGCGTGTTGCGAACGCGAAACTTATATGAAGGCCGTTGTGGGCAGGTTGTGTCATGTCACCACATAGGGAAAAAATACGCCAATATGTACGTGCTCTGTACAGGTGTACCGTTTCGAGGCAAAAGGCCTCGGAACCGTCAAGGAGGCAATAATGAACAACCGCGCGTTGATCGGCCTGTCTGCCGCTGCTATGTCGGCCCTCGTGGCCACTGCAGTTGGCTGCGGCGAGCCCCAGCAGAAGACCTACACTCCTGCTGAGGAGCCCGCTGCCACGGTAGAGGCCCCGGCCACCACTGAGGCCGAGACCACCGAGACTGAGGCCACTGAGCCCGAGGCTACCGAGGCCGACAAGGCCGAGGAGACCACTGAGGCTGAGGGCGAGAAGGCCGAGCAGGCCGCTCCTGCCGCCGACGACAGCAAGGCCGAGGAGCCCGCTGCCGAGGAGGCCAAGTCTGACGACAAG
>ERZ1034984.2954-NODE-2954-length-12932-cov-9.356682_pt1 | contig 12932 bp, 15 predicted proteins | sample MGYA00520589_ERZ1034984 | MGnify/ENA primary metagenome ERZ1034984 (study PRJEB33766, sample SAMN09781790) | gut metagenome | biome: gut microbiome | host: Homo sapiens | place: Madagascar | study: EMG produced TPA metagenomics assembly of the PRJNA485056 data... | reverse complement strand
ATGTTTGAAAAGATAGTAAATGAGGGCTAAATTCCCTGATGAAACAAGTGTTTTAAGGAGGTCATGTAAATCGTAGTATATGATTATCTTGACGAAATATGTGAATATGATCGTCAAATCAACGAAATTAAAATGTATTCAAACACAGACGATGAGAAGATAAATGAATTGTTAAAAGTTTTGACTAAGTATGTTACGAATTATGGTGGAACAGCGTCTGGGTCTTTAAACTATGTTTGCGGACAAATAAAAAGAGGAAAGACCTTAGATGAAATAATTAATGAATTGAAGGAGAAGAAAGGTATGACAAATATAAATTGGGATGCATATGGTTCATTGAGTAAGTGTTTTGGCAATCAATATACAGATGGGAATGGAGTGGTGCCATACAAAGAACTGGGTAGAAGAATTCAGGATGTAAATATTCTTGTTCCTGATAAGGTCGTAGAAGTAACTTTTGCCGACGGAACGAAAGAAAAGTCTGTATGTAGAGAGCCGGATGTGTTCAGCTTAGAGACAGCTATTGCAATTTGTATTTCCAAAAAAGTTATGGGTGGCTCTAGTACATACAACAACGCCGTTAAGCGTGGCGTGAAAGTCTACGGGGACAAGCTTAAAGAGGCTGAAAAGGCTAAAGCCGAAGAAGAAAGAATCGCAAAGAAACGTGCTAAGAGACTTAAATACAAGAAGAACAAAGAAGCAAAGAGAAAAGCACAGGAACGCGAAGAAAAGATTGAAATTCAGAAAGAGGCTTATAAGAGAGCGATTGAGGAAATGAAAAATATACCTGAAATAAAGGGAGAATAATTTATTGGGCGGTGATTTGAATTTGAAAGAAATGGAATATCAGGTAGACCACAAAACAGAAGTCTTGTATGATGGCATCTATGAAGGGCATAAGTTTGCGATACTCACTTTAGGAACACATCCGACTGCTTATGTAGAATGTAAGCTGGAAGATTGTTGTAGTTATGGTGATGAAAGACTTGACGATATTAGAGTACATGGCGGATTCACTTATTTTGATAAAACTCGTTGGGGTGAACCGGATGGCATCTATTATCTCGGTTGGGACTACGCTCATTATATGGATTACGCAGGGTATGAAGAAATTTATCCGCCTGAATTAAGAACAAACGGCAGGAAATGGACGACCAAAGAGATATTTGAAGAGGTAAAATCCGTGATTGAGCAGTTAACCAAGGTTGAATTTAGGCAAAAAGCAGATTTCTAAGGCTTAAATTTTCCAATAAATCCAACGTTTTAAGGTGGATTTTGGAGAATAATTAAGTAGAAATTAATTTTAGGAGGTAAATATGTTTAATAAAAAAAAGGTAAATACATACGAATTGCAGGTTGAAAACGAGAAGCTAAAAATCAAAACAGAAACTTTGGAATTTAAACTTAAACAGATGAATGAAGAATGTTCGATTTTTGAGGAACAACTAAGAAAAGCAAAGAGTACAGATGTTGAAAAAATTAAAGCTGAAAATGAATCATTGAAGAAAGAAATTGAAGATTTGAAGTTTAAGGCTGCAAATGACACGTCAAATATTGAAATGGCAACCGAAAATCTGAAACTTAAGGCACAGGTTGAAGTTCAGAACTCTGAAAACAAACATCTTAAAGAACTCCTTGACGCATACAGAGCAATGCCGGATGTAAAAAATATGGTGGATAGTTTATCAAGTCTGGCTGTGCCTCATATGGAAGAACTCAAAGAATTTTCAAAAATTATTTCTGATTCTAAAGTTGTGCAGTTATGTGAAGAACTTGCCAAGACCAATTCGAATATGGGAGCTGTGATGGATAATCTTCGATATGGCATGAGGGGATATAGATAAAATCTCTTTAAAAGCAACATTTCATTGACAAAAAATAGGAGGAAGCCCATGTTTGTTCATTATATTCGACGCAATGAGTGTTGTGACAAGTTGAAAAATGTGTCTTCAAAAGACAAAAAAGATGCCATAAATTAGCTGTCGAGGCATTGAAAGAGAAATTAGAGTCAATTTAATGATTTTACGGAGAATAATATAGTGGAGGTGATAAAAATTAATGTAGTATTTTATTTGTTGGTGCTAATCGGACTTGGGTTACTATGGCTTGTTTTAGCATTGTTGTTTAAACCAATTGGCGGATTCTTTTCTCGGCTGTGGGAAGATGCTAAGAGGGAAATGGAATTAGAAGATAAAGATAAGTAAGGAGTGTATTAAGTATGAATAATAAAGGATTTATTGGTGGAATCGTGTTGGCGTTGGTTTTTGTTGTAGGATCTATCAGTACGCTTATTTGCGTTGAGAAGATTCCTGTTGGTTATGAAGGTGTTGTGTATTCGATGAGTGGTGGGGTTCAGGATGAAACCCTAACTCAAGGCTGGCACGTAGTAGCCCCAAATAAGAAAGTGAATTTATTTACTATCGCAAATGAACAGCTTGTACTGACAAAAGATAGTCGGGACGGAAGTAAAGAGGATGAAAGCTTTAATGTCTCGACAGCTGACGATGCAAGTATTTCAATTAGCTTTCAGATGAGTTACAGATTCATTCCAACGGACTTAGTTAATACATATAAAAAGTTCAAAGGCATGGATGGGAAAAAAATAATTAACAACAGAGTCAAGACGGTATTGAAGTCTAAGATTTCAGAAGTCACTACGGATTATTCTATGATGGATATTTATTCGGGAAACAGAAGCAAGATCAATAATGAAATTACAAAGTGCTTGAATGAATCTTTTACGAAAGAATATGGTATTGAAGTTATTAGCGCAAGCATAGTAGATGTTCATCCAGACGAGAGGTTGCAAAAAACAATAGAGGATCGTGTAACCGCGCTCCAGAAAAAGCAGCAGGCGCAAGCGGAACAAGAAACTGCTAAGGTTGAAGCTGAAACTAAGAAAATTAAGGCTCAAGCTGATGCAGATGCAATGATTATTTCGGCTAAAGCTGAAGCAGACGCATATAGAATTAAGTCAGCGGAAATTACAGATAAGTTATTAAAAAAATGGGAGCTTGATGCAAGGGCAAAGCATGGTTGGGTCACAATACAAGGAGCAAACACCATTGTAACACCGACACAATCAGATGGAGAGTAAGAAGCACGGCTCTACAAGCGAGAGATTCTATCTCTATGGTTCACAATCTTGCAGAAGCAAGTTTATATAGATTAATTTTATTATCGTCAGAAATGATGTTTACATAGATAGCTTACGGAGCCTGCATAGCGAAGAAGGCTACAGAAACGCCATGCAAGCTCAAAGAAAGGGGTACAAATTTTGAATGAAAATTATTTTGAGCGGTTATACAACATTGATGTAAGTGAAAAGTTAAAGACCAAAAACAACTTGTTGTACTTGTCATGGAGCGCGTGTTGGAAAGAAGTTAAGTCGGTATTCCCGGATGCAACATTTACGATTTATGAGCAGCCTATAACGATAACGGATACATCGGAAGGCAGAACAATTGTAAGAGAAGTTAAAAGACCGTGGTTTGATGATGGGAATACAGGCTGGGTAAAAACCGGAGTTACTATTAATGGCATTGAACACATAGAAGACTTGCCTATCATGGACTTTAAGAATAAATCTATCCCAGCGAAAGACATTACCTCTTCGGACGCTAATAAGTCTATTCAGCGTTCTCTTACAAAAGCATGCGCAAGACACGGTATCGCCTTATGGATTTATGAGGGGGAGGATTTAGCTCCGGGGGTTAAAGCTCAAAAGAAGGCTCAAGAATCCGAACTCAAGACCGCAAAAAATGCGTTAATTGAACTGATGGGAAGTCTTATTGAAGGCGGTGTCAATAAAGATGAAATTTATGCAATTGTGTCGAAACACAACGGCGGCAAGAAGAATCCTACATCTATCACCAACGCAGAGGTGTGTGAAAAGATTATGGCCGACATCAAAAAGAAATACAAGGAGAGTAAATAATGATATTTGTAACAAACAAGATATTCGCAAAAGTATGGAAGATCAACAAAAAAGAGAAATACGCCGATCTAAGAATTTCGACATCGGAGAAGGTTGATAAGGATGGAGAAACTTCCTATATGAATAGTAACTGGTTTGCGCGAGCGGTTGGCAAGGCTTTTAATCAGCTAAAAAACATCTCGGAGGGAGATAGGGTCGTAATTACAAAGGCTAAACTATCCAATGAAACCTATGAGAAAGATGGTAAGAAACGGAGTGCTTTAAGATTTATTATATTGGAATTTGAAGGAGGAGATGCCGCCGCCCCGAAAGATTTGGATGATTTGGAGGCTTCGGATGACGACTTGCCATTCTAATTGGTGGGTATAAATTTTAGGGCGGTTAATACCGCCCTTTCTTTTAGGAGATGATGAGGTATTAAGTTAAGTAAACTTGAAAGAACTAAAATCGGGTCTATGCTTGATGATAAAACATGGTCTTTTTCAAGCGTGAATTGTTATGAAAATTGCCCTAAGTGTTTCTATCTTTCATATCTGCAAGACCCTCCGATAGAAAAAGCCAGTAATGCCTTTGCTCAGTGGGGAACACTTGGACATAGTTTATTTGAAAGATATGTCAACGGAGATTTGGAACTGTATGAATTAGGCGCTGTTTACCCAAAAGAATATGATAAGCAGGTCACGCTAACATTCCCCCCTAATAAGTATGTTGACCTTAATGAAAGTTATTTCGATAAGGGTTTAGAATATTTTGAAAGATTTGAAGGATTCCCAGATAGTTGGGAATTAATTGAGAGCGAAAAGGAAATCCGCCTTAACATTGGCGGTAATGCATTTATCGGATTTATAGACCTGATTGTTAGAGACAGAGACACCGGCAAATATATAGTTGTAGACCATAAGTCAAAATCCAAGTTTAAAAATGATAAGGAAAAAGAAGAATATGCGCGGCAGTTATATTTATACTCATTGTATATAGAAGAGCGATACGGAGAGTACCCTTCGCACTTAATATTCAATATGTTCCGTGCAAATGATGTTGTAATCATTGATTTTGATGAAAAAAGTCTCGAAAAATCCGTAGAATGGTTTAAAAATACCATCAAAATCATAAAAAATGATGGAATTTTTCTCGATAAAATCATAGTTTCAAGGAGAGCAAAAAACCTACCAATGAGAGGGTTTAAAAAGAGTGATTTCTTTTGTAATTCTTTATGTGGAGTTCGACATTTTTGTTCGCGAAGTCGCGATTATAAGCGGGAATAATATAGTAGGAAGGGAGTGATGAATTGTTAATTGATTCAAAATACATACAAAAAGCCAAGGAAAAACTCGGAGACAAAATGGCTTTTATCATTGCCGAAGAATTAGATATTGAGAATTTCGATGAGAAAAATCTGAAAGGATTATGCCCATTTCATCAGGAAGATTCTCCGTCTTTCATCTGGAATCCCAAAGCATTGAATTTTAGATGCTTCGGTGCTTGCTCTAAAAATTACGATATTATTGATGCTTTTATGTATAAAGGACTGACTTATGCGCAGGCGGTACAAAAACTGTTTGATTTAGCAGGGATAAAATATGCTTTAGGTGAAGTCGGAGTTAAAACAAAAAGCCAGTATCGTTACCCAAAACCAGAATACGCCGAGAACAAAGATAAGGTTTATGAATATTGGGCTAAGCGTGGTATATCAAAAAATACAATTGATTATGCTAATGTGCAGCAAGACAAAGACGGGAACACCCTGTTTCAGTATTACGATACAAATGACGTTCTGACTATGGTAAAGGTCAGACCAAGCAAAGCTATCCGCCACGGAGAGATTAAGACATGGTGTCTTCCGAAAGCTGATACAACTCCTTTGCTTTATAACATCAATAAGATTAACGTTAGTTCTCCTTTGCTTATTACAACCGGAGAGGGTGATTGTTTAGCGGCGATAGAGAGTGGTTTTGCAAATGCTGTAAGTATTCCATTAGGAGATGGGAATACACATTGGATTGACGAGAATTGGAATTGGCTTGAACAGTTTGAGGAAATCATAGTTGCTTACGACAATGATGACAGTGGTGAGAAATATGCCAAAGCCATAGTGCCACGCTTAGGTTCATGGAGATGTAAAGTCGTAAATCTGCCGAATATTGTGGAGGTCAATGGTAAAAGAGTACACATTAAAGACCTTAACGAATATCTTGTAAGGTGTGGCAAACAGGCTCTATTAGAGGTGATAACACATGCGCAAGACAGTCCCGTACCATCTGTTGAAGATTTTGCGAACATCAAAGAGGTTGACATGGCGGATGTTGAGGGCATCAATATTGGGTTAAAAGAACTTGATAAGGAACTGATAAGGTTTTTTTATGGAAGTTTCAATATTATATCGGGGGTTCCCGGAAGCGGAAAAACCAGTCTGTTAGGGCAAATAATAGCTCAAGCGTTAGATCAAGACTGCGATTGTTGGCTCTTTAGTAAAGAATTGCCTACGTGGATGACAAAAAATTGGCTTGTACACTTAATGGCAGGAGAAAGGAACTTAAATGAATATACTGCTGATAGCGGTGGGAAGTATTATAAAGTTAAACCGTTAGCAAGGCAGATGATAGATACGCATTACACCGATAGGCTAAAGATATACAGAGACGATTATCCTAATGATGTTGAAAGCATAAAAGAAAGTATGGAGGCTTCTGTTAGGCGTCATTCTTGCCGGTGTTTGATTTTAGACAATCTAATGATGATTGATCTTGGGGCAAACGAAAGCAATCGAAATGAAAAAGAGAAGGAGTTTGTGAACTGGCTTATACAATTTAGTGCTAAATATAAGGTGTGTGTTTTTCTTGTATGTCATCCAAACAAAACTCAAGATTACAGAGAGAATATAGGAATATATAACATAGCCGGTAGCAGTAGCATAGTCAATCTTGGACATAGGGTGTTGGGACTGCGAAGGATAACGAAAAAAGAAAAAGACAGCTTAAACACTGATAAGCCCAGTGAATATGCGAAATATTCCGTTGTTTTGAACGTTGTTAAAGATAGGTTGACCGGCAAAGCAAACTTTGAAACAGGAATACATTACGCTCCTGCTTCAAGAAGATTCTTTACAAACTACGAAGAGTATGACCATCAATACAAGTGGGATGGAACGCGGTATAAAGAGCCATTGCCTATGCCGGAGTGCTTAAAAGACGACACAACTGAGGTATTTGGAGAGGTAAAGAGGTGAATAAGGTGTATTGTAATTACCACATTCATAGTGATTATTCTTTGCTTGATAGTTGCACAAAATGGGAAGATTATGTCGATTATGCAAAAGAATTGGGACAAACGGCAATCGCTTCGACTGAACATAAGAAGCCTACGGGGTGGGTTTTCAAAAAGATGTACTGTGATAAAGTTGGAGTTAAATTTCTTATGGGTGTTGAGATATATCTAACGGAAACTCTTGATGAGAGAATAAGGGACAATTATCATACCATACTTATCGCCAAAAATTATAACGGAGTAAAGGAATTGCTTAAGGCAGTATCTATATCCTGTCGAGAAGACCACTATTATTACACAAACAGAATGACATTTGCTGAATTTTTTAAATTGTCTTCTAATGTGATAAAGATAAGTGCTTGTCTTGCATCTCCATTAAACAAGTTACCTGTTTCTCATCCCATGTACGAGAGGTTGGTCAAACACTATGATTATCTGGAAATCCAACCACACAACCACCCAGACCAAAAGGCATATAATGTTCACCTTGCAACGCTATCTGAAAAATATAAGAAACCGCTTATAGCGGGGACGGACACTCATAGTCTTAATTCGTACAAAGCTGAGTGTCGATCAATCTTATTAAAGGCAAAGCATAAATCGTATGGGGATGAAGATGCTTTCGATTTAACTTATAAAACATATGACGAATTGGTTAGGGCTTTTAAAAACCAAGATTGTATTCCAGAGGCACTGTATTTACAAGCTATTGAAAACACAAATGTTATGGCTGATAGTGTAGAAGATTTTGAACTTGATACATCCTTAAAATATCCTATCTTATATGGAAGCAGGGAAGAAGACAATCGAATGTTCAAAAAGACAATCAATGATAAGTTTAAGGAGAAAGTTGATAGCGGTATCATACCAAAGAAACAAGTTGATGGGTTTAAATCTGCTATAGAGGAAGAACAGAGAGTATTTAAAAAGATTGAGATGGATGGGTTTATGCTCTCGATGAGTGAGCTTATTTCTTGGTGTAAAGAACATGGTATTGAAGTAGGCCCTGCCAGAGGTTCAGTAGGTGGGTCAAGAATTGCTTATATAACGGATATTATTGATTTAAATCCTGAAACTTGGCATACGGTTTTCTCGCGTTTTGCTAATGAAGACAGAAAGGAAGTAGGGGATATTGATGTTGATGTTATAGCAGAGGATAGACCTAAAATCTTTGAATATATAATAAATCGCTTTGGAGTTGCGAAGACTGCAAAAGTTCCGTCATTTGGGACACTTGCTGATAAGAGTGTGATTGATGAAGTGGGACGAGCATTTATGTATCAGTGGAACGAAGATAATGGAAGAAAATTTGATGACAAATCAAAAGATAATCCATTCAATTATGATAACATAGCGAGTATCAAAAAAGAGTTTATATCCAATCCGGAGAAGGCAAGAGAAAACTACCCCGATATATTCTATTATTATGATGGCTTGGTCGGCACGAAAATATCTCAGTCGGTACACCCAGCAGGGATGGTAATTAGCCCTATTGACCTCGCCGACAATTACGGCGTCTTTGATAAAGATGGTTATAAAACCTTAATGATTGATATGGATGAGATTCATGAGTGCGGATTGGTAAAATATGACTTTCTCGTTCTAAAAAACATCCAAATTATAAGAGATACTTGTAGAATGTCTGGTATCTCATACCCGAAGTCTTATGAGGTGGACTGGGAAGACGAGTCTGTATGGGCTGATATGATACGAAATCCAGTAGGTATATTCCAAATGGAAGGTGAGTTCGCTCACTCGTTGCTTAGACAGTTTGAACCGCATAACATTTTCGATATGAGCTTAGTAACAGCTTGTATTAGACCTTCCGGCGCATCATATAGGAATGATCTTATAAAGAAAAAGGTACATAAGAATCCATCTGCGCTTATTGATAATCTGCTTAAAGACAATTTCGGATATTTAGTGTACCAAGAGGATATTATTAAATTTCTTCAACAAATATGTGGATTATCTGGTAGCGATGCCGATAATGTGCGGCGAGCTATAGCTCGCAAAGACAATGAGCGGTTACAGAACGCACTTCCGTCCATACTGGAGGGGTATTGCTTAAAATCTGATAAGCCAAGGAATGTAGCCGAGACAGAAGCGAGAGAGTTTATACAGGTTATTGAAGATGCAAGCTCATATATGTTCGGGTACAATCATTCCATCGCGTATTGCCTTATAGGTTATCTGTGCGCATGGTTGAGACATTATCATACAGGGGAGTTCATAGCAACATATCTTAATTGCGCGGCCAATGAGGATGACATTGCAGACGGCACAACTTTAGCGCAAGAATATGGCATAAAAATTTCGCCTCCAAGATTTGGTCTCTCGAAAGATGTGTATGTTTACGATAAAGAAAGCAAGGTTATCTCAAAAGGTATTGAGTCTATAAAATACATGAATAGTGCAATATCTAACGAGTTGTATAGTTTAAAAGATAACGCTTATGCTCATTTTGTAGACTTGCTTTTAGATATTGAGAATAAGACATCAGTAAATTCAAGACAGCTTGACCTACTCATAAAAATAGACTACTTTATACGGTTTGGTAACTGCTCAGAACTGTTAAGAATCAACGAGATGTTTACCCTGTTTAGCAACGGAACAGCCAAATCCATTAAGAAGGATAAGATTAAATCGGAAATATTAGGAAATATCATATCGAAACATGCAACAGATAGAAAAAAAGATGGTACCGAAGCAAAGTCTTACACAATCACTGATATGCATGGTTTGCTGATTGCCTGTGAGGATTATATAAGATCTCTTAATCTTAGGGATTTAGATTATAAATCAAAATGTGCTAATCAACAAGAGATTTTGGGATATGTAGACCTTACAACAAACCGAGAAGAAGACCGTAGAAAACTCTTAATAACGAAGGCGATTCCTCTTGTTAGCAAAGATAGTGGTCAACCGTGGGCGTACGCGTTATTTACGAAATCGGTGGGGAGCGGAAAGACGAGCAGACTCACATTAAAAGCAAATCTATATAATAATAAGCCAGTTAAGGCTATGGATATTATATATGTAAAAAGAATAGACAAAAATAAGTCGGGTTACTGGTATTTGTGGGATTATGAATATGTTTTGGAATAGGAGAATGGTATGATTAAAAAATTTGAAGACTTATTGTTAAACACAAAAAGGGACGGAATTGAAGGGCTTTTAGATTTCATTCGAAAAAGCGATTTCTATACAGCTCCTGCGAGTACAAGATTTCATTCTTGCCACGAAGGCGGTTTACTGGAGCACAGTCTAAATGTATATAAGTGTTTAGTGGCAAAGCTTGACAACCCTATATGGAATAAGGTATTAGCCGAAGTTCCAAAAGAGAGCCTTGTTATTTCTTCGCTGCTGCACGACTTGTGTAAAACGTACTTTTACGCTGTCGAATACAGGAATAAGAAAAATGATGAAATCGGAGTGTGGGAGAGAGTCCCATTTTACACAATAGATGATAAAATCCCTTATGGTCACGGAGAAAAGAGTGTGATGATGATTGAGGAATACATCAGGCTTACCCCTGCTGAAAGATATGCTATACGTTGGCATATGGGTTGGTCAGAGCCGAAAGAAAATTATAATGCATTGGGGAAGGCCATGAGTAAGTATCCTCTGGTATTGGCTTTGCACGAAGCTGACCAAGAAGCAACTTACTTGTTAGAAGCAGAAAAATGAATATTATAGAATTTAAAAATGGTTCTTATTTAAAAACAATACCAAATGATACGAACGCGAAACCAAGTGTAACACATATGCAAGGTTTTTATTTACCGTATGATAATCTTTATTGGTATCAAAAAGTGTTTATTTCCTTGTTGTTAAAAGGTCAGAAATTAAAAGAAGAATTGGCTGCACCAACACAAGAAAAATGCACTTGCATATATTGCGGCAAGGAATTTAAGGATAAATCATATTATACGATTCCTCGAAGCAGTGGAAACACAATCAGAGAGAATATTAAGCTTGCAAGAAGTTTATGCTGCTCAGATAAGTGCTTTTTTAGGACTTTATCAGCGGCCGAAGAAGTGTTGAGTCAGGAGGAAGAATGATGGCTGATAATGAAATTACACTCGGATTATTTGCAGTAAAAAGAAAAGGCGATAGGAGTGGCAGACACGCATTTGTATAAACAGGCTGGCAATGGTATCATAACTAATTGTTGCGAGTTGTTAGCGGAACATCTATATAAAGCGCAGTATGACGATACGTATGTTTGCACAGATGAAAATTTTACCAAGCCACAAACAGAGTAGATTCTGTTTGTGGCGACAGTAAGCCTATTTTAGTCGGAGGGATTGGAGCTATTAATTTTGGAAAACAGTTCCGACAGGGGAATAGAGTTTATGACGGTAATGAGATTGCTATGTGCCTGCTATCGCAGCCAGTAGGAAATAGTGGCGGGAATAGTTATCTTTATACTGTTCCGGCGGCACTAAGATACCAACGCACAGAGTATGCGAAAAAGATACGGAAGGATTATGAGTCTGGTAAAATCAAAGAGAAAAGATGCAATATGAGAGAGTATACGCTCAGACAGGACGGTTTGTGCAATACGATTGCAACCGTACAAAAGGACAATTATATTGTTGTTGGAGCCGCTATGAGAGGTCGATACAATCCAGATGGTTCTACCTCGCAGAATTTGGAACTGAATGGAGAGGAAGTAAGTAATACGATAACCACTGTTTCAAAAGATAGTTTGATAGCTATTCCAAAGGGTGTTACGAACAAATAATATGTATAAGCCGACTGTGTTTGCAACATAACTATCCGCAAGATACATAGTCGGCTTTATTATTAAAAGACAAAAAATCCGCTTAATAGTTGCGGAATAATATAGTGGAGGTAATAGGTTATAAAGGGGAGGGATGTAAGACGATTAAGTATGAGAACCAATGTTGCGACTGTGCTGTGCCCGCATATCCATGCAAAGGGAGTGATTGCCCTCTTTTGCGCGTTCCAATCTACTATTGCGATTATTGTGGATGCAATTGTAATAGTTTATATGATATAGAGGGAGAGCAATATTGTGAGGATTGCACCAAGAAATATCTTAAAGAGGTGTTCGAAGATTTGTCAGTGGAAGAACAGGCGCAGATTTTAGAAGTTAATATGAGAGAGGTATAAAATGACAATTGAAGAAGCGATAAGATTATTACACCCCAATACGACAGCGGAAGAGATAGCAGAGATCGAATATCGATATGGGTTTAACGGTCGAAAAACGGCAATTCATAAAATAAATAAAGCGTGTGAGATTGCGTGCAAATCTATGGAGAAACAAATTCCCAAAAAGGTAACACATGAGGCTACATTATATAAGTGTTGTACTTGCCCGACCTGTAAGAATGTGGTTGATAAATTTGAAAAATGGGGAGAAAGCACAGTGAGAATCACATGTAAATATTGCCATTTTTGCGGTCAGGCTTTAGATTGGAGTGAGGCAAATAAATGTAAAAATTGTGATTTGGAGGGGATGAAATTATGACAGATGAACAGAGTATAGAAGCTTTGGAATGGTGTGCATATTTAGATGATTGTGTTAATTGCCCGTATTATAAAAAAGACTGTAATTGCGCCACGATCGCCCTTGACATTATCTACCGCCAAAAGGCGGAGATTAAGAGATTGAATGGAGAACTTCAAGCAATGCGAGGGGCAGCTAAAACGTATAGAGTAGGGTACGAGGGGGCGAATAAATTCCCATACGAAATAC
>ERZ1034984.2953-NODE-2953-length-12940-cov-8.229336_pt1 | contig 12940 bp, 11 predicted proteins | sample MGYA00520589_ERZ1034984 | MGnify/ENA primary metagenome ERZ1034984 (study PRJEB33766, sample SAMN09781790) | gut metagenome | biome: gut microbiome | host: Homo sapiens | place: Madagascar | study: EMG produced TPA metagenomics assembly of the PRJNA485056 data... | reverse complement strand
GGCTTTTTGCCCAGCCAAACGAGTTTCGGAGTAGTTTTTCCGAACCTAAGGCGGCAGGCGACCGTCTGCCGGGAGAGCGCCGGCAGCGCGAACAGCGCGAGGGCCCACGTTCTAGGAGGGAAAAGTGGACGAAAGCGCCAGACAGACCATAGGCTTCTACGACGCCAACGCAGCGGGCTACGTGGCGGAGACCGCCGGCGTCGAGTTCGGGGAGCTCCAGTGAGAGTTCGCGCGGCGCCTGCCGAGGGGCGGGCGCATCCTTGACCTGGGCTGTGGCTCGGGCCGCGACTCCCTCGCGTTCCTGAGAGCGGGATTTGCAGTGGACGCCGTCGACGGAAGCGCGCGGATGGCCGAGGCGGCGAGCGGGCTCACGGGACTCCCCGTCGCGCACGCGTTCTTCTCCGACTACGAGCCCAAGAGCCCCTACGACGGCATTTGGGCGTGCAGCAGCCTGCTCCACGTGCCGGCGGCAGAGCTTCCCGCCGTCATCGCCAAGTACGCCCGGGCCCTCGCGCCCGGCGGCACCTTCTACCTCAGCTTCAAGCCGGGATCCCACAACGGCATGCGCGGCGGCCGCTGGTTCACCGACCTCGACGAGCCGGCCCTGCGCGCCCTCATCGCCGAGGTCCCCGGGCTCCGGGTCGACCGCGTCGACGTCACAAGCGACGTCCGCCCCGGCCGCTCCGACGAGAAATGGCTTAACGCCTGGTGCGTGAGGGGGTAGGCCGGGTCGACCTCGACCCGGCCTACGGCCGCGATGGGACCGGCCCGCTATTTGGCGGCCCCCGCAGAGCCAGCCCACCCCCTCAAAATGGTCCGTTCTGCACGTTCGTCAAACAGTCGTGCCCAACGGACCAAAACATGCTCGAAAATCAGCCAAAAATGGTCCATCCAGCACGTATGGCCCGTCAAGGACGCCATGGCCCGCGCGGGCATGGTGATTGAGGCGTAACGCCATCAAAACCGATGCGCACCACCAAGGGGCTGGTCCCGAAGCTCTTCCGGGATCAACCCCTTTTGGCTCAACTTGCCTCTGGGCATGTCCCCGTGAGCAGCGCAACAATCCAGACACCGCTTGAACTCCCCGGTGCCACCCGGCGACAATCAAGCCATGCCTTCCTGCTGCATCGGGCACAGGGCTCATCGGCCCCTGCCCGAGCGCGCAACCCCCAGGCGTCGTCTTTTGGTGCAAGATTTCGGCACCGTTCTCGTCACAGCGACCAGAAAGGAAATCAGCCATGTTGCTCGCCCAGGAGTTGACACAGGTCGATGAGCTCGTCTTTGCTGTGAATACCAGCCTTGCGGTAGGCGGATCTGGAGTAACCCTGCGCGGTACCCTTCGTTATTTCCAACTCCTCTGCGACACGCCCCAGGCTGTACCCTGAGGCAAAGAGCACGGCGACCTGCGCCTCGCGAGAGGTGAACCCATACGTTTCTACCAGTCTGTCCTCGACCGCTTCAGGCCTTTGGCGCCGATCGGAATCGCCACCTGCAGTCTGTACCCGCAACGATCCCCCGCCCGAACCAACGCCAACGGACGGCGCGGGCCGCGGGTCCAGCCCGCTGCGCAGCAGCAGCATCGCGAGCACAGCCACGCCCGAGGCAAGCACGGCCATCGTCGCAACATAGACCATAACGCTTCCGAAAAGGTGCGTCTCCTCGGTGCCTGTGGCCCGCGCCAATACCCATGGGACCCCAAAATAGCTGGCAAACCAACACAGTGCCCAGAACATAAGGCCATATACGAGCATCACGGGAACGAAGCTCACCGAAAGCCGACGGGCCTTATCGGCCAGCAAGATATAGAAGAGGACAAGCTGCAGGGAGCACGAGGCCGTGGCCACGTAAGCACCGAGCGTCTCAGCGATGCCTGAAAGATACAGCAGCGTCCCGCCTAGGAACGTGAAGGCCAAGACCGCCCAGCAGGCGGGAAGCGCCATGTCCAGGGCCCGAACGGGCGCCCCACCAATGCGGCGAGTCTCAAGGCGGCGGGCAACGGGAACCGACAGGACCACCAAACTGAGCGCAATCGCAGACAGCAGCAGCACGACAACCGTGCGCACACCCATGGCCGGCGAGATGCCGTTGTCGATGACACCACGTATGACAGTGCCGCCCAAAATACATGTAGCGCAGGCACCGAGGAAGACATCGGTCAGGTCGACTAGGGCGACTGGCTGGTGGACATTGCGATCGCACACCACAGGTGCCCCGTCGGGCTGCCGGGACACCAGCCATGCAACCACACAAAGAAGCAGACGAAACGGCGGGAGATGCACCGTCGCGTCGTTTCCCCAAACCGTAAATGACACGTACATGCACGCCACGGAGCACGGGTAGGCGAGCAGGGCGAGGAGGAGCTTGTGCATGGCCGCGCCGCTGGGGCCCGTCGCGAGATACCCCGTCCACATGAGAAAGCACGCCAACAGGCCACACGCGACCATGATGCTTGCGGCCACATAAGCCGCCAAGGGCGCACCCGGCCAGTATGCGAGCACGAAGGCCCCCAGCACGCCGGAGATGGCGACGATGGCCGCTAACCTGCGGTGCTTGGAAAGCAAATCCGACAACAGTCGCCAACGCGTCAGGGCGACACCCGCAATCACAACAAGGGCCAGCAAGAACACGCTGCTCGACGGGACGAGGGCCCCGCCAAACGCGACAAGCGACTCATAGGGGTAGAGGCCCACAAGGAACCCCTGGTAGCGAAAGCACGTCCAAAACGCCGCAAGACCCAGGAACGGGGCGACAACCCCTCGAAACATCTGCACTTGCGCGCCCCCTTCGAGCCTTTGCGGCAAACGGCATTCTACGTGCTGGTTTGCCATTGTAGTTCATGTCACACACGTCAAGCCCATCATTTATGGGTGCCCCTTCCAGCATTGCCCCCATCGATTATGCCTCCTTGAGCAACCGAGCAGGCGCATTGTGACAACCGTCACGCCGTCACAAGGGGAACCGGCGGCATCGTTCCATGACACCGGGCGCATGCGCTCGGCATAAGGAGGAATGCAATGAAGACAACTAGTAGCATCTCACGCCGCAACTTTGTCGCCAGCGCAGCCGCAACGGCGGCCATGGCGGCTGCGGCCACCGGCACCGCCCACGCCGACGAGGGTGCACCCGCATTCGTCAACGGCGTTGCATGGGACGCCGAATACGACGTCGTGGTCATCGGCTACGGCTTCGCGGGCGGCCACGCGGCGCTCGCCGCCGCCGACAACGGGGCCAACGTCCTCATCCTCGAGAAGGCCATGTTCGGCCTCGAGGGAGGAAACTCCCGCTACGCAGGGCAGGGCTTCGCCGTGCCCAACGGCGACTCAGAGAAGACGCGCGGCTACTTCCAGGACCTGCGCGGCTACTTCAGCACGCCGTCCGACGCCATGATCGACGCGTATATCGAAAAGGCCGAAACCGGCGCCGACTGGCTGCGCAGGCTCGGCGTGGACCCCTATACCGAGGGGCAGGTCACCCCAAGCGCCGGCGAATACAGGGAACTGCCCCACGGCGGCGGGGATGACAAGGAGAACGGCCCGTTTGTCTACCTGTACCCCGCCCCCACCATTTTCGATGCCTCGCACTACAACCTCGTCCAGCGCAACGTCGAGGCCTCCGAGTCTATCGACGTGTGGTACGAGTGCCCCGCCACACACCTCGTGCAGGACCCCGATACGAAGGTGATTCACGGCGTGGAGTTCGAGCACGGCGGCCAGTCCTACAAGGTGCGTGCGAAGAATGGCGTCATCATGGCCATGGGCGGCTTTGAGGACAACCCCCAGATGCTGCAGGACTACCTGCTGCTTCCCTCCACCGTGCCGTTCGGTGCAACGTTCAACACTGGCGACGGCGTGACAATGGCCCAGGAGGTCGGCGCAAATCTGTGGCACATGGGCAGCCTCGCCGGCATCATGTGGGCCTTCAAGTCCCCGGAGTGCGACCACGGCCTGTGCCCGCTGACCTTCGCGATGAAGGCCCCCGGGTTCATGATGGTAGGCCCCTCCGGCCAGCGCTTCGTCAACGAGGACCAGACCACCCGCCACGGCCTCATGAACTACGCGGGCACCTACCGCAGCCAGCCCGCCGTCGTCCCGGCCTACGGTATCTTCGACAGCGCCTACATGGCCGCCAAGGGTCGAATCTACCCGCAGTTCAGTGCCGACAACAGCTATGAGATTGAGAACGGCTACTTCATCGTGGCCGACACGCTCGAGGAACTCGCCCAGAAGCTTTACGACGACATGCCCGACTTCGTGCGCCAGCCTAACGCCCCCGAGAAGACCGGCACGTTCACCGACCGCTTCTTGGCAACCGTAGACCGTTGGAACGCCGACTTCACAGCGGGCGGCGACACGCTCTACGGCCGCAGCGCGGACTCCATGTACTCGATCGCCGAGCCCCCGTTCTACGCCATCCCGCTGCATCCCACAATGTTCAACACGCAGGGCGGCGCAGAGCGCGACGAAAAGGCCCGCGTGCTCGACCTTGGGGGCAACCCCATCCCGCACCTGTACAGCGCGGGCGAATTCGGCGCCATGTGGAGCTGCAACTACAACGGCGGCTGCAACATCGGCGAGGGCGTGATGTACGGCCGCATCGCAGGTGAGAACGCCGCCATCGCACCCGACGATGTCGTTGCCGACGAGCTGGCGTCGGGGGATATCGACTTCTCCGCCGCCCCCGAGGAAGATCCCGAACTGGGAGAGAACCAGTACCTCGGCTGCGGCTGGGGCATCGGCGGGCGTCTCAAGGTCATCTGCACCATCGAGGACGGCGCCCTCGCCGACGTCCAGGTCGTGCGCAGCTTCGAGACCCCGGGCATCGGCTCGCTTGCCGTCGACGCCCTGCCCGCATCCTTCGTCGAGGCGAACAGCGTCAACGTGGAGACGATAAGCGGCGCCACCTCCACGAGCCGCGCCCTTATCGCCGCCGTGACCGACTGTCTCACACAGGCCGGCATCGAGGTCCCCGAGCCCAGCGAGGAGGAGGGTAAGTAGGGGCGGAGAAAGAGCCCAGATTGCTCTTCTCGCCAGAACCATTACAAGCGGGGCAGGCTCCCAGGCCTGCCCCGCTATTCACTTTTGTGACAAGATGTGGTTTGGAAGGTCCTTTGGACGGACGGAGCCAAGCGGTTATTGCATCAGTCCAAGCCGATATTGCCCCCGACGGCACCCCCTGTCCTTGCTTTGGCAGGAAGTTCTCCACCAGGCGCCCCTCACGACCTTTCCATGAAACCCCGCGCGTCCTCGCTGATTCCCCATCCGAGTCTTACATCGGTTCCAAATACGGAACGAGAAACTCGGGCACGAACTCGACAAAGAGGTCCGCCATCGTTTCGGGTGACTCGACCATGCCCCGGGCAATCCAATGCCGTGTCATGTGCTTGTTGCCCACGCTGTTATATTCAAGCCTCAGCAGCTGCTCGGCCGTGGGTTCATGCCCCGATTTCCTTCTGTACAACTCGATAATGTGGCTGGTCATTTCCCTACCGCCATATTGCACGAGTGACCCGTACTCGACAGACTTGGTGGCTGGAACAAGAAGGGGCTTCGCCCGCAGCATCTCCTCAAAAGCACGCCTGTGACCCTCGCGGTAGTCCAACGTCAGGCCAATCTGGCACAAGGTATTCTGCATCAAACCGTCCCAGTACCATCTGACAACCCCGAAGACGTCATCGAAGCAGTCATAGAAGGTCGTCCGGCCAATCTCTGCGCGGCGGCAGAGCTCGGTGACCTTGACCTTCTCTATGGGCAGCTCCTCCATCATCTCGGCGAGCGTCTCGACGACGTGCCGCCTTGTGTCGTAGTACCTCATGCGTTCCCCGAACACTTCCCCAAAACTGTTCACCGACCGAACACCCCTGCCGTTCTGTAGGTTTACCACAAAACGACAAGTTGCGAAACTCAACTTAAGGGCTCGATAGGGGAAGCCCACGCGAGAAAGGAACATGATGGAGAACGGAGTCACCCGCAGGGGATTTATCGCGACCGTCGCAGCAGCCGGCGCCGGAGCCGCAGCAGCAAGCGTCACCAAGGCCCACGCCGACGAGGCGGCCCAGGCGGCTTCCGTCCCCGCCTGGCTGGGGGAAAAGCCGACCATCGCCGAATCCGAGATCATCGAGGAGGCCGACTGCGAGGTACTGGTCTGCGGCTCTGGCATGTCGGGCTGCTTCTGCGCCAGCTTTGCCGCCGAGGGCGGAGCCGACGTCCTGTGGATTGAGGCCGAGGCATCGGGCTCCCACATGAGGTCCTCCGGCGTCTCCGGCATCAACACGCGGTACCAGGAGGCACTCGGCGTCCACATCAACCCCGAAGACATCCTCAACGACGTGGTCAACATCGCCCAGAACCAGTGCAACGTCAAGCACTGGCGCGACTGGGTGGACCATTCCGCCGAGACCGTGGCCTGGTACGGCGACAAGGCAGAGAAGTCTGGCCAGTACATCTGGCTCGAGTACTCCATGCCCTCCGAGGAGACGCGCAACAAGTGCTGGCCCACCGGCCACGGCCTGGCCAACATCCCCCAAAGTGACTGCCCCACCGACGACCCCTACGCAGCCTGCAGCTTCAGCGGGTCCGAGCAAGACCTCTGGGAGGTCGTGCTGGCGGACTTCGAGGCAGCGGGCGGCACATACCGCAACCTCACGAGGCTCGTGGAGCTCATCCAGGATGAGACCGGGCGTGTCACCGGCGCATACTGCTCCATCGATGGCGGTTACCTCAAGGTCAACGCGAGCAAGGGTGTCGTGGTCGCCACTGGCGGCTACGTCAACAACCAGGAAATGTTCGACGCGCTGCAGCCCAATTTCTCCAAAAGTTGCTCGGGTAACCTCAACTGGGGCATCAACCACGGCGACGGAATCAAGGCGTGCCTGTGGGCAGGCGCCGACATGGACAAGGTGCCGTCGAACTCGACGTTCGACCGCGGCGTCGTGAAGCCCGACTGCGAGCTGGGAGGCATGTTCACAGGTGGCGACTTCCAACTGTTCTTCTTCGCGACCCAGCCCTTCATCAAGGTAAACCACAAGGGCAAGAGGCTGTGCAACGAGTCGAGCCTCTATGACTACGTCATCCATGCAGCCAACAAGTACCCCAACTACGCCTGGTACCCCATCTGGGACTCGAGCTGGCAGGAAGACGTCATCAGGTTCCACACCATCGGCTGCTCCACGCTCTTCCCGCGCGAAGGCTGCAACCAGGGTGCTGCGGGCCTGAACGCCGTCGCCGAGCAGATGGAGGGTCTCGTGAACGACGGTTACATTATCAAGGCCGACACGCTCGAGGAGCTCGCCGAGGGCCTCGGCTTCGACACGGACACCTTCCTCGCCGAAGTGGAGAAGTACAACGGCTGGGCGGCAGACGGCTACGACGGCGAGTTCGGCAAGGACCCCTTCAGGCTCTCCGCCATCGACGAGCCCCCGTTCTACGGCATGAAGGTCGGAGGTGTGCCGCTGTGCACGCTCGACGGCATCGTGGTCGACGACGACTACAGGGCGCTCGACACCGAGGGCAACGTCATTGAAGGTCTTTATGTGACTGGCAACGACTCTGGCTGCAACTACATGGGCAGCTACCCCAACCAGAGTGCGGGCACCTGCTCGGGACGCTGCGCCGTGAACGGCATGCTCGTGGGCAAGGCGCTGGCGGCGATGTAAGCAACCTTCTTCCGAGGTTATCGGTTGGCTGCTGCGGCATGGAGATAGATGCCGAAGCACCACCGGCAACATGGAGCAGAGCCACAACAAGAACCGTTTCCTGTAGCCCATGAGACACCCGCCTGAGACAATCGGGCGGGTGTCTCGCGTTTGCTACTTAAACAGGCAGGCACTGGGAAAGATGCCTCGCACCGTGCCGTTGCACCATTAGATGTGAGGGCGCGTATGTAAGACATCGTACTATAGGCGTCGCCTTGATCACAGGGAACGGCAATGGACCCGACATCGGCAACCATCAGGACCGGCGATTCCACGAAGCAGGTCGTAAGCGCCATGGCCGAGGACTTCGGCTTCGACAGCTCGTCCATCACCCGCGCCTTCTGCGAGTCGATCAGGCACGAGCAGGGGGTTCCTGGTCCCCGAACACCCCAGGCCCAACAACGAGTCGCCGGAATCCATCCGCGAGGCGGAGGGGGCCATCGCGAGGAAGCGCCCGGGCTGTGCCGCGACGGAGGAGGCATTCGACGCCATAGGTATGCGGCGATTGCGAGGGGCACAAGGGCCGCGCGGGTGACCGGTCGGGTCGCCCAAAGGGCCGCCCAAACATACACCTCGTCATCAAGAAATGAATAAGGCAGGCCCCTTAGAGCCTGCCCTGAACTGTAATGAGCGAAATGTACCCCGCAGTTCCAACGTGACGCCAAGCAGCTGAAGGCGAAGCATGTCGGCCTCGCGGGCCATCGAGGCCGGCGGCGCCGACGCCATGGAGCAGGCGGGGCCGTGAGCCGCCGTCTGCCCTGCCGGTGGTTGCGGGCGCCGGCGCAAGCAGGGCGGACCAGGGCCGGGCCGCCCCCCCCAAAAATGGTCCATCCGGCACGTTCCTTAAACCATCGTGCTCAATGGACCAAATCAGGCTCAAAAACCAGGCCGAAATGGTCCATCCAGCACGCATGGCCCGCCATGCGTGCTGGATGGACCAGAAAGCAAGCCGGTAGCGCACCCTTCAAGATGCCGGACCGCGTGCTCAACCGGTTAACATGGCAGATAGACGAGATAACGGACGCCCCGGACACCAAACGCGTCCTGCCGTCCCGCATCGTCCCCCGGAACACGCCAAAAAGCCAGAAGAGACTCAAGGGACTGACCCCGGAGGAGTTCCGGAACCAGCCCCTTGTGGTGCAACCTTATTTAGCCCGTCCAAGCTTTTGGGGTGCAGTTCATTCTTTGCCGACGGGGCCCTTCGTATGCCCGCTTCTGTTGATGATATCCACGACCGCGGAATTCTCTCTCACCCGCTGGCAATAGACGCCCGCCACGAAACCAACGAGCTACCAGCTCCTACCGATACTCCTTGCCGCTGTCCTTGCGCAGGCTGCCCAATGTCTTGTCCTTGCGGGCCTTCCTGCCATCGGGATTCCTGATCGTGCCCGTAGGGAAATCATGCTTCTTTTCGTAAGTCCCCACCGTGCAGTCGCTCCTGGTCTTCCTCACATGCCCGAACATTGCCCGCCTCCATTTTCTCAAAATCTCGCAAGCCCACGGGTCCTCACCGCCCTGGCGTCCAAGCGCCTCTCGCCCCCGGTCTTTACCCAAAAGCGCGAGGCAACCCACTTGCATGGCACGCAAAACCTGGCCCAAAAACAGGAGCCCGCCGCCTGCCGCTCGCTACTCGTCAACTTCAATGACCTCGTAGTCGCAGTCGTCGGTTTCGCCAAACGGATAGTCACCGGGGTTTGACAGGTAAAGGATCTCCCCGCCCTCGCGATAGCAGGCGCAGGTGTCCAACCCGGCATCATTTGCCTCCTTCTCGGAGTCGTAAACCTCTTCGAACTCCTCGTCCTCTCCGTCGGAATAGTGCATGACAACCTTGTACTTCACCCTGCATCCCCTCCACGTCACCACTTGGATGACTTCGCTGCGGCGCCCCTCTTCCGCATCGCAAAGCATACTTCCCACCTCGCGGCTTATCCTCAGTTGCCAACTGAGTTTTAGCGATTGGGGGAGAGGTGCGCCTAGGCCCCACTACCCCTGCGCGACTCGCCAGTCGATGTAATCCAGCAGGTCGTCCTTGTGATGTATGCCGAACTTAGTGGCGTACACGTGGGCGATGTGGGCTTTGGCCGTATCGTCGGAAACATCGAGCGTCTCTCGGAAGTACGAGGTGCTCGGCGTCGACGGCGAGCCCATCCCGCACCTTTACAGCGCTGGCGAGCTGGGCGGCATCTGCGCCTTCCAGTACAACTCGGGCGGCAACCTGGGCGAGTGCATGGTCTTCGGAAAGATCGCCGGCACCAACGCGGCAACCGAGAAGGACCCGCTGCCGGCGCTTGTGGCCCCGGCCGCCGTGGACACGGACATCAAATTCCAGCCCGGCGACGTGACCGACCTCGGCGCCGTGTCCGACGACTCGGCATACGAGACCGGCGAGAACCAGTACATCGGCACCGACCCCAACGGCATCGGCGGCAAGATCGTCGTGCGTGTCACCTACGCCGACGGCACCATCCAGAACGTCGAGGTCCTGGAGCAGAACGAGACGCCCGAGTTCGGCGGCGCGGCCCTCGAGGAGCTGCCCGGCAAGGTCGTGGAGGCTAACTCCACCGACATCGACGGCGTGACCGGCGCCACCATCACGAGCAAGGCATTCTTCGCCGCGGTCCAGAACGCCATCGCCAAGGCCTAACAGCCTTCACGCGGCGATAAGCCAGCCGAATAGCACCTTAACGCAGCGCGGGGCCCAATGCCAAACAGCATGGGCCCCGTGCTTGTTTGCTGTACCCATCGCTTAACAGGCGCCTCCGCCGAGCGTCAGACGCTTCTGCACGTCATCGCCTGCGACCCAAAACCAAGCACCACACCTGCGCGATCGAGCGAGCATCGCTTTGTTGACTTGCCCTGGCCAGTCATCTACCATGTACGGTGATTCACCGCACAAAGGAGGATGCATGCCAACCACCACACTAGAACGCAAGACGAGCCGCATCGATTTACGCATGACCGACGAACAGAAGCGGCAGATAGAGAGCGCAGCCGCCCTGTGCGGAACGAGCGTCTCTCAGTGGTCCATCGACCGGCTGCTCGATTCGGCGCGCAGCGACATCGCAAGGGCTCGTACGACCACCCTGTCCAGCCAGGCGTTCGATGAGTTCGCCCGTCAACTCACCGAGCCGGTCGACCCAACGTTTGAGGCGTTTGCAAAGCGGAAGTCCTTATGGGAAGCCTAGTGTTCACCGCACCCAGGCCGCTAGAACCCAACGACCCGCTTGACGGGTTCTCATGCGGAATCTCCCTGGTAGACACCTGGCTGCATGCGCGAGCGCGGAACGCACGCGCAGCGGGCACAGCCGTCGTCTATGTGTCGTATGCCACAAGCGGCCGTCTCGCTGGCTTCTACACCCTCAGCGCCCATTCGCTTGAACGCAGCGCAACGCACGGTTGGATGGCCCGCAATGCTCCCGAGCAGATACCGGGAATCCTTCTGGGAATGCTTGGCGTTGACGCATCCTTCCAAGGCATGCGTCTAGGTTCAAACCTGCTGCTCGATGCCGTGCATCGAGCCACGACAGTCGCCGACACCATCGGGGCACGTGCACTCCTGGTCGATCCTATCGACGACGCCTCACGGGCCTTTTACGCCCATCACGGATTCAGGCCCCTGCCGGAATCAACCAGGATGTATGCGAAGCTCATGTAGGATTATCTACCGCCGCACCCGTCGGCCTCGCCTCCTACACTCGATACGCCAACACGGCCATCACGTCGGAGACGGTACGGATGCGCTTTTGCAGGCCCTGCTCTATGTATGAGAGGCGGCCCGACTGCGTGGCGTGGGAACTTGCCAACAGGATGGCCATCGCCTCATCGACGAAATCGGCGAGCTTGTCGGGATTGAACCAGCTCACCATGTCGACCTGCGCAAGATTTGCCGCCGGGTCGGGACCGAACGGCTTGGCGGCAAAGCTCCAGTCACCATCCGCCACCTGAGCGGACGTTTTCTCATACCAAAGGCAATTCCCCGAGTCAAAAAGCGGCGCGGGGCGCATCTCAAGCGTGTCGATGTTGCGGATGAAACCGAAATTGCGCCAATGGCGATCCGAATTGGCGATAAGAGCGTCGCACACGATCATTTTGCTCAACGCCTCGCGCACGCGAACGTCGCCGCACCCGTAAAGCCCGGCGTATCGACAGAACCGGTCATATGTGGACGCGCCCCTGGTTGCCCCCATGGCCTCCTTCACATATGCCGCCGGAACGTACTCCTCACGCGGGCCGAGGAAATCCGGGCATGCGCATGCCAGGCCGCCGCCGGCCTGCACCATCTCATAGGGGACAAACTCCCCCTCCCCCAACAAGCGTTTATGGAGAGCGGTGGCCACCGCCTCATTACACGGGCGCTGATCGTCTGCCCCGCACCCCTTCAGCAGGACTCGCACGCCATCACGTATCGCCCAACGCTTGGGCAGCTCGCCCTCCGAAGTATTGTCGGGCGAGTCGAGGCCGACGTTGGCAAGCCATTCGTCCCATCCCTCATCGCAAGCGCCCTCAAAGTCGTTCTCAAAATAGTTGAGCTTCGCCCACTTCAAGTCATCGCGACCCTGCGGGCAAACCCAATAGCAGTCAGACAGCGACATCCCCAGGCTGCGAATCGGAATCTCCCAATTCTGTCGGGCATCAAACTCGGGCATCTTGAGCAAAAGGCCCGGACGGGTGTTGGGAACCGAGCGATGCTCCCACCACGCATTGAACTCCCGCTTACGGGCCAAACCCCCTCGCGTCACCGTTCCAAAAGGCATGCGAGCGGCGTCGAGGACTTCGGTTACCTCCAGCGGATGCTCAGACGATGAGTCATACACGATCGAAGCGACCTCGTACTCGGCACACATGAGAACCAGCTGCGTCGCCGTGGAAGAAAAAACCTTGCGGCCAGAACCCCTTCCACGAGACGCATCGGAATATTTTGTCACGGACTCCGCGCTGACCATCTTGCGCCCGCCCACCATTGACACTTCAAGGACGCCTTGCGACGCGAGTTGGGAGATGCGAGCCTTGGTTAACCCCAAAGTCTTTGCCGCATCCCCCATCGTGAGTTTGCCACAAGCCTCCATACACACCACCAACTAGCTCGTTAAATATAGTTAGTGAGAGTATAACTCAATTTCTTTGTGATATTACTTAACAAGCAATGTCTTTAATTTAACGCTCACGTCATCATCTGCAAGGCTTAGGCGCATGCGATATGCATCCTCTCTGTGAGACCGCCTTTGACATACGTTGCCCGCCCCTCCCCGT
>ERZ1034984.2951-NODE-2951-length-12943-cov-16.566108_pt1 | contig 12943 bp, 10 predicted proteins | sample MGYA00520589_ERZ1034984 | MGnify/ENA primary metagenome ERZ1034984 (study PRJEB33766, sample SAMN09781790) | gut metagenome | biome: gut microbiome | host: Homo sapiens | place: Madagascar | study: EMG produced TPA metagenomics assembly of the PRJNA485056 data... | reverse complement strand
GCAAAGCTCATGGTCAGGCAGGTGGGCAGCTTGCCGTTCTTCTCGACATACTCGAGGAAGGACGGCATATTGCGGGCACGCCACTTGGAGGTGGAGTTCAGGGAAATGCTCATCAGCTCATGGTTGACGAACGGGTTGTTGAAGCGGTCCTCAACAGCGGCGGCGAACTTCTTGCAGTCCTCCTGATCCAGCGGCAGAATGGGGACAACTTCCTCGGACAGCATCTTGTTCATATAGCCCAGAACGGTGGCGTCGTGCATACAGTCGCGCACGATGTCAAAACCGGCCAGGTAAGCGCCCAAGACAAAGCCGGTGTGGGCACCGTTCAGGATGCGGACCTTGCGCTTCTTGTAGGGACTCATGTCGGGGGTCACGAAAACGTGATCCTCAAGACCGGCTTTGCGGAAAGGCAGGATGTCGTTCAGTTTGGTGTCGCCCTCGATGACCCAGACGCCAAAGACCTCGCCGACGTCCAGCAGGGGGTCAGCGTAGCCGTGCTTTTCTTCCAGCTCGGCAACTTCCTTCGGGTCACGGATGCGGCCCGGAACGATGCGGTCAACCAGAGAACCGCAGAAGGTGCAGTCCTCGTTGACGTACTTCTTGAAGCCGTCCTCCAGGCCCCACTGCTCAATGTACTGGTTGACGCACTTGAGCAGCTCCTTGCCGTTGTTGTCAATCAGCTCACAGGCCAGCATGATGATACCCTTTTTGCCGGCCTTATAGCGGTGGTACAGCACCTGGGTCAGCTTGCCGGGGAAGCTGGATGCGGGCTCGTCCTCCAGCTTGCAGGCGGGATCGTAGGCGATGCCGGCCTCCGTGGTGTTGGAAACGATGATTTCCAGGTCGTCGCTGGCGGCGACTTCCATCATCTGGTCGAAGCCTTCCTTCTCATACGGGTTCAGGCAACGGGAGACACTGGAGATAACGCGTTTGTCATCGACCTTCTGGCCGTTTTCGCTGCCGCGCAGGTACAGAGTGTACAGGCCCTCCTGCTCGTTGATCATCTTGGTAAGGCCCGGGGCGATGGGCTGGACCAGAACGCACTTGCCGTTCCAATCGGCCTTCTCGTTGGCCAGATCGAACCAATAATCTACAAATGCGCGCAAGAAGTTACCTTCGCCGAACTGCAGCACTTTCTCGGGTGCATTCTTCAGAATGTAGCCGTTGTAGCCGGATTTTGCAAGAACTTCATAATTCAAGGTTTCCATAAACGCTTCTCCTTACTTAATAACAATTCTGGTGCGCGGCAGTGGGGGCCGCAGCACGCCTTGTTACCTACATTGTATTTTTTTTGGCCTGGTTCGTCAAGTTCCATTCTGTAATCAGCGCACATATTTTGCGCAATTTTCTGGCCTTTTTTGGGATTCCACATCTTGCACAACAAGCCACCGCATTTTTTGGCTATAATTTCGATTAACGAGCAATTTTCGCAACTTGCTAAAGCATTTTTTATTATGTATAATAGTAGCAGAGTATGTGGTTTTGGGCCGAAAAAGATGCGCAAAGTATGTGCTATCCGGCCCGATGCCCACTCCCCCGCTATCATCCTTATAATGAATATAATGAAGGAGTGTCTGTACATGAAAGCGTTTATGGATAAGGACTTTTTGCTGGAGACCCCCACCGCGCAGCACCTGTACCACGATTATTCGGCCAAGCTGCCCATCATCGACTATCACTGCCATATTCCCCCGCAGGAAATTTATGAGAACCGCCGTTTTGAGAATATTGCGCAGGTCTGGCTGGGCGGCCATCAGGTCCTGGCCGACGGCAGCGACTACTACTTCGGTGACCACTACAAGTGGCGCGTGATGCGCTCCAACGGCGTGCCCGAGGAGTATATCACCGGCGACAAGCCCGACCGCGAGCGCTTCCAGAAGTTTGCCGAGAGCCTGGAAATGGCCATCGGCAACCCGATGTATACCTGGTGCCATCTCGAGCTGAAGAAGTACTTCGGCTATGAGGGCGTGCTGAACGGCGAGACTGCCGAGGAAGTCTGGAACCTCTGCAACGAGAAGCTGCAGAACGACCCGAAATTGACCGTCCGCGGCCTGATCGAGCAGAGCAACGTCGCCATGGTCGGCACCACCGACGACCCCATTGACTCCCTCGAGTGGCACAAGAAGATCAAGGAGGACCCCTCCATCAAGGTCGTCGTCGCTCCTTCCTTCCGTCCCGACAAGGCTCTGAACATCCGCAAGGAGGGCTTCGCCGACTACATCCACAAGATGGAAGAGGTCGTGGGCCGCAAGTTTGCCTGCGCCGACTGCGTTGCCAGCGCCCTGGAAGAGCGCCTGGAATTCTTCGTCGAGATGGGCTGCCGCGCTTCTGACCACGGCCTGGACTATGTCCCCTACGTTGACACCGATGCCGAGAAGGCGACCGCCGCGTTCAAGAAGGCTATGGCCGGCGAGACCCTGACCCAGGAGGAGGGCGACGCCTATACCACCTACCTGCTGCTGAAGCTGGGCGCTGCCTACAAGAAACACAACGTTGCTATGCAGATTCATTACAGCTGCCTGCGCAACGTTAACGACAAGATGTACCGCAAGCTCGGCCCCGACACCGGCTTTGACATGATTGCCGTGACCGATTGCAGCGCCACTGTCAGCAGCCTGCTGAGCGCACTGACCAAGGCCGATGCCTGCCCGAAGGTCATCCTGTACAGCCTGAACCCCGCCGACTTTGATATGCTGGGCACCATCCTGGGCGCGTTCCAGGACGACGAGATTCCCGGCAAGATCCAGTTGGGCTCCGCCTGGTGGTTCTGCGACACTGACGACGGCATGTACCAGCAGATGAAGACCTTGGCCCGCCTGGGCCTGCTGGGCAACTTCATCGGCATGCTGACCGACAGCCGCAGCTTCCTGAGTTACACCCGCCACGAGTTGTTCCGCCGCCTGATGTGCAACCTGATCGGCAACTGGGTCGAGAACGGCCAGTACCCCAACGACGAGAAGGCTTTGAAGAAGATCGTTGAGGGTATCAGCTATTATAATGCCAAGCGGTATTTTAATCTGTGATATTCCTTGACTGAGATAGTGCAATCATAAACAGCACCGCCCCATCTGCTGATACGGCAGATGGGGCGGTGTTTTCTTTTAAAAGCAAGGCAGAGTTGTAGGGGCGGCACATGTGCTGCCCGCGGCTTTCCCGCAAGCAGTCGGAGCCTTACACACGCGGGTCGGGTATGCCCGACCCCTACATGGCAGCACTTAGAGGTCGGTCTCGCTATTTTCGGAAGCCTCCGGGGAAATCTCCGGTACTTCCGGCATGGTGCGCAGCTGCTCCAGTGTAATGCCGTCCACATATTTGTTGATCAAATCATTCAGCCCGGACCAGAAATCCAGCGTGTGGCATTGGCCGCGGTGGGGGCAGTCCACCGAGGAAGCCAGACACGGAATGGCCGTCAGCTCCCCTTCTACGGCGCGCAGAATCTCGCCGGAGGTGATTTCCGCCGCCGAACGGGCCAGGCGGTAGCCGCCCTGGGCACCGCGCACGCTGGATACCAGCCCCGCCTTTGTCAGCGGGGTGACGATCTGCTCCAAATATTTTAAGCTGATGCGCTGCTTGTCGCTGATTTCCTTTAACGGGATCAGATCATTGGGGCGGTTGGCAAGCTCCACCATCAGGCGCAAAGCGTAACGGTCACGGGTCGAGAATTTCATGTTCAGTCTCCCTTTTCCTGAGATTGTACTACTAATCATAGCATAATTATAGGAATTTTGCAAGCATTCAACCTATCTGTCCAGTAGGATATATGCAAAATGCCGAAATGTGTAATTTTATGCAAAAGGGTGTTGACAGAATGTGTTCACCGGCGTATACTGTGAGCCATGGAAAGCAAATCACCGCTGACCAAACAACGAGAGAAAGGGGTACAAGACTATGAACGCAACCTATTCCGGCATGATGATGTGCATGTGCATGATGCGTAAGCGTCCTGTGCCAGCTTTCTTGCGCGCAAATTTCAGCGCATAAAGAAAACTTGCAGCGGGATGCCGGAGAAAACCGACATCCCGCTTTTGTTTGGAAAGGAAGTTTGTGACTATGGAAAGAGGTTCCATCTACAAGCAGCCCGGTGTGCGAATGTGACGTTTGAGGGAACAACACATTCACAAAACAACACACCTGACAATAAAAAGGAGATTACTACCATGAAAAAACTGATTTCTGCAACACTCGCCGCTACCCTGGCCCTGAGCCTGGCCGCCTGCGGCTCCACCGCTTCCACCACCGAGACCGCTTCTTCCGAGGCCGCCTCCACCGAGAGCACCGCAGCTTCTTCTGAGGCTGCCGAGTCCACCAGCGACCTGGCCGGCACGACCCTGAAGGTCGCCGCCTCCCCCACGCCTCACGCCGAGATCCTGAATGTAGCCAAGGAGATTCTGGCGGAGCAGGGCATCGACCTTGAGATCGTTGAGTTCAGCGATTACGTCCAGCCCAACCTTGTGACCGAGAGCGGCGAGGTTGACGCTAACTACTTCCAGCACACCCCCTACCTCGACAGCTTCAACGAGGAGAACGGCACCCACCTCGTCAGCGTCGGCGCTGTCCACTATGAGCCGTTCGGCATCTACCCGGGCAAGAGCAGCGACCTTGCCAACATCGCTGACGGCGCAACGATCGCCGTGCCCAACGACACCACCAACGAGGCCCGCGCCCTGCAGCTGCTGGCCGCTCAGGGCTTGATTACCGTGCGTGACGGTGCCGGTCTGACCGCCACCGTCAACGACATCACCGAGAACCCCCATAACGTGAAGATCGAGGAAATCGAGGCTGCCCAGCTGCCCCGCACCGTGCAGGATGTTGACTTTGCCGTCATCAACGGCAACTACGCAATAGAGGCTGGCTTCTCCGTCGGCAAGGATGCTCTTGCCACCGAGGACGCATCCTCTGAGGCTGCCCAGACCTACGCCAACGTTCTGGTCGTGAAGGAAGGTAACGAGAGCGACCCCGCCATCCAGGCCCTGTACGCCGCCCTGACCAGCGACAAGGTCAAGGATTACATCAACAGCACTTATGACGGCGCGGTCGTGCCCATTTTCTAAGGAAAAACATATCCGCGGTAAGGTCGTAGGGGCGAGCAATGCTCGCCCCTACAGTGCAAGGCACCAAACAGCAAGAAAAACCTTGCAACCTGTCGTGAAATAGAGTAAAATTAACAGCGAATGGGTTTTACACTCATTCGCTATCTTTGTAAGTGAGGGAGAATACCCATGATCGAACTGCAACACCTGACCAAGCGCTTTGCCACGCAGGGGGGCACGGTCGTCGCGCTGAACGACATCAACCTGACCATCCGGGATGGCGATGTCTACGGCATCATCGGTATGTCGGGCGCCGGAAAATCTACGCTGGTACGCTGCATCAATATGTTGGAACGCCCCGACGAGGGCAGCGTCATCGTCAACGGGAAACAGATGCAGGACCTAAATGCGGCTGACCTGCGCGCCGCCCGCCGCGAAATTACGATGATCTTCCAGCAGTTCAACCTGCTGATGCAGCGGACCTGCCTGCGCAACATTATGTTCCCGATGGAGCTTGCCAAGGTCCCTAAGGAAAAGGCCGAGGCCCGCGCCCGCGAACTGCTGGAACTGGTCGGCCTGCCTGACAAGGCCGACGCCTACCCTGCCCAGTTGTCCGGCGGCCAGAAACAGCGCATTGCCATTGCCCGCGCCCTGGCGACCGACCCGAAGGTGCTGCTCTGCGACGAAGCGACGAGTGCCCTTGACCCCAACACGACCCACGCCATCCTGCAGCTGATCCAGAAGATCAACCGCGAACTGGGCATCACAGTCGTCATCATCACCCACCAGATGAGCGTGGTTGAGGAAGTCTGCAACCGCGTGGCGATTTTGGACAACGGTACCGTTGTCGAGGAGGGCGGCGTGCAGGCCATCTTCAGCCATCCTACTTCCAAGGCGGCACGCCGCTTGGTCTACCCCGCCGGTGCGCCCAAAGCCGAGGCCCTGCCCGGCCAGCGCCTGGTGCGTGTGGCCTTCGGCGGCACCCAGACCACCGATAAGCCGCTGGTGGCAAGTCTTGCCATCGAGTGTGGTGCGCTGGTATCCATCATGGCGGCCGACACCCGCATTGTCAACGGCCAGACGCTGGGCAGCATGCTGTTGGCCCTGCCAGACGACGACAAGGCCGAAGCGGCCATCGAGTACATTAAAAATTATCCCGGCATTACCTATGAGGAGGTGAACGGCTGATGGCAGAGTTTTTTGCAGGCAAGGACTGGCAGACGTTCTTGCAGATTTTGCCCACCATTCCGTTTGAAACGTGGGAAACGATTTGGTCCACGGTCGTGGCCACCCTGCTGGCGCTGGTCATTGGCCTGCCGCTGGGTGTCTGCCTTGTCACCGGCGAGCAGGGTGGCGTGCGTCCCCTGCCCCGTTGGGTCATGGCGTTGCTGAACGGCCTGGTCAACCTGCTGCGCAGTGTGCCGTTCCTGATTCTGATGATCATTGTCATCCCGCTGTCCCGCGCCATCGTGGGCACATCCATCGGCACGGTGGCATCCATTGTGCCGCTGGTCATCGCGTCCTTCCCCTTCGTCTCGCGCCTGGTTGAAACGAGTATGCGCGAGGTCGATGCGGGCGTCATCGAGGCCGCCCAGAGCATGGGTGCGACGCCGCTGCAAATTATCACCAAAGTCATGGTGCCCGAGAGCATGCCCAGCCTGGTTGCCAACGTGACGATTGCGGCTACGACCATCATGGGGTACGGTGCCATGGCCGGTATCATCGGCGGCGGCGGCTTGGGCAAAATCGCCATCAACTACGGCTACTACCGCTTTAACGTGGTGCTGGAGTTCTTCGCCACCGCCCTGCTGGTCGTGCTGGTGCAGATCTTGCAGACCTTTGGCACGAAGCTGGCCATCAAGTGCGATAAGCGCATCCAGAAATAAATTATATGAAATTGCACAGTAGGGGCGGGGCTCTGCTCCGCCCGGGAACGTGGCCTCGGCCGCAAAGTCCCCGGTCGGACTGGAAGCCCGCCCCTACTGCGTTATAGGGAAAAGCAAAGAATTAACATATTTTTCAAATTGGCGTGACAGGCCGGACATAAATGTGGTGTAGTATATAGACAGAGTCAAGGGGATGCCCCGAGACAACAACTACCACTGACGCCCCGGCCATGCCAGAAGCAATCGCTTCGGCCGCGGCGCAGACAACCAATAAGGCCGCGAAGCCATTTGAATAGATGAAAAATCCCGCATCGTGTGATGCGGGATTTTTGGTGTACCGAATTACAGCGCGTTTACGTCCTCAATCAGCTGCTCCACGGTTTCATCCTTCGTGGCCCAGCTGGTGCAGATGCGCACGGCGGTGTGGTGCTTGTCAGGCTTGCCCATGTGGGTCATGGCGTAGCGCTCGGTCAGCTTGGCGTACCATTCGTCGGGCAGGGCAAAGAACTGCTGGTTCGTCGGGGAGTCGTGCAAAACCTTACAGCCCTTTGCCTCAAACGCGGCGCGGATGTGCAGGGCCTGTTCGTTGGCATGGCGTGCCATCGTGAAGTACAGGCTCGTCTCGCCGCCGTCCTCGCCGTCCAGCAGGGCCAGGAACTGCTCACCCAGCAGGCGGCCCTTGGCCAGCATGCCGCCGTGCTGCTTGATGCAGTAGCGGAAATCCGGCTTCAGATCGTCGTTGGTGATGACGACTGCCTCGCCGAACAGCGCACCGCATTTTGTGCCGCCCAGGTAGAACACGTCGCACAGGGCGGCGTAATCCTGCAGGCTCAAATCGTTGGCGGGGCTGGTCAGGCCGTAGGCCATGCGGGCACCATCCACAAACAGGTACAGCCCCAGCTCATAGCAGGCGGCGGAAAGCTCGGTCAGCTCTTCCTTATTATAAAGGGTGCCGACCTCGGTGGGGTTCGAGATATACACCATACCGGGCTGCACCTCGTGCTCGTGGCTGGCGTTGGCGCGGTGTTCCTCGACGGCCTTGCGCACCTGGCGGGCCGTGATCTTGCCGTTTTTGCCGGGCAGAGCCAGGCATTTGTGGCCGGTGGCCTCGACTGCGCCGGTCTCATGCACATGGATGTGCCCGGAATCCGCGCAGAGCACGCCCTGCCAGGGCTTGAGCGCCGCCGCAATCACGGTCAGGTTCGCCTGCGTTGCGCCGACAAAGAAATGCACATCGGCGTCGGGGGCATCGCACAGGCTGCGTATCTGTGCAGCAGCCTTGGCGCAGTATTCATCCTCGCCATAGCCGGGGGTCTGGTCAAAATTGGTTTGCTGCAAAAGGTCCAGCACGGCCGGGGCCGCGCCTTCGCCGTAGTCACATTCAAAACGAAGCATATTCTTAACTCCTTACACATTAGTATGTACGCTGCTAGTAGGGGCAAACATTGTTCGCCCGCGCAGTGCGGTGGCTGCTGCAAAGTGCCCGGGCCGATGCAAGCAACGGCCCCTACGCCGCACGGCGGGTGTTGCACTAATTATAACACTGTGATTCCGTGCTTGCAAGTTTCGCTGTACTACGCTATAATAATAGTACTTTTATAAGAAAAGAGGAATATTATGGAACCCGAAAAACAGCGGGAAGGCTTCGGCTCACGCCTTGGCTTCATCCTTGTCAGCGCGGGCTGTGCCATCGGCATCGGCAACGTCTGGCGCTTCCCCACCGTCACAGGCCAGTACGGCGGCGGTATCTTTGTCTTGTTCTACCTGATTTTCCTGGTGCTGATGGGCCTGCCGGTTCTGACCATGGAGCTGGCCGTCGGCCGCGCCGGGCACGGTGCCGCCCGCAGCGCCTACAAAGCGCTGGAACCACAGGGCAGCAAGTGGCACATCCACGGCTGGTTCTGCATGGTGGGCTGTATGCTGCTGATGATGTACTACACCACCGTCTCCGGCTGGATGCTCGATTACTTCTTCCGCTTCCTGACCGGCAATTTTGACGGCCTTACGTCGGAACAAGCGTCCGGCATCTTTGGCGAGATGCTCTCGAGCCCCGTGGAAATGGTGTTCTGGATGGTCATTATCACGGTGGCAGGCTTCATCGTCTGCGGCCGCGGCCTGCAAGGCGGCCTGGAAAAGGTCGGCAAATGGATGATGAGCGCCCTGCTCGTTCTCATCCTCGTCTTGGTCGTCCACAGCTTTACCCTGTCCGGTGCGGGCGACGGCCTGGCCTTCTACCTGCTGCCAGACTGGTCCCGCGCCAGTGAGCAGGGCCTGGGCAACGTCATCACGGCAGCGATGAACCAGTCGTTTTTCACCTTGAGCCTGGGCATCGGTGCGATTGAAATTTTCGGCAGTTACATGGACCGCCGCTTTACCCTGCCGGGCGAGGCCGCGCGTATCTGCGTGCTGGACACCTTTGTGGCGGTCTGCGCAGGGCTTATCATCTTCCCGGCCTGTTTCTCCTTCGGCATTTCACCCGACGCAGGCCCGAGCCTGATTTTTATTACCTTGCCCAACGTCTTTACGAACATGGCAGGCGGCCGCCTGTGGGGCACAATGTTCTTCCTGTTCATGACCTTCGCCAGCTTCTCCACGGTCATTGCAGTGTTTGAGAACATCATCGCCTGCGCTTGCGAGAACTTTGGCTGGGACCGCCACAAAGCCTGCATCGTGGGCACGGCGGCGCTGGTGCTGCTGGGTCTACCCTGTGCACTGGGCTACAATGTGTGGAGCTTTATCCAGCCCATGGGGGCAGGCAGCACGGTGTTGGATTTCGAGGATTTCCTCGTCAGCAACCTGCTGCTGCCGGGCGGCAGTCTGGTGTATCTTTTGTTCTGTGTCACCAAATGGGGCTGGGGCTTTGACAAGTATGCTGCCGAGTGCAACACCGGTGACGGCCCCAAGATGCCCCGGTGGGTCAAGCCGTATTTCAAGTATGTGCTGCCGGTGCTGATCGCGGTGATTTTGGTGCAAGGCCTAGTGTAAGGGTATTTTAGGGGGAAACTTGTGAAAAGTTTTCCCATTAGATACGCTCGCTGATCCACCGCTTCATCTCCGCAGTGATAGCGGCAAAGGCTTTCGCTGTATCGGCGTTCTCCGTCTTAAAATCCAGCAGCTGCCACAGCCAGCCCTGCTCATCCACGATGCGCAGGCTCTCGGGATAGCACAGCTCAAATACCAGCGACGCATGGCCCACCGCATTGTCGGCGGGCCATTTTTTCAGGCTGTGCAAAATGCAGTGGTGCTCGTAAAATGCGTCCAGCACAGCGGGCGTTACTGGGCTTTGGCGCAGGGCCTCGGTGCTGACGTTGTAGATTTCCTCCATCGGCGTTTCAACGTTGACGCGCAGAATATCGATTTTATCGGCATCCCGCAAAATCTGGCAGAACATCCGCGTGCGGTCGTCCAACTTTTCCGGCAGGCGGAAGGCACTGTGCCACGCCACCGCCGTGCGCAGCAAGGCGTCCTCGGCGGCATCGTCTATATAGTCGCGGATGTGCCCCTCGTCAAACAGCACGCTTGCACTCAATGCAGCGTGGTTGATGGACTGGGCGTCGATGAAGGTGTTGTACCGCCGCAGCTGCTCAAAGCGGCCGACATCGTGCAGCATACCGGAAAGCCAGGCCAGATCCGCATCCTCCGGCGGCAGGGTCAGGCTTTTGGCAATGCAGTCACACAGCGCGGCCACGCGGTGGGTGTGGTCGATTTTCAGCTTGACCTTCGGGTCGGCGGCGTTGTAGTGCGCGGCGTAGTCGGCAAAGGCTTTCTGCGCGCGGGCATGGTCGATTTTCATAATGATCACTTCCTTGCCTCTATTGTAGCATATTTGCACCGGGGCGAAAACTGCATTGTTTATAAAATTTCATCAACGGCAGACTGTATTTTTGTACAAAATCCTTGACAATGTCCGCGAAAACGGCTATTCTTAAAGTAGAAATTTGCGAGGAAGGCGGTGCATACGATGAACGCCAAAGGAGACGCCAACCGCAGTGTACGCATGACCAAACAGCGGCTCTACCAGGCGCTTATTACGCTGTTGCAGCAGAAAAGTCTGCGGGAGATCACGGTCCGGGAACTTACTGAGCTGGCCGGGATCAGCCGCGGGACGTTCTATTTCCACTATGCCGATATCTATGCCCTGATGGATCAGATGGAGGCTGCCCAGCTGGCGCGGCTCAATGACCTGATGGACAGTCTGCTGCCCGGCATCTCGCAGGAGGAGGTTCCCCCTGCCCTGGTGGCGCTGTTCACCTACATGACCGAGAACCCCGACCTCTGCACAGCGCTTTACGGCAAAAGCTGGGAGTCGGAGTTTACCCGCAACGCCAAAAAGCTGATTGCCGAGCGCTGCTTGGGCGAGTTCGCGCCGGGCGGCGGCACCGAGGAGCAGAAATATACGCTGGTCTTTGCAGTGAACGGCTGCTTTGGTACCATCGTTGCCTGGCAGGAGGCTGGGTTTGACCTGCCGCCGGCAGAGATCGCCCGCATTACCTGGCAGGCCATACGCGCTGTAAAAGAGCGGATTTGACCTGGGCAATTTCTGCTTGCAAGCCTTGCCTTTTTGGGCGCGGCGGGATATAATAAACTTACAACACACCCCTTGTGGTGCTTTAAGAAGGAGAGATTACCATGGGATTTTTTGATTTTCTGAAAAAGGCTTCTGCACCGGCTACCCCTGCGGAGCCGACGTTCCCCCTGACCCTGGCGGCTGACGCCAAGGGCACCGTTGTAGCGATGGAGAACATCCCCGACGAAGTGTTTGCACAGGGCATCCTGGGCAAGTGCTGCGGCATCGAACCCACCGAGGGCAAGGTCTTTGCCCCGGTCGACGGCGAAATCACCCAAGCCCCGGACAGCGGCCATGCGCTGGGCATTATGGGTGTAGGCGGCGTCGAGGTGCTGATCCATGTCGGCGTTGACACCGTCGAGATGAAGGGCGACGGTTTCAGTCCGAAGGTCAAGGAAGGCGACAAGGTCAAGAAGGGTGACCTGCTGCTGGAAATGGACCTGGACAAGATCGCAGCCGCCGGCCACCCCGCCGTGGTCATCACGGTCGTGACCAACACCGACGACTTCAAGGACGTTGAGGTCGTTGCCTCCGGCGATGTCGAGCCGGGTGCTGATCTCATCAAAGTCAGCAAGTAAAAACAGCGCGTCCGCCGGAATGCGCCGCTTTGGCTTGACAAACCGCGGATACTGTGTATAATAAGGGTTGGACATTAAAACAGGGGCGCTGAGGGGCATCCTCGGCTGAGATCAAAACAAACCGCAGTTTTGGGTCGCCTTGAACCTGATCCGGGTAATGCCGGCGTAGGAAGTTTGACCCCCGTCATAACACTTTTTGCGCCTGCAGGTATACCCTGCGGGCGCTTTTTCTGTTTTGTGTTACATTTTTTGAGGAGTGGATACCATGTCCAAAACCTATTCCAAGACCCGTACCCTCGTCGAGTGCGCCCTGATGATCGCCCTCGGCACGGTGCTGGCCAACATCAAGATCTATGAGCTGCCCAACGGCGGCTCCATCACGCTGTTCAGCATGCTGCCGTTCATCATGATCTCCTTCCGCCACGGCGTGAAGTGGGGCCTTTTCACCGGCTTTGTCAACAGCCTGCTGCAGATGCTGCTGGGCTTTTACGCACCCCCGGCACCCGGCATCCTGCCGCTGGTCGGCATGATCCTGCTGGACTATGTGCTGGCCTTTACCCTGCTGGGTCTGGCATCTGCCATTGCCAAGCCGTTTGCCAACAAGCTGGTCGGTGTCGGCGTCGGCACGGCAGCGGTGTGCGGTATCCGCTTCCTGTGCAGCTTCCTGTCCGGTGTTCTGATCTGGGGCAACCTGAGCGACGGTCTGGCCGCGTGGACCTTCAGCCTGACCTACAACGGCAGCTACATGCTGCCTGAGACCATCATGACGACTGTTGCCGCCGTGCTGATCTACAAGGCCGCCCCGCAGCTGTTTGCGGCGCAGGAGAAGTAAAGTAACAAACGGCCTCCCTGAGGCGTGTGCCGGTAAGACAGTAATTTGAG
>ERZ1034984.2947-NODE-2947-length-12952-cov-8.878421_pt1 | contig 12952 bp, 14 predicted proteins | sample MGYA00520589_ERZ1034984 | MGnify/ENA primary metagenome ERZ1034984 (study PRJEB33766, sample SAMN09781790) | gut metagenome | biome: gut microbiome | host: Homo sapiens | place: Madagascar | study: EMG produced TPA metagenomics assembly of the PRJNA485056 data... | reverse complement strand
TTTTTATATGGAAAGGATTTGTATGTATACCGGAATTGTTATTGTTCCTAAAGCAACGCTTTATGAAAATCCTACCAAAGAAACAGTCTCTGACGAACTGCTATCCGGTTGGCTGGTTACCGTAGTGCAGGAACGAGGCAGAACTTTAAAAATTATAACCGACTATGGATATTCAGGGTGGATAAACAGCCAAAACATTCGCCGCATATCCACAGAAACATTTCACCACTGGAAGGAAACGCCCTCCACAGCTATTCTTTGTAGAAAAACTACAGACCTTTTAAAATCACCTATGGTTCAGGCTCCTGTACTTTCTACTCTTTTTATGGGAAGTCGGGTCATCCTCTGCGGCAATCCACAAGACGGTTGGCAAAAAATCCGAACTGCCGGCGGATACTGCGGCTATGTTCCTACACTTTCCTTAATTGCACCTCCCACTCCTGTCCCCACTACTTCGGGATGTCTGGCTCCGGACGTTCTATCTGAGGATGAATGGGAACTTCGCTCTTGTATCTTAAATTATGCCATGTCTTTTTTAGGCACACAGTATCGTTGGGGTGGCAAAACGATTCTCGGACTGGACTGCTCCGGCTTTACTTTTATGTGCTACTACATGTGCGGCATTATTATTTATCGAGATGCTATGATAAAGGAAGATTTCCCTGTACATAAAATTTCATTTTCCTGTATAAAGCCCGCTGACCTTTTATATTTTCCCAGTCATGTCGCTATCTATCTTGGCAATGGCAAATACATTCACTGTACCGGAAATCCCAATAGTTTCGGCTGCGTCATCAACAGTTTACGCCCAGAAGATTTGGACTATCGGGCTGACTTAGCAGAAAGCCTTTTAGCGGTTGGAAGTGTGTTTTAAACATTACTTCCACACTAACTTTCTCTTGACAGACTCATTTCTTGTGATATAATTTAGAACTGTTAGTATTCTAATTATAAGTATTCTAATATTTCACAAACGGAGGATGTCGCACGATGCAAGATGCTTCATTTCATTATTTATTGATGGCAACGCATACTACACTTCAAAAAAAGTTGCTTGCCCAATTAAAAGATACAGGATTGACCCTTGGGCAACCCAAGGTATTGGATTATTTAAAGGAGCACGATGGTGCGAATCAAACAGAAATCGCCAGAGGCTGCCATATTGAGGCTGCATCTCTGACTTCTATTTTAAACCGTATGGAAGAAAAAGGTATTATTGAACGAAGAATGTTAAACGGCAATCGCCGCTCTCTTCATGTTTTTTTAACAGATAAAGGGCGAGAACTTGGGCTTCAGGTAGACCGGTCTTTTTTAGATTTAGAAGCACAAGGTTTTGCCGGTATTGATGATACAGAACGTCAGCAGTTCATAGATACCCTTCTTAAAATTTATCACAATTACTGTCAGGAGGAATAAGCTATTATGGAAAAATTGAAACGTTATCTTATCTTTTTTGTGGGACTTTTTATTAATTCACTGGGTGTTGCTCTCATCACCAAAGCAAACCTTGGAACTTCTCCCATTTCTTCGATTCCCTATGTATTGAGTCTGGACTTTTCTCTCACCCTTGGACAATTCACTATTATTTTCAGTGTTTTTCTGATTCTACTCCAGATTATAATTCTTCGCAAAAACTTTCGTCTAGAAGACCTTCTCCAAATTCCAATTTCCATCTTTTTTGGATATTTCATTGATTTATCTATGAATTTATTACATACCATCAATCCGAAATTATACACTGCAAAAGCTGCCTGTCTGCTTATTGGTTGCCTGATTCTTGGATTTGGCGTTTACACCGAAGTACTTGCTAATGTAGCTATGTTACCGGGAGAATCTTTTGTTCGTGCCATTGTTTCCACCTGGAATACAGATTTCGGAAAAACGAAAATTGCCTTTGACGTAACTATGGCGGTATCTGCTGCTATCATGTCTTTCTTCTTTTTCCATGAACTTAACGGAATACGAGAAGGTACCATTATTGCAGCATTATTGGTAGGTTTTATTGCCCGATTCTTTGGAAAACAACTGGCTGCTATAGAAAATTTTCTTTTTGAGCGTGAAGAAGATATCATTGAAGAACTATAATATATCTAAAAGAATACTTACCCACACAAAACTTTTTCGGTAAGCATAGATACTTTTTATACTATAAAAGCCTTATCATCAAATTTTTAACTGTGATAAGGCTTTTTCATTACTTCCAATATTTTTTTATATACCGTTCTACTTCCTCTTTCCCTTTTTCAATACCAATTTCAAGAATATTCATCTGTATCGCCTCCCATTCCTCTGACTCTTTTACTTCCGATACAATATGATCAAGTTCTAGGATTCGTCGATCCTTTACCAGTATATTCGGATTTTCCAATGTAGTTTCTTTCATATATTGTAACAAACTTACCAGTTCTTTGGAACCCTTTTTGCTGGACATGTTTAAGAAAATCTTGGTGGTTCCATCTTCCAGGTGTAATCCAGCCACTTCTTCACACTGTTCTGTAAATGTATATTTTGCCAGGTCCTTCTTAAAAATATCCTCCTGCGTAATAAAAATAATTACTGTAGATGGTAACTCTTTGTATTTTGTTTCCTTCCCTGACTTCAATATTGGCGTATCCAACATTCCTTGATAATAAATTTGAGTCTTTGCGAGATATTATCGCTTCGGCAGGCGACTGCCTGCTAGAAATGAATTTCTTCCATAAGATAAAAAGGCATTTTGAATGCCTTTTTGAGTTGCGGGGACAGGATTTGAACCTGTGACCTTCGGGTTATGAGCCCGACGAGCTTCCAGACTGCTCCACCCCGCGTCAACATTTTGTATTATAGACCTTTTTCCTCTAGTTGTCAAATTCCCCTCTTTTCCTATTGGATTTTTCTTATATATCTCCCTTTCTTCTTTACTAAGTATATGTTTATTTTTAAAAATTATTCCCAGAATTACAAGACTTTTACATTGATTTTACATCTACCCTACTGCTAATTACACATATGCATTGTATAGTAACTATATTTCAAAGGAAAAGGAGAATTTACATGAAAACCAAATTAACAAAGCTGGAAAAACAATGGATTTTATATGACGTTGGTAATTCCGCTTTTATCCTACTTGTTTCAACCATTATACCTATTTACTTTAACTATCTTGCGGATTTGGCAAACGTACCTTCCGTTACCTATCTGGCTTACTGGGGATATGCCGCCAGCATTTCAACCCTCGTTGTTGCATTGTTCGGACCTATTCTCGGTACTATGGCTGATTCTAAAAATTTTAAAAAACCTCTGTTTTTTGCTTCTATTTTAATTGGTAGCATCTGCTGTGCCATTTTGGGATTCTTTTCACATTGGCTGATTTTTCTTGGCGTTTATATCATTGCCAAAATTGCCTATAATGCCAGCCTGATTTTCTATGACTCTATGCTTACTGACGTTTCCACACCAGAGCACATGGATGACGTATCTTCTCAGGGCTATGCCTGGGGCTATATTGGCAGTTGTGTACCTTTTATCATTGGCTTGGTCTTAGTACTTGGCTATGATTCTATTGGCATCAGTTTTACCACTGCTATGATTCTTACCTTTTTACTGATTGCCATTTGGTGGATGGTTCTTTCCCTTCCTTTACTCAGGAACTACCGCCAGATACACTATGTAGCCGAAAATACCCGCATTGTATCTAATAGCTTTCGCCGTCTTGGAACTACATTAAAAAACATTTCCAAAGAAAAACACATTCTCTGGTTTTTAATTGCTTTCTTTTTCTACATTGATGGCGTGTATACCATTATTGAAATGGCAACTGCTTACGGACAGGCATTAGGACTCAACAGCAGTGGGCTTTTGATTGCTCTTTTGGTCACCCAACTGGTTGCGTTCCCATGCGCTATTGTTTTCGGACGTTTAGCACAACGTTATCCTTCTCGCAACCTGATTACCGTTTGTATTGTAGCTTATCTGGGAATTTCTATTTTTGCCCTCCAATTAGATACCCAGTGGGAATTCTGGTTTCTAGCTGTCTGTGTAGGTATGTTCCAAGGTGGAATTCAGGCCTTATCACGCTCCTACTTTGCTAAGATTATTCCACCTGAAAAATCAGGAGAATACTTTGGTATTATGGATATTTGCGGAAAAGGTGCTTCTTTCCTTGGAACAACCCTTGTCAGTGTAGTAAGCCAGATTTCCGGTAGTATCAACATCGGTGTTGGTTCGATTTCCGTTGTTTTCGTTATTGGACTGATTTGTTTTTTAAAGGCATCTGCTCTTGCATCGGATGCAAAATCTTTAACAGATATTTCTGTTTCCGGGAATTCCCTCATGGGAAAATAAAATGACATCTTCCATGATATACAAAAGGAGTTTTACCTCTACACATTTAAGGTAAAACTCCTTTTTCTTCTTTCTATAAATGCTTTCCCTTTTAAGGCAAAACTCTTTTTTCTTTCTATAAATGCTTTCCCTTCTGGAAAAAGTCTTTTGTTTCCTTTACCACTACACCGCTTAATGCAAATATGGCAATCATATTCGGGAATGCCATCATTCCATTGAAAATATCTGCCAAAGTCCACACAGCCTTAATGGTCATATATGGTCCGACAAATACTGCTAAAATATATAACCAACGATATGCCTTTACAAGTTTTTTCTTGCCACCTGACAAATATTCTAAGCATCGCTCAGAGTAATAATCCCATCCTAAAATCGTTGTAAATGCAAAAAATATCAAACACAGCATAAGTAAAAATGCAGAAACGTCTTCCGGTATCGGCAATCCTTTGCTAAATGCATAAGTAGTAACCTCTACGCCTTCAATTCCTTCTACCTGCCATGCCCCTGTCAGTACAATTGCCAATCCTGTCATGGTACAGATTACAATGGTATCAATAAAAGTTCCTGTCATAGATACAAGTCCCTGACGTACCGGTTCTTTTGTCTGAGCCGCTGCTGCTGCAATCGGTGCAGAACCTAATCCTGCTTCATTGGAAAAGATACCTCTTGCCACACCCTTTTGCATCGCAATAAAAAGTGTACCTACCACTCCACCTGTCACTGCCGAAGGATTAAATGCCCCTTTGACAATGGTTACTACTGCCTGTGGAATTTCCTTTATATTACATAGAATCAATGTTACACAAAGCACAACATAAATAACTGCCATAAACGGCACTACCACCTGTGAAACATTTGCAATTCGTTTAATACCACCGATTAATATTAGTGCTACACACACACTTAATACCAACGATGCTATCACTACTGTCCATGAATACGTTCCAACTCCCGGAATGGAAACTGTCCAGTTTTGATTTGGATCAAAGAAATTATTTACCGCAGAGGAAATACCGTTTACCTGAGAAAAAGTTCCGATTCCCATAAGTCCTACGCAGACACCGAAAAATGCAAAGAGCTTGGCAAGCCACTTCCATTTTGTTCCCATTCCTCGTTCAATATAGTAAAACGGTCCGCCTAACGCATGGTTATCTTCGTCTACAACACGATACTTTACTGCCAGCAATCCTTCTGCATACTTGGTTGCCATACCGAAAAGAGCTGCCACTTCCATCCAAAATAAAGCTCCCGGTCCACCTGCTGCAATGGCTGTTGCCACTCCTACAATATTTCCTGTTCCAATAGTAGCAGAAAGTGCCGTACATAAGGCTCCAAAGGAGGTTACTTCTCCATCCCCTTCTTCTTCATTTTTAACCATCCACTTTAATGCCAAAGGTAAGCGTCTCAACTGTAGCCCGCCTAACCGCAGGGTAAGCATAATACCACCAACCAGTATCAATACAATAAGCGGTACATTCCAGACCAGGTTGTCCACATTTTCCAAGATTTTATTGATTGTATTCCACATTTTTTTACTCCTATGTTATTTTCTATAAACATGGCTAAAAATACCATATTTCACCAAAAAAGTCAATTTTTCAGCTACATTTCACACATTTTCATGACAGCCTTCTTTTCCAATGATATAATAGAAATACTTAGCAAATGATATAATGATATTTATAAGGAGACTTTCCATGAAACCAATATTGGAACCAACCGAATATTTAGATAAAAAACTGACCGCTTACAGCAAGTCCGACTATTATCCCTTTCATATGCCCGGACACAAGAGACATGTAACGGACTTTCCCAATCCATATGCCATTGATATTACCGAAATCGACGGTTTTGATAACCTGCATCATGCAGTAGATATTTTAAAAGAGGCGCAAAACCGTGCTTCTTCCCTTTATCATACCAAGGAAAGCTTTTTCCTTGTCAACGGAAGCACTTGTGGTATTCTAAGTGCGATTAGTGCCGCTCTTCCCAGAGAAGGCACACTTCTCATGGGTCGAAACTGCCATAAAGCCGCTTATCATGCAGCTTTTTTGCGCCAACTAAAGACCTGCTATCTTATGCCGGAAGAGACCGCCTTTGGCATTATGGGCTCTATAACTCCAGAAACAGTGTCCAAAGCCTTAGCCGCCCATCCTGAGGCAAAGGCAGTTTTTCTTACTTCTCCTACCTATGATGGTGTAGTATCCGATATCCGCACAATTGCACACATCGTTCATGCTCATAACATTCCGCTTATTGTGGACGAAGCACACGGCGCACATTTTCGTTTTTCTAATGCGTTTCCTGTTTCTGCTTTGGAATGTGGTGCTGATATTGTTATCCACAGTGTTCATAAAACGCTGCCTTGTTTTACACAAACTGCATTACTTCATGTGAATTCAGAGCGGATTCCTGTTGATACCGTAAAAAGTTTTTTGGATATTTATGAAACAAGCTCACCCTCTTACATTCTAATGTCCTCCATTGAGCAGGGACTTCGCACTACGGCAACAGAGGGTGCAGAACTTATGCAAAACTTTACCCAGTTGTTAAATGATTTCTATCAGCAGGCAAAACAGCTAAAACACCTTTCTGTATTTACCACAGATTCTTGTAAACAGGAGGTCTGCTTCGGGCACGATTTTTCCAAGATTTTGATTTCCACAAAAGATACGGAATTGACCGGACAGAAATTATATGACATTTTGTTAAATAAATATCATTTACAAATGGAAATGGCTTCCGGACATTATGTTACTGCACTTACCAGTGTGATGGATACAAAAGAAGGATTTGACCGGCTAATTCAAGCCTTATTGGAAATTGACTGCAACATTACCTCAAGTACTGCCGATACCCAAAGCTCCTCCCTTACTTGTCAGGAACTTTATCCAATCCCGCCGCAGGCACTTTCTATATCCGAGGCATTAGAAAAAAATTATGACACCGTTCTCTTAGCAGATGCTATTGGCTGTGTCAGTCAGGAATATATCTATCTCTATCCACCTGGCATTCCTATGATTGCACCGGGAGAAGTTGTTTCGGAAAAATTGGTGGATAATATTCGACTGTGCCAGAAACAGGGCTTGGCAGTGGAAGGACTGGCAGATACGGAAAATAAAAAAATACGGGTAGTCAAATAATTTTACCCGTATTTTTATCTCTTTGTATTCAGATACTTACAACATTTCCATCAACTTTTTCATATCCATTTCTTCCATATAATAAGTACTATCCGGCTCTCCGGTAAGCTCCGGTGATAAGTTAGAATGAATATATAACGAATCCATTCCCAGTTCTTTTGCTCCTGCAATATCTGTGGTATTATCATTTCCAATCATTACACAATCCTCAATCTTCAACTGATGTTTTTCCAGTAACATCTTATAGAACTTGATGTCCGGCTTTTTGCACTGACAACTGGAGGAAATAAAAATGTCATCAAAGTAAGGTATCAGTCCCAAATAGCGTAACTCATAAGCGGTAAATATCTCTTGCGCATTGGAAAGAAGATATACCTTTTTTCCCTTTTTGTGTAATAACTCCAGCATCTCTTTTACACCATCGTAAAGCTTGACATATTCCATGGATAAGATTCGGAAAAACTGTCCCGCATGTACTGCCAGCTCCATATCTGCCTGTACTCCCTTTTTTTCAAATAACTTCTGAAATACATACTCCAATTCAATTTCCGGATATGCTTCATGGGCATAACTGTTTTTTTCACTTGCTACCAATGCAAGGTAGCCCTCTTGTAACTCTTTTGGTTCATAGACTGCTCCGTAAAATCCATAAAAGAATGACAATTTCTTCCATAACTCGTCATCTCCCTCTTCCGTATGAATATCTACCAGCGTTCCGTATAGATCAAATATGTAATTTTTATAATCTTTCATCTTGCTCTCCTTGTAAAATTGTGTTTCTTATATTATACTAATAAAGTATATTATACCATTTTATTACAATCAGTATATATAAATTATTTAAGGAATATATATGGGAAAAATATTTTGTTTAATTGGAAAAAGTTCTTGTGGAAAGGACACCTTATATAAACGCATCCTATCAGATGGCAATCTTCCTCTAAAGACACTGGTTTCCTACACTACCCGCCCAATCCGAAGCGGCGAGACCAACGGTGTAGAATACTACTTTCTAACGGAAGACCAACTAAAGTCTCTGGAGCAGGAAGATAAAATTATTGAATTGCGTGCTTATCACACGGTACATGGTATTTGGAAGTATTTTACCGTGAATGATCATCAGATTGACCTTGCCAAGCATGATTATCTGGTTATCGGTACACTTGAATCTTTTCAAAAGCTTCAGGAATACTTTGGTACAAAGCATCTGGTTCCACTTTATATTGAGGTGGACTCCGGTGAGCGTCTCCAACGTGCACTAACACGAGAACGACTACAACAAGAACCAAAGTATGCAGAACTATGCCGCCGTTTTCTGGCAGATGAATCAGACTTTTCACCGGAAAAGCTCGCTCAGGCAGGAATTACGGATGTTTTTCACAATGATAACTTAGAAGAATGTCTAAAGCAGCTTATTTCTTATATTGGAAAATGTCTTGGTTTTTCCTCGGAAAACGCCGATATATAATTAAGAAGGAAAGGCAGGTGACTCCATGGATATTAAAGTAAATCAGGTAACCGGTACTACTCCGGTAGATACCACACAGACTGTAGAAAAAAGTGACGGCACCTTTAAATTTACACTTGCAAGCCATATTGAAGAGGCTGAACTACAAGAAAAACTAAATGGTCTGATGTCAGACATTACTACACAGGGAGAAAAATTAGCGGAACACATGGACATCCGTGATATGAAGAAATACCGTGAACTGGTAAAGGACTTTTTAAACGAGGTTGTAAACCGTTCTCATAAGTTTTCCAGAGAAAACTTTTTGGATCGCCGTGGACGCCATCGTGTTTATGGTATTGTAAAGCTGGTAGATAAGAATCTGGATGATTTGGCCGGCGAACTGGTAAAGGACGAAAAAGACCACCTTACTATTTTAAGTAAAATTGGAGAAATTCGGGGACTTCTTTTAGATGTTTCCACCTAATTCAATAGAATCGAGGAATGAATATGGCTGGATTTTCAAGCATTATTGGGCACCAACAGATTATTGAACACTTACAAAATGCCATTTCCATGGATAAAGTAAGCCATGCTTACATTTTTAACGGTCCGGAAAAGTCCGGTAAAATGATGCTGGCTAAAAGCTTTGCCATGGCACTTCAGTGTGAAAAGCATGGCACAGATGGTTGTATGGAATGTCATTCCTGCAAACAGATGTTGTCTGACAATCATCCGGATGTAATATATCTACGCCATGAGAAGCCAAACACAATCTCCGTAGATGACATTCGTACACAGATTAATAATGATGTAGATATTAAGCCTTATGCTTCTCCATATAAGGTCTATATTATTGATGAAGCGGAAAAAATGAACCAGCAGGCACAAAATGCTCTTTTAAAAACCATTGAAGAGCCTCCTGCTTATGCCATTATCCTGCTTCTTACTACAAATGCAGATTCTTTTCTGCCTACCATACTTTCCAGATGTATTACGCTGGATCTTAAAGTAGTTCCGGACAATGTTATTCGTGAATTTTTAATGAAGGACTGTCAGGTTCCGGACTATAAAGCTGATGTTTGTACTGCTTTTGCACAGGGTAATGTTGGAAAAGCAATTCAGCTTGCTAACTCTGAGGATTTTAATGAAATAAAATCTTCCGCCATTCAGCTTTTAAAGCGTATCAAGGATATTGAACTCTATGAGTTGATGGAAGCGGTAAAGCAAATCGGTGAGTATAAACTTTCTATTAATGATTATTTTGACATCATGATGATTTGGTTTCGTGATGTTCTGCTATACAAAGCAACTTCAGACGCAAACTCCCTTATTTTTAAGGATGAGGTTTATGATATAAAATTGCAAGCAAGTAAAAGTTCCTACGGCGGAATCGAAACAATTATCGAAGCCTTGGATAAGGCAAAACGCCGTCTCAACGCTAACGTTAACTTCGATTTGGTAATGGAATTACTACTGCTTACCATAAAGGAGAATTAAAACATGATAAAAGTAGTTGGAGTCAGATTCCGTACTGCCGGAAAAATTTATTACTTTGACCCACAGAAATTTGACCTGACCATCGGAAGCCATGTAATTGTGGAAACAGCCCGCGGTATTGAATTCGGTTCTGTCATCATTGCTCCAAGAGATGTAGATGAAGAACATGTCATTCAGCCTTTGAAGCCGGTGATTCGAATTGCAACCGATGAGGATGAAAAAATAGAAGCCAAAAACCGTGAAAAAGAAAAGGATGCTTTTAAAATCTGTTTGGAAAAAATTCAAAAACACGGTTTGGAAATGAAACTGGTTGATGCAGAATATACTTTTGACAATAATAAACTGTTGTTTTATTTTACCGCAGACGGACGTATTGATTTCCGTGAACTGGTAAAAGACCTTGCGGCAGTATTTCGTACTCGTATTGAATTGCGCCAGATTGGCGTTCGTGATGAAACTAAGATTTTAGGTGGTATTGGTATTTGTGGCCGTCCACTTTGTTGTCACACCTTCCTATCTGAATTTGCCCCGGTATCTATCAAAATGGCAAAGGAACAGAATCTTTCTTTGAATCCTGCTAAGATTTCCGGTGTATGCGGCAGACTGATGTGCTGTTTGAAAAATGAAGAGGAAACTTACGAATACCTAAATAGCCGTCTTCCAAATGTGGGAGATTATGTTACTACTGACGACCACTTAAAGGGCGAAGTACAAAGTGTCAGCGTGTTACGTCAGATGGTAAAAGTAATCGTAGAAATCGATGACGAAAAAGAAATTCGGGAATATCGTGTAGACCAGCTCCGCTTTAAGCCAAAACGCAAGAGAGATAATGTAAAACTTTCCGCTGAGGAATTAAAGGAACTGGCAGCTTTAGAAGACAAGGGTACTTCTAAGCTTGACGATACAAAATAAATTTCTTTGTATGATAAGGAGTTATTATGTCTGTTACCTTATTAGAGCAAGAACGATTAGATGATCTTCACCGCAATGGCTATTCCATTATTCAAAATCCTGCTAAGTTTTGCTTCGGTATGGATGCAGTTCTTCTTTCCGGATTTGCCAATGTGAAGGCCGGAGAAACTGCCATTGACCTTGGAACCGGAACAGGAATTATTCCCATTCTACTGGAAGCCAAAACGCAAGGAGCACATTTTACCGGACTGGAGATTCAACCGGAAAGTGCCGATATGGCAAAACGCAGTGTGGCATATAATCATTTAGAAAATAAGATTGACATTGAAATCGGAAATATCAAAGATGCTTCAGCACAGTTTGGAGCATCTTCTTTTCATGTAGTAACCACGAATCCCCCTTACATGACCGGACAACACGGGCTTACCAACCCCAATGAGGCAAAAGCCATTGCAAGGCATGAGATTCTTTGTACACTGGAAGATGTGATTCGGGAAAGTGCCAGACTACTAAAACCCCGCGGGCGTTTTTATATGGTGCACCGTCCATTTCGTCTGTCTGAAATCATGTGCCTCATGCACCAATACGGCTTAGAACCAAAACGTATGCGCCTGGTCCACCCTTTTATAGACAAGGAGCCAAATATGGTATTGATTGAGGGACTTCGTGGCGGAAAACCCAGAATTACCGTAGAAAAGCCCCTAATTGTATATAAAGAACCAGGGGTATATACGGATGAAATTTATGAGATTTATGGAGAATAATCGTATAAAAGAGTTACATATGTTTCCTTTTTAGAAACTATATGTAACTCTTTCTTTTACTGCATATGTTATTGTTATTGTTCATCGTTTTTCTCTTTTTGTACCCACTTATTAAATATTTTTCCTGCAATAAATCCTAACACGATTCCAAAGCAAAGTCCCTGATTTCCACCGATTCGCCATCCAATCATTGCTCCTAACAGCACCCAAAATGGAAGCATTGCTACAATCGATAAAAGTGTGATTTTATTTTCATTTTCATTGTCCATAATTGTACCTCCTTTTAAAACCACTCTCCTTAAACACCTTTATAATATAGCTCTCTATAACATTGACTTGTCTTTAGTAATTCATCATGCGTTCCGGTTGCTTCCACTTCCCCATCTTTTAACACAATAATTTTATCAAACCTTTCAATATTTGATAATCTATGCGCCACTACAATAACCGTGGATTGCATCTGAAACAAATGCTCCATAATGCGTCTCTCTGATACATTATCCAGCGAACTGGTGGGTTCATCCAGCAGAATAACCTTCGGCTGCTTTAAAATTGCACGCGCAATGCATAATCTTTGTTTCTGCCCTCCGGAAATATTACTTCCATCCTCAGAAATAATCGTATTTTCTTTTGCTGAAAAGCTCTCTATTAGCTCCGTCAGGTCTGCATTGTATACTGCCCTTTCAAATTCTCCTTCCTCTACTTTTCTTCCCATTTCGATATTCTCTTTTACGGTACCGTTAAATAACATACTTTGCTGTAATACAATTCCCAACTGCTTCCGGTAATTATTCTTATTGACTTCTTCCTTACTAATTTGTTGATTTCCCACACAAATTTCACCTGAAGAACTTACAAACATT
>ERZ1034984.2946-NODE-2946-length-12953-cov-3.666227_pt1 | contig 12953 bp, 10 predicted proteins | sample MGYA00520589_ERZ1034984 | MGnify/ENA primary metagenome ERZ1034984 (study PRJEB33766, sample SAMN09781790) | gut metagenome | biome: gut microbiome | host: Homo sapiens | place: Madagascar | study: EMG produced TPA metagenomics assembly of the PRJNA485056 data... | reverse complement strand
ACTCCGGACTGATCGCCAACGGAACGCGCTCGATAGAAAACGTATCTTCCCTGACGGGGATCAAAATGTCTGACGCGGGCTCGGTTCCGCTGGCAATGGGGCTGGAAAACTTCGGCGCTCTGCCGCCTCAATACACCTCCGCCTGTGAAGCCGCGCCGGTCGCTTATCCGACGGATCCGCAGGCGTGCCTCTCCGGACGTTTCATGAAGACGCCGGGAAAATCACCGCTGGCGTTGAAAAAATTTCCGGCATGGACCAGTGTTTACAGCGCGGTGCCGGTTCTGACTCCGGCGGTCTGGCGGGAACTGGCACGTCAGGCAGGGGTCCATATTTATACGGAGGATCCCGACGCCATGCTGTATCTCGGAGACGGACTGCTCGGAATTCATACCGGGCAAGGCGGCGTCAAAACCATTCACTGGCCGCGGAAAGCCGTCTTCAGGGATGCCGTCACGGGACAGGTCTACGGAACCCGGACCGCACGCCCGGAAATTCCCATGCTGCCGAATGAAACCAAAATCATTTTCGTCGAGTGATCCGATGATCAGGTTCCGTATGTGAATGAAATCCTCCGATGCAAAGCATAGAAACAGGCTGCCGCAGACGGAATCTCAACGGTGTCAAATCCATTCAAAGAGTGGAAACGAAGCTCCGGGAACGGGCGTAAGACGCAACAGCAGAGCCCCCCTGCGGAAATTTCGTACGGCGCAGGACCAGCGCATCGGCGCAGGACCGCAGGATCACGGCATCAAAAAACAATCAGGATGGTTTCACTCTTTCAGGTTCATTTCCCAAAGAGAAAGCGGATGCAGTCTTCGACACCTTCCATGCAGCGCATCGGAAGGGTCTTCTTCGGAATGATCGCTCCCTTCGGGCAATGCTCCTGACAGCAATAACAGCGGATACAGTTCGGCAGGTCGAATACGGGCCTGCCGTCTTTCAGCTTCAGGGACTGCGGCGGGCACATCTTGACACACAACCCGCAGCCGATGCATTTCACAGGGTCAAGAAGCGGCTTCGATATCACGTAGTTCCGGAGCCATCCCTTGAGAAACGGCGGCAGAAACACTCCCCACTCCGTCAGCATTCCCGGAGGGTCCGGCAGAAGAAAAGGATTCCATTCGGGAACATCGCCCGTATTTACAAAAGGGACAAGCAATCCGCGGCGTTCCGCATTTTTCAGGATCAGAAGATCGTCCACCCCCAGGAGCGGCGCAACAGAAGAATCCAGCGCCAGCGAATCCGACGCGCCGGCAATGAAACCGCGTTCCGCCGGACTCCCGCTTCCGGGTCCATTGCCCTCCATGCAGGTGATCGCGTCCAGGAGATTGAACTGCGGGCGGACCGTCAGATAGATATCCAGAAGCATATCGGCAAACATCGCAAAGTCCCTGCCGACCGCAAGATGCCACCCCATGCGCTCGCTGCCCTTGACCAGTCCGAACAGATTCTTGACGCACAGGGTCAGCTTCATCATGCCGTGAGTCTTGGCTTTGGCGATATCGCACACGGCGTCGAACTCCAGATACTCCTGCGCGGCTTCGATATTTTTGAAGCGGACATTCTCCGGCGGAGAAATCTTCGCAAAACGTTCAAAATTGGCGACTTTCACATTCATCGCGGCAAGCTCCCCGGCAATCCCCATTGACTTGATGATCGCGGGAGCGGTCTGCACCGCCGGGTTTTCGATGATTGCGACTTCCGAAGCTCCGGCGTCCAGAAATGCGCGGGCGCTCTCGACGACAAAAGCCGGATGCACACATGCGATATCCTCTTTCCGCCGCCATGCCAGCAGGTTGGGTTTCAGCATGATCTTTTTACCGGACACACCGCCGAAATCCTCAAGCTGGACCGCAAGCGCTTTTTCGATCGACTCTTTCAGGATACGGCGGTCGGCATAGGAGGCGCAGCGTGCATAAGCCACACGCACAGGATCGTTTCTCATGAAAAATAATCCTCAAACATTTTAATGGTGGAGGGGTCTCGCAATTTCGCAATCGCACCGGATTCGATCTGCCGGATGCGTTCTCTCGATATATTAAAGTAGGTGCTGACTTCCGTCAGGGACTTCGGACGCCCGCCGTCCAGACCGTAACGCATGGAAAGCACTTCGCGCGAACGGGGCGGAAGTGTCCGGAGAGTCTCGAACAGCTTCTGCCGCAACAGTTTCTGCGCGAAACTGCGCATCGGGTCGTCCTCATCCCGCAGTGTCATCACGGTATCCTCGACAGACGCGTTTTTGCCGTCGTTCCATGCGGAAAGCGGAGCCTGCAGAGAGATCGCCTGCATCGCCATGCGTTTCATGGAATTCACACGTTCGCGTGTCATTTCCAGTTCGGCGGCAATCTCCTCGACCGTTGCCTCGCGCCCGTGTTCCTGCAGGAAACATTGTTCCGCATGGTTGATCTTGTTCAGAGTCGTCAGCATGTGGACAGGCAGGCGGATCACGCGGGCCTGCCGCCCGATCGCATGAAACACGCACTGTTTGATCCACCATGTCGCATATGTGCTGAAACGGTGTCCCAGCTTGTAGTCAAATTTGTCAAGCGCCTTCATCAGCCCGATATTGCCCTCCTGAATCAGATCGACAAACGGGACTCCCCTGCCCTGAAACTTCCTGGCAATGCTTACGACCAGCCGCAGGTATCCCTCGGCAAGTACGCGCCGCTTCTCATCCAGCAGATGATAGATGCCCTCCAGTTCCTGATAGACCGAATTGAACTCCTCCATGGTGCAGACCAGTTCCTCGGCAAGCAGCGACTCCGCTTCCCTGCCGGGATTCTTCAACTGCCCGGCATACGTGCGCAACATGTCGAAACTGCGGAATATCTGATCCATCTGAACGGGATAAGTCATCATCAGTTCCACGAGCAGATTCCGCGCGGCGTCGATAGTTTCGGGATCGCCGCCGGCATAGGCGCTGTGAAGCTCCTTCAGGCAATCCAGAAGTTCCTCTCTGGCAGTCGGCATGAGCCGGATCACCTCTCCGGTTCCGCCGATCGCCTGAACAGCCGACTGCGAAAATACCTCGTAAAGTGTGTCCGGGTTCCGGCATTTCTCAAACAGCTTGACATGCAGGCGAACCACAAAAGCAAACGGATAAAGCTTGCGCCGCATCAGATCATGAAGTTCCGCAATTTCGTCCCAGATCGCATTCTCGTTTTCCGAAGTCAGAGGAATGGCGTCCGCCATATTCCGCATATAGGTGCGCAGCGCGCCGTCACATTCAAATATATCTTCCTGTTCCACGTACGGCAGGTCGGCGGGATTGGGAATGCCCCCGGATTCGGCGGCAAGCTTCTCCGCCTGCTCCGCTCTGACGGAAACATCATCCAGAGAAGATTGTCCCACGGACTGGGAAAGACTCTCCTCCGGCGCGCTCCTGCTTTTCATTTTGTAAGCCATCCAAACCACCTGTTTCATGCGGACTTCCGACCGCTTCCGGTTTACTGTAACGATTCTCTCTCATTTTTCAAGTCAAATCCCGATTCAATACTAAAAAACTTAAGCGGAAACTCTGTCCCTCTCCCTTTTTTGACAGCGCGGCAAAGAAAAAGTGCGATGGCTCCCCTGTTTTTCTCCGGCGCGACAGAGAGCCATGCGGCAAGGCAGAGCAGAGAAAAAGTATTCCGGAGTATCCCATATTCCCCGTCTCCACTGCTTCTGCTTCCGGCACCCAAAAAACAAAACAGGAAAAAATATGCAAAATAGTTTGTATGACCTCTTGACAATAGAAGAAGAATCGCATATAATATATCACACAAACTACTTTGCATATAGAAAAGGCAGTTATGATAAAAAATAGAAAAGTCACCTTGAAACAAGTGGCGGCGGCGGCAAATCTGGCGGTGCCGACTGTTTCGCAGATACTGAACGGACGGCGCAACTACTGTTCCGGGGAACAGATTGCAAGGGTCAGGAAGCTTGCCGACGAAATGGGGTATCAGCCGAATATCGGTTACAAGATCATGGTCGGGGAAAAGACCAGGACCGTGGCGATTCTTTTTTCCCAGGAGCGCACTTACCACACCGAGGAAAACAGAAATCTCACGATACGCCTGATCTCCGAGCTCGAAAAAACCGGGGAAAGCGTTTACGCCGTCACGATGGGAAACAGCAGAGAGGAAAATCAGCAGAGAATCCGGGATCTCATCAACCGGGGCTGCTCCGCGTTCGTCATCCTCGGCTCGCCGGTCGGGGAGGAGAGCCTGATCCGCCTGATCGAAGACAACGGGATTGATTATGTCAGCGCCAACAACGGATATTCCCGGAATGATTTGAGGTTCGATTATAACGCCGTCTTCCTGAAATATGCCGGAGACATTCTGAAATATGGAGCACGACGGGCCGCTTATATCATGGTTGACAAGTATTTTCAAATGTACTGCGCCGAATCCGCAGCATTTCTGAAAGAAAACGGGACGGAGAGCATTCTGTATTCCATAGAGGACTGTGACCGCCAGCCGTTCGACTGCTCCGATCTGGTGTTCGAGCAGGGATATCATGCGGTAAACCATGCTCTGGCGCAGGGGGAAAAAGCGGAATGCTGGATCTTTGCCAACGACTACCGTGCTCTCGGCGGGATGAAAGCCTTGCAGGAGCATGGGCGGCTGGGAAAAAACATCCGGCTTTACGGCATGAACAACACCCGCGCGGGGCGATTTTCCATATTCCCGGTCAACACTTCCGATGTCATGCTGGAAGAACAGGTCTCATGGCTGCTGCAACACTTGAAGAACACCGCTCCGGAACATAAAATACTGATACCGGAAATTTTAATCCGTTCATAAGGAGAAAAACAAAAGATGAAAATGAAAGTAAAAACACAAACAAATAAGGAGAAAAAGAAATGAGGCAATCCAAGGGATTTTTCACATTAATAGAATTACTGGTCGTAATTTCGATCATCGCGATTCTGGCTGGAATGCTCCTTCCGGCATTAAGCAAGGCCAAGGCAATGGCACAAAGCATACACTGTCTGAATAATACCAAAACATTCGGCATTGCGCTGACAAATTATGCCGATACATTTCATGACTATCTTTCACCTGCCAATTTTTTCCCGAGTGGAGGGCCTTACGGTACATTGTGGCAGCAAGTCTATGGAGAGTTGCAGTTTCTGCCAAAATGGAACAAAGACAAACCGACAGGAATATTTCGTTGTCCGGCGGAACAGCGGAACACTCTTGGAACAGCCTCCAGCAATTTCAATACATGGAAAGGAACACATTACGGAATGAACCGTTTCTTCAATCAGCAATACGTCAGCCTGGCTGCGATTGCAGAGTCACGTGTAGTCTGGCGCAAATTATCTGCGAGTGCCACACCATCCATAACCTATGCAGTGGGAGATAAGTGGGAAGGAAATCAGACTGGACCTTATCAGGGAGCTCCGCATGCTGAAATCAGAGCACGCTATCTCTTTCCCGGACAAAGGCACAACGGGAAATGGAACGTTGTCATGCTGGATGGTCATGCAGAAAGTCTGAAGAATTATCCGTTGCGCGGGCAGCCTAATGACTGGAAGCATTCCGCCTGGGCACCGACTAAATGGTAATCAATGAAAATCACGGAAAGCATACCTTATGAAGCTGATCAATCTCTTTTTTCTCTTTCTTCTTCTGATTTTTCCTGTCCGGCTCTTTGCAGACACTTTTCAAGTCAAGGCAAATCAAATGGAAATTGTTCTGCCGTCCAAATCCTGTGCGGTTCGCAACTTTGCGGCACTGGAGCTACAGAAGCATCTTCAACTGATTTCGGGTGCCGCCATTCCCATCCGGACAATGTTTTCAGGCAAGGGATATCCGCTCTACATTGAAAAACCGCAAACAGATTCACTGCCCTTGAAGAAAGAGGAGGCAAGATGGAAAGTGACTCCATACGGGGCATGGCTGTACGGCGATGATTTCATTGAAACGTCGAAGAACCCGGCTGTCTCCGATCTGTTCCTGAAAACCTCCCGCACAGGCTCACTGTTTGCAGTATATTCCTTTCTGGAACAAGAATTGAAAATCCTTTGGACGGAACCCGGCGACAAGGGAATCATCTATGCTCCGGCACAGGAATTCACATTTACGGAAACAGAAGGGAAATGGACTCCGGACCGGTTGATCCAGCGGCAGATCCGCAACGGTTACCGAAGTTGGGAGAAATACCGGAAAGAGATTGTGCCGCAGATCCCCGGGCCATTTCGTCTGAATCAGGCGGAATATGAGAAACGCCGCCATGACAGTGCGGTCTGGTTGAAACGCCAGCGAATGGGCAACAGCTTCGTATTCTCCTATGGGCACGCATTCACAAACTGGTGGAAACTTTACGGAAAAACGCATCCCGAATATTTCGCGATGCAGGAAGACGGAAAACGTCACCCGAAAGATTACCGTGATTATTTCGTCAAACTCTGTGTCAGTAATCCAAAAGTTCACGAACGGATCGTATCCAACTGGCGGAAACAGAAAAGTCCGCCGAAAGTGATCAACGTCTGCGAGAACGACGCAGACGGATACTGTCGCTGTCCTGAATGCAGAAAGCTGGACGATATGACGAAAAACAAGGTCTTCGGCAGTAACCTTTCAGACCGCTACGTATGGTTCTCAAATGCCGTTCTGCGCAAGGCGGCAGAATATGAACCGAATATGGAGGCGGTAATGTATGCATATGATTGTTACCGCTTTCCGCCACAGAAGGAAAGAGTGGATCCGCGAGTCATCATAGGTTTTGTCCCTACAATGCTGGAACTTTCGGAAGTCGGAGAAATGTACCGCGGCTGGCGAAGCGCCGGGGCGGAAAAGCTGCTCCTGCGTCCCAATGACCAGCACATCAATGCGGGACTTCCAATGGGATATGAAAAGCAGATATTCGACCACTTTCAACTTGGCATCAAGAATGGTATCATCGGAACTGATTACGATATGCTTCACAACTTCTGGGCTGCCAATGGAATCGCAGACTATATCCTTGCAAGGGCGCATACCGACCCGGCAAAAAGTTTTGGTTACTGGGAAAACGAATACTGTTCCGCATTTGAAGCAGCCGCTCCCGATGTGAAAGAATATTTCCGCTACTGGCGGGAAGAACTTTGGAACAAACGGATTCTGCCGAATGCAAAAAAGATTCTGGAACGCGGACGTTATGGAAATTTCCGCAGAGGGCTGATGTGGGACATCCGCAAATATTACAGGAAAGGCGACTTTGATGCAACGGATGCCATTCTGAAAAAAGCATCAAGCAGAAAACTGTCTTCTCCCGCAATGGCGCGTTTGCGTTCATTACAGCTTGCAAACCGTCACGGGCGGCTCTTATTCGATACACTGAGCGCTTCAACTGATAAAAAAGTGGAACAGAGCAGATCATTACTGGAATTCCGTATCAGATATCGGAACGATCTTAATTTCGACTGGGGACTTCTTTTTTCAAATGAAAAAAAGTTCGGAGACATCACCGGTGTTTTCTCCGCAATGCTGTTCCGCGACTATTCGGATTATCTCGCATTGCCTCTCCAATGGCATTTTCGCATGGACCCGCATGCTGTCGGACAAAAAGAACGGTGGCAGAAAAGCTCTATTGAGTCGATCAGAAACTCGTGGTCACCGATCCGGATCGACAGCCCTTGGGAGAAGCAGAATCTGCGCACAATGGCAGATGATTTGAAAAAACGTCTGAAAAACTATGACGGAATAGGTTACTATGCTTTATCCTTCTCCATTCCGAAACAATGGAAAGGAAATAAAATATTCCTCCATTTCGGCGGAGTGGATGACTCCTGTCAAGTCTACCTGAACGGTCAATATGCCGGAGAACATGTCATGCGGAATCCCGATGATTGGAAAACTCCTTTTCCGATCAGAATTGACCCATATGTGGATTGGCACAGACCTTATCATACAGTAATAGTCCGTGTCGTTGACTCAACAGGCGATGGCGGCATCTGGCGTCCCGTATTTCTGGTAAAAAAATAAAAACAACAGGGAAAAAGTACTTCATTCCGTATCTGTTATCCGAGTCTTCCGCTTGCTGCGGCGGCTCCTGAAAACCTGCTGGTTGAAAAATAAACCGCATATTCCATTTTCCCTTTTCAAAGCCAATGCAGCGCATCGGAATATTGGACTTCAAAAAAAAACGGCACTGATCTTTCGGTCAGTGCCGTTCTGGCTGATGCAGGCATTATGAAAATGCCTGCGGGCTGTTTGAGCCGGGATGAATTACATCATGCCGCCCATGCCGCCCATTCCGCCCATGCCGCCCATGCCGCCTTCAGGCATGGCAGGTTTTTCCTTTTCGGGAACCTCGGTGATGAGGCATTCCGTGGTAAGAAGGAGTCCGGCGATGGAGGAAGCGTTCTGCAGAGCGGAACGTGTAACTTTCTTCGGGTCGATGATACCCTTTTCAAGCATATCGACGTATTCGCCTGTAGCCGCATCGAAGCCCTTGTTGCCCTTCTGGGAAAGAACTTCCTTGACGACGACACTGCCTTCGTAACCGCCGTTTGCGGCGATCGTGCGGAGGGGTTCTTCAATTGCGCGGCGGATGATGTCTGCGCCGATTGCTTCGTCGCCTGCGAGTTTGATGTCGTCGAGAGCGACAGAAGCTCTGAGGAGAGCGACACCGCCTCCGGGGACGATACCTTCTTCGACTGCGGCGCGTGTTGCATGCAGGGCATCTTCAACGCGTGCTTTCTTCTCTTTCATTTCCGTCTCGGTGGCTGCGCCGATGTTGATGACGGCTACGCCGCCCGCGAGTTTCGCAAGGCGTTCCTGAAGTTTTTCACGGTCGTAGTCGGAGGTTGTCTCCTCGATCTGCTTGCGGATCTGGTTGACGCGTCCGAGGATCGCGGACTGTTTGCCGGCGCCTTCGACGATCGTGGTGTTTTCCTTGCCGACTGTGACTCTCTTGGCTTTGCCGAGCTGCTCGACCTTGACGGAATCAAGCTTGATGCCGAGGTCTTCGGTGATGCATGTGCCGCCTGTGAGAACCGCGATGTCTTCGAGCATGGCTTTTCTGCGGTCGCCGAATCCGGGAGCCTTGACCGCGCAGACATTGAGGATGCCGCGCATCTTGTTGATGACCAGTGTCGCGAGAGCTTCGCCTTCCACATCCTCAGCGATGATGAGGAGCGGCTTGCCCGTCTTTGCGACAGCCTGGAGGATCGGGAGCATGTCGTTGAGGTTGCTGATCTTCTTTTCGTTGATCAGGATGTAGGCGTCTTCCAGAGCGACTTCCATGGTTTCCGCGTTGGTCACGAAATACGGAGAGAGGTAGCCCTTGTCGAACTGCATGCCTTCGACGACGTCGAGAGTGGTCTCGATGGTCTTGGATTCCTCAACCGTGATTGTGCCGTCCTTGCCGACCTTTTCCATTGCGTCCGCAATGATCTTGCCGATCTCATGATCGCCGTTCGCGGAGATTGTGGCGACCTGCGCGATCTGAGCCGTGTCGGAGCTGACTTCCTTTGTGAGAGTATTGAGCTTGGCGTTGATGGCTTCGACCGCTTTGTCGATACCGCGCTTGAGGCTCATCGGGTTTGCGCCGGCGGTGACGTTCTTGAGACCTTCCTTGAAGATGGCTTCAGCGAGAACGGTTGCCGTCGTGGTTCCATCGCCTGCGGTATCGGAGGTCTTGCTTGCGACTTCCTTGACCATCTGCGCACCCATGTTCTGGTAGGGGTTCGCAAGTTCCACTTCCTTGGCTACGCTGACGCCGTCCTTGGTGATGGTGGGGGAGCCGAATTTCTTGTCGAGAACGACATTGCGTCCTTTCGGTCCAAGCGTGGCTTTGACCGCCGCGCTCAACTGTTCAACACCGGAAAGAAGCTGGCGACGTGCCTCGTCGCTGAACAAAAGCTGTTTTGCTGCCATAATAACTGTTTCTCCTTATGATTTTTGTTTCAGAACTTACTTGCTGATCACAGCGAGGATATCGCTTGCGCTGAGAATCTTGTATTCCTTGTCATCATATTTGACTTCGGTTCCCCCGTATTTGCTGGTGAGAACGATATCGCCGACCTTAACGTCGAAGGGGATCTTGTTGCCTTTGTCGTCAAGCTTGCCTGTTCCGAGGGCGACGACAACGGCTTCCAGCGGTTTCTCCTTGGCTGAATCCGGAATAACGATTCCGCCCTTGATCTGTTCCGCTTCCTGTTTCTGCTCAACGAGAACTCTGTCTCCGAGAGGCTGAATGTTGATCTTGCTCATTGCTGGATCTTCTCCTTTTTGTTAGTATGAAATTTATTAGGGTTTATAACTCAAATAAAACCATTTCCCCAATGTTCTGTTCCATCGGGGAAACGGTCCGGACTTACTTTTTTATTTATCGTCGTCCACGATCTCAGCGTCAACAACATCGCCGTCTTTGGCCTGCTGTTGCTGTCCGCCCTGCTGGGCGCCCGGATTCGCAGCCTGCGCACCGCCCTGCTGCTGTTGCTGATAGACCGACTGACCGATCTGCATGAGCTGTTCTTCGAGCTTCTGCATGGTGTTCTTCATCGCTTCGGTATCGTTGGCTTCGATCTCTTTCTTGAGCTGGTCGATGTTCGACTGAATCGGCTGTTTCAGGTTTTCGGGAACCTTGTCTCCAAGCTCCTTCAACTGCTTTTCAGTCTGATAGACCATGGAGTCGGCGCGGTTCTTGACCTCGATCTTCTCCTTGGCTGCCTTATCCTCCGCCTCGTGAGCCTTGGCGTCATTGACCATTTTCTTGATCTCTTCTTCCGAGAGCCCGCTTCCGGCGGTGATCGTGATCTTCTGCTCTTTGCCCGTGCCCATGTCCTTGGCTGTGACATTGAGAATGCCGTTCACGTCGATATCGAATGTGACTTCGATCTGCGGAACGCCTCTCGGCGCGGGTGCAATGCCGTCAAGCCGGAATCTGCCGATGGACTTGTTGTCCGCCGCCATATTGCGCTCGCCCTGAAGAACGTGGATGTCCACGGACGGCTGATTGTCCGCCGCTGTGCTGAAGATCTCGCTCTTTCTGGTCGGGATCGTGGTATTGCGCTCGATGAGGCGTGTCGTTACGCCGCCGAGTGTTTCGATACCGAGAGAAAGCGGGGTGACATCCAGCAGAACCACGTCGTTGACCTGTCCGCCGAGAACACCGCCCTGGATCGCCGCGCCTGCCGCAACCACTTCGTCGGGATTGACACCCTTGTGCGGTTCGCGGTTGAAGATGCGTTTTGCGACTTCCTGGACTTTCGGCATTCTGGTCATGCCGCCGACAAGGATGACCTCGTTGATTTTATCCTTGCTCAAGCCGGAATCCTTGACGCAGGCTTCACACGGCGGAACTGAGCGTTCGATCAACGGATCGCAGAGTTTTTCGAGCTGGGCTCTGGTCAGGGTCATCTGAAGATGAAGCGGACCGCTCTGGTTCATCGTGATGAACGGCAGATTGATATCCGAGCTCATGCTGGAGGAAAGTTCGCATTTCGCCTTTTCTCCTGCCTCTTTCAGACGCTGGAGAGCCTGCGGATCGTTGCGGAGATCAACTCCGTTTTCTTTCTTGAACTCCTCCGCCGAGGTCGTAGACCGCGATGGTTTCGTCTTTCTTCTTGTCCAGACCGTATGCCAGAGATGCGGCGGTCGGCTCGTTGATGATGCGTTTGACATCAAGTCCGGCGATTCTTCCGGCGTCCTTGGTCGCCTGTCTCTGCGTATCGTTGAAGTATGCAGGAACCGTGATGACGGCTTCCGTGATCTTTTCGCCGAGATAGGCTTCCGCGTCGGTTTTCAGTTTCTGAAGAATCATGGCGGAGATTTCCGGCGGAGAATAGCTCTTGTCGCCGGCTTTGATGTAGGCGTCGCCGTTTTTGCCTTCGACCACTTCATACGGAACGCGGGAAAGCTCATCCTTCACTTCCGAATATTTTCTGCCCATGAATCTCTTGACGGAGAAAATGGTGTTTTTCGGATTCGTGACAGCCTGACGTTTTGCAGTCTGCCCGACGAGCCTTTCACCCGTTTTCGTAAAAGCTACAACGGACGGAGTGGTATTCGCGCCCTCCGCATTCGGAATGATCTTGAATGTGGTGCCGTCCATGACAGCCATACAACTGTTTGTCGTTCCTAAATCTATACCGAGGATTTTTCCCATGATAACATGTCCTTTCCTTTGTTTTATTTTATGTTAACGCCATTCTGTTAAGCAATCATGATGCCAACTTTTTCATCAAAGATGTAATCTATTGAAAATAAAGACCATAGAAAGATGAAAAATATTCATTCGTAACAAAGACGCTCTCCTTTTGGCGTCATTGACTCTGTCTCACTGTGTCATGATGACACAATTTTGTGTCACGGCAGGCGGAATGGCTCCCTGAAGACAGGGAAACGGCGGGAGCTGACGGGATGAACTACAGTGAGATCCCGTCAGTGAGGGGTAGTTTTCATTTTGCAGGCTCCCCGTTCATTTCGCGCGGGCGTATGCTGTTCACTTTGCATTTTGCGATCGAAACGGCATAGTCCAGATCGCCCCATTTGAGAATATCCGGAATGCAGAGCGCCATGGTGAAATAATCCGGTGCGACACACTCGAGGAGTATTCCCTGCGTTTGATCTGCCCGCTTTTCCGGTTAAGTGAGACAGGAGAATCAATCATTGTCACACTGCCGATCTTCTCCTTCGCCAGAAGCGCCGCGAAAAGCGCGGCTGTCCCGCTGTCACGGATTCCCGTCAGCCGCAGAGCGGCGCCGGACGACTTTTTCACGGCGAATTCGACGGCACACAGATAATCCATCGTCCATTCCCCCATCAGGCGGCGTCCGAGCCACAGCAGGGCGCGGCTGAGCTGATGCTGTTCGATCCAGATATTCTGTATCTCCTGAATATAACCGCATTCCCCGCATCCCCACGGATCGAAAACCAGAATCGAATCATCGGATTTTTCCGCCTCCCGGATGATTCCCGTTTCCTCCAGTTCGCTTTTCCCCTTCGGCGCGGCAAGAATCCGGCAGGCTTTTC
>ERZ1034984.2943-NODE-2943-length-12956-cov-4.523603_pt1 | contig 12956 bp, 7 predicted proteins | sample MGYA00520589_ERZ1034984 | MGnify/ENA primary metagenome ERZ1034984 (study PRJEB33766, sample SAMN09781790) | gut metagenome | biome: gut microbiome | host: Homo sapiens | place: Madagascar | study: EMG produced TPA metagenomics assembly of the PRJNA485056 data... | reverse complement strand
GCCTTAAAACGACTGGGAAAAAAGCAGTAAATTCGTGTTTTTGCATAATAAATTACTTGCTTATCCTTTGGGAATCATCTATAATAAACTTAATTATGTATAATAAGAGACAAGTGGACGAGCAAGGGTTCATTTGGGTTTAGGATAAGGTGAACTAAGAAGGATATTCCGGAATTAGTATTATATTTTGGAAGGGGAATTTGTTATGAAGAAGATTAGTTTTAGAGTGAGGAATTTTGACAAAGAACAATTTCTGACCTTTAACATTGATAATGAGGCTGAGTTGGATGAGGAGCTGTTAGACTACCTGGAAGAAGAGGAACCGGCAGGGATTGTTCCGGTAATCTTTGAAGAGGGTGAAGAGTTTGATACATTTTCTTATAATGTGACGGATAAGATTCGCTTGAGTGAATTGTCTGAGCAGGAGATCAATGCGGAGATGGTATTGTTAGTACTTCGGGGATTGGTAATGGCACTGATCGATATGGCGGAGTATCGTGTTCCGGTATCTTATCTTGTGTTGAATCGTCATTATATTTATATTGATTCTGATTACAAAGTAGAATTTGTCTGTATCCCTTTGGAAGAGATGAGAGAGGATGTTGATATCAGCCATTTCCTGCGTAATTTCCTTGCAAGTCTGCGTTTTGAACCATCTGACAATGATAATTATGTTGCAAGATTATTTACATATATCAATAATCATGCAGTATTTAATCTTCGGAATATGTTAAGTCTCGTAGAGACACTTATGGAAGATCTCGGAATTGAGATTCCGGATGATGCGAATGAGATATATGCAGAATATCATGAGGTGGAAGAGGTAACATCTGATACGACTGTTCTGACAAGTGAAGAGGAGACGGATATTTCCCAGGTGATGGATGATCTGGCGGCAGCAGAAGAATTAGATGATGCGGAAGATATTGAAACAGCAATGAGTGATCTGGCGGCACAGAGTGAAGAAGATACCGGCAAACTTGCTGCTGAGGAAGAAGTGGATGAGCCTGAAAAAGTAGAGGAAGGCGAGGAACTGGAAGAAGCAGCAGAAGAGGAAGGCGAGGAACCGGAAGAGGTAGAAGAAGAGGAAGCCGAGGAACCGGAAGAGGTAGAAGAAGAGGAAGCCGAGGAACCGGAAGAGATAGCAGAAGAGGAAGCCGAGGAGCCGGAAGAGGTAGAAGAAGAGGAAGCCAGCGAGCCGGAAGAAGTAGAGGAAAAGGAAACTGATGAGCCAAAAGAGGCAGAAGAGAAAACCAAGAAACCGGAAGAAGTAGAGAGTGAAGAACCGGAGCATAAGCCAGCGAAGAAATCAGTGTTGGAATTAGATGAAGAGAGCCAGGAGATGGTGAACAAACTGAAAGAGAAGCTGGCCGGAAGCAAGAAAGAGAAACAACCAAAGAGTACTGAAAAAGAAATAAAGAAACCTACATTTAAGACAAAAGATACATCATCTGTTGGTGTTGTAATTCAGGATGATCTGGATGAGTTTTTGGCAGAAAAAGAGATGGAGGAACAAGCAGCGCATCATGAAGATTCCGGTCTTAAGATCCGCAAGAATATCAAAGTCAGCCGTGCCAGCATTTTAAAGAATACACAGGAAGAATTGAAGGCTGCAGAGGAGAAAGTAGCGGAACAGAAGGCCTTAGAAGAAGGTACGGAAGTGACAGAAGCGGAAGACGAAGTGACAGAAGTGGCAGAAACGGAAGATGAAGAAGTAGTAAGCAACTCTATCTTAAGTCAGACAATCAGCGGGGCTACCGGATTGTTAAGAGGCAATGTGAATGTTCCGAAGGTAAATCCTTATCTGATCCGTGTTAATACGAATGAGAGAATTATGATTACAAAACAGAACTTCAAAGTTGGAAAAGCAAGTATGGGTGTAGATTATACAGTGAAGGGAAATGGTGCAGTCAGCAGAGTACATGCAGTGATCACGAACAAAGACGGTATCTATTATATTCGTGATAACAAATCTACAAATCATACATATGTAAATGGTAAGATGCTTGAAGAAGGAGAGAATGAATTGTTAACACAGGATTGTAAGATTGTTCTTGGTGATGAGGAATTCATATTTAAGTTGCGTTAATTAGAAATGGTAAGAGACCATTGCATGAAGATGTGTAGGAGAGTCTTTAGTGCGATGGTCTTTTCTTATCATTTTCGTAATTGTTAGAGATGGGAATAGAAGATTGAGGAGAGTGGAATGGAGATTATAGCGGCCTGTTATACAGATATTGGGAGATTTAAGCAGATTAATCAGGATTCGTTATCTGTCAGGATTGTGAATTCCCCACATGGCAAGATTGCCTTTGCGTTAATTTGTGATGGCATGGGAGGGCTGGAACATGGGGAGCTTGCAAGCAAAGAGGCAATTCTGGCAATGAACCAATGGTTTCAGGATGAATTTGCTCAATTAGTAGCAGAGAACAGGGTAACGGAAGACAGGTTATACAAACAGTGGCAGGATGTGATAGAGAGTGTGAACGGACGTCTTGCAGCATATGCACAGACTCAGGGCGTGTCGATGGGGACAACACTTACAGCATTGCTGTTATATAGGGACAATTATTATATTTGTCATGTTGGAGATAGTCGGATCTATAAGATAGCGGATCGTATTTTGCAGATAACGGAAGATCATTCGCTTGTTGCAAAAGAGGTGGAATTAGGTTATCTGACCAAAGAACAGGCATTGGTAGATCCGAGACGCAGTGTATTGTTACAGTGTGTTGGAGCATCTGACACGGTCAATCCACAATTTGAAAAGGGACAGATTCCGGAACGGGTGACGTTTGTGTTATCTTCCGATGGATTTGTGCACATGTTAAGTGAAGAAGAGATTTTTCAGTATTTTCAACCGGATCAGGTCCGGAATAAGGAACAACTCACTGCAATATGCAAAGAGGCGACAGAACTTGTAATGGAGCGGGGCGAAAGAGATAATATTACCGTGGCGGCACTTGCCTGCAGACAGTGAACAGGTAGATATTAGGTTGAGAGAGGGTAGCGTGTATGACTAGAGTTGGCACTGTATTGGGTGGCAAATATGAAATACTTAAAAAAATAGGGCAAGGCGGAATGTCTATTGTTTATGTGGCGATGGATACCCGGTTGAACAAGCAGTGGGCGGTTAAGGAGATCAAACAGAATCCAAAACAGGACACAAGAACACTTTTAAAAGGTTTGCAGATGGAAGCTAACATTTTGAAAATGGTAGATCATCCTGTGTTGCCAAGAATTGTTGATATTATTAATTATAATGGAACGGTTTTTGTTGTAATGGATTATATCGAGGGACGGCCATTGAGTGAGGTGCTGAAGTTAGAAGGAGCGCAGCCGCAGGAAAAGGTGATCGAATGGGCGAAGGATCTGTGTAGTGCGTTGGATTATTTGCACTCTATGAATCCGCCGATCATTTATCGGGATATGAAGCCGTCTAATATTATGCTGAAACCGGATGGAAAAGTAAAACTGATTGATTTTGGTACGGCAAAGGAATTTGATGTAGAAAGCCTTGCGGATACGACAGCGCTTGGAACCAGAGGGTATGCAGCGCCGGAGCAGTTTGGGGATGCAAGAGGGCGAGGTATTCACAAAACAGATGCGAGAACAGATATATATAGTTTGGGTGCAACGCTTTATCATGTACTGACAGGAAAGAATCCAAGTGAACCGCCGTATGTGATCAAGCCGATTCGTGATTGGGATCCGTCGTTATCAAGTGGATTAGAGAAGATCATTAACAAATGCACTATGCCGAATCCAGAAGATCGTTATCAGTCCTGTACGGAGCTGATATATGATCTGGAACATTATGAGGAGTTGGATGATGCATTTAAGAGATCGTGCCTGAAGAAGATGCGCAGCTTTTTGATCTGCGCGGGGTTGACCGTTACTTTTGCAGCAGTTGCGATTGGTGGATATATCGGAAATGAACGGGAAAAGAAACTGAATTATGATAATCTGATCAACGAAGGTTATGCAGATGTCGTACAGGGAGATTATGAAGGAGCAGCCGGTTTATATGTAGATGCGATCACGCAGGTAGATGGCAGCCGGAATGAAGCATATCTGGATTTGCTGGATTTGTATATCAATTATATGAATGATGCCGAGACAGGACTTAGCAGGGTAACATATTACATAGACCAACAGTACGATTCAATTGATAAGGATCAGAAATTATTATTGACGGTTGCGATGGATTATTTCGATGTATTAAAAGATTACAAATCCAGTGCATATTATTTTAATATGCTGGATCAGAAAGAACATCCGGAGGCGGTATATTATTCAACAATCGCACTTGCGATGGGTGAGCTGAATGTGGATTATGAGAGTCTGACGTTTAATTTGAAGAATTTTGAATCAACAAATGATGCTTCCACAATTTCAATTAATAAGTTGATGAATTACCGGTTGTTGTGTATTGTATATGCAAGGAATTTGCAGCAAATGGGAGATGCGGCCGACAGATTGATCGAAGCGGCGAATAAGGGACTTGCAGTACTTGAAGTATATGATGATGATAGTGTGAAAGCGGAGTATTACACTATTTATAATCAATATCTTGCTCTTGCATATGAGAGACTTGGACAAAAATATATAGAAGAGGATCCGCAACGCTCACAGGAGAATTACGAAAAAGCATTGGAATGTTGTGATTTTATATTAGGTATGGTGACAGCGGGTGACGGCAAGACGGTTGGCAGTATTACGGATGAGAAACTTCGGGAGGCAAAATATTGCCAAAAAGCAGAGATATATGAAATGCTGCAGGAGTACGACAAGGCGGATGAGGTGTATATTCAGGCTGAGGAGGAGTTTGGCAGGACGAGTATAGCGGTGTATGCCGGACATTTGTCTTTGCTCTGTAAGATGGAGGGATTGAAGACTACGGATGTTGAAAAATGGGATTATAACAGACTCCATAAGCTTTATGAACAGGGACAACAGGTGCCTGAGATCCAGAATGACTATCGGTGGAAACAGCTGACACAGAAGCTTTCTCCATTGTTTGGAAAGAATGGGGGATGATTGTTATGTATGAGATTATGTTTTATGCAGGAACCGTACTTGCGTGTCTGTTTTTAATTATATCCATTATTCTATTTATTAAAAATGGTGTATGGAAACTGATGGGAGATGTAACCGGTCTCAATGCAAGAAGAGCGATTAAGAAATTAAACAAAAAGGGTGCAGAGGATACTTCGAAGACGGAGGCGATTCATCAGGAAGTCAGTAAGGTATTGGTTCATCGGACAACTACAACAGGATCATTGCAGGCGGTAACGGAATCAATCGAAAAAGACAAAGCGCAAAGATCTGACAGGAAAAAAACACGGAAACGTCGCACAAAAGAAGAAAAGACGATACTTTTACAGAATACACAGGAACAGGCTAACAGCAATAATATATTTGAAGTAGAAGATGAGATGATCATATTAGCAGGTGACCAAAAAGATTCTGTGGCAAAGGAAAATGAAGCTGAAGGTGAATACACCACATTGTTGACGCCGGGGGCTTCTGTAAATGTAACGGATGAGAATACAGATGAGATTACGACCCGGTTATATGCAGAGGATGTTGCGACAGATGTACTTTCAGAGGATGACGTGACGGATGTGTTATGCACAGAGGAAGACCGGCAAACAGCATTGCTGACACCGGAAGGAGATGACAGTCAGACGACCTTGTTGACACCGGAAGGAGACGACAGCCAGACGACCTTGTTGACACTAGAAGGAGATGACAGTCAGACGACCTTGTTGACGCCGGAAGGAGATGACAGTCAGACGACCTTGTTGACACTAGAAGGAGATGACAGTCAGACGACCTTGTTGACACTAGAAGGAGATGACAGTCAAACAACCTTGTTGACACCGGAGGCGGAGATTACACCGTTTGAGCCGGTATTACAGGAAGATGAGGAATTAATGAGTCTGTTAAAGGATGCTGTAGCGAAGAATCAAGGCAGAGATTAGAAAAAAGGGGAATGACGACGATTGAATAGGGGAAGAAAATACCGAAAGACAATTGCATATTGCATGATCTGGTTATTGCTTTTGCAGTTGCTGCCGGGGGAAAGAACGGTTGCCACGCAAGCCGCTGATGTACAACAGATTGCACAGATTACGATAACTGCACAGGATGAATACACACCGGATGATTGTACAGAGATCAACGGGGAAGATGTATGGGAGTTGTCTTATGAGATTGACCATTTAGGAGAAGGGAATCCTGTGTATCTCACAGTGAAACAGACAACAGATGGTTCGGATGTCCTGTTGACGGACAAAGAATTATTAACCGGAACAGATCTGGAATGGGATACAGAGGGTAGAAGTGGTAGTGTGGCAGTGCATTTTCAGGATGGTGCATCTGATAAGGCAAACTTAATCCTGAAGAAGCCGCAAACGGAATGCGATTATGAGATTGCAATTGAGGTTAATGATCATACAGGTGTTCAGGTTACAAAAGAGACAAAGAATATCCATTTTGGGAAAGCAATCGCGCCACCGGATATCGTGCTCAGGAATGTGGATGCAGTGGTTGCGGGATCTGTTGTGGATTCTGTGGCAGACGGAACCTGGACGAATAAGGATGTAGCATTTGATGTAGAGGTGAAGGATGGAACGACCGGTCTGGTTAAGGTGACTTATGAGTTAGATGGACAACCGGTAGATTCTCCGCAGACATGGGATGCGGCCGCGCCGGAAAAGAATGCAGTAACAAAACAGTTCTCTTTTGATACAAGTGCGCCTTCTAGTCAGGGACATGTTCTAAAAGTGACGGCGGAGAATGCAAAAGGAAAAGACGCAACGCTCACAAAGTATATCTTAATAGACAAAGGGAAACCAGCAATCTCTTTGCATGTAAAAGGCGATGAGACGAAAGCTGTTGAGAATACCGTGTATAAAGCACCGTTCGAGATTGAGGCGGCGGTAACGGATGATCTGCCAACAGATATGGTGTCGGTTCAATATAAGGTCAATGGAATATCAGACAGCAACAAACAGAATGTTCGAACATTTGATGCAGGGCAGTATGTTGTTTCAGCAATTGCTACGGATGCAGCCGGTAATTCGACTGAATCCGCGGAGATAACATTTCAGGTGGACGGAGCTGCCCCGACGGTGACAAAGCTCTCTTCACAGAGTGATGGAGGATATTACCGCTCCAAGCAGACATTTCAATATCAGGTAGATGATGATTGCTTAAATGGCGGCAAAACAACGCTTACGGTTAAGAGAACGATAGATGGTAACAGCACATTAGATCGAAAGGCGGTTTCCTTGTCGGATACAGAGAATACGGTAACGTACGATTGTGAAGAGGAAGGACTGTATGAATTTACAATAACAGCGGAAGATGCAGTGGGGAATACGCTGTCGGAGCCATACACATTTCGTTTTACCATTGACAAGAAAGCACCAACGATTTCGATAGATGCAAGTGATAAGAATGGAACCGGGCTGGCAAACGAAGGAATGGCCAGACAGGGTGTGAATATTTCTTTGCAGATAACAGAACGGAATCCAGATCTTTCCGGATATTCTATTGTTACAGAGAGAACGGATGGGGATGGTCATAAAACGACCGTTACCCGGTATGGAACGCAGATTGCGTGGAACACAGAGGGTGATCCGGCAAAATGCGAGGAGATTCGCAAGTCTGTGGAACTCCTTTATGAGGAAGAGGGATATTATACGGTTACATTTTCGGCAAAGGATCAAGCCGGCAATGACAATAGTAAGAAGTTTTCCTTTTACATTGACCGTTCAGCTCCGGTTATCAATGAAAATGACATTACATACCGGTCAAATGGTATCTCATTGAGTTTAAAATATGGAATGATCTTTAGTAACCGGGCAATTCAGGTAACATTCCCGGTAAGAGACAGCATTTCGGGATTGTTATATGATGGCAATGCCGGTGCGGTGTATGTAACGATCGGAACAAAGGATCAGAAAGCACCGGATAGTATGATTTATCCGGCTGACCGGATTGGAAACAGTGAGTATTACTCTGTAATGCTTCCGTTAGAGAAGGTGAAGCAGTTTGATAATCAGATTACAATCTGGGCAAAGGATCAATTGTTAAATGAAGGGTACGCAGAATCAAAGCGGACAATCTATAATGAGAATCCTCCGGTTGTTGCAATGGAGTGGGCAGACAGTAATACTGCAAAGGAGGGTGACTGGTCTGATCGGGACGTAGTCTATCATACAGTGGTGGAAGATACCTTTTGCGGTATCAGGAAGATCACCTATAAGAAGATTGAGAACGGACAGGAGCAGATTGTAAAAACGGTTGATTTTACATCATTGGAGAATCAGCAGACGGAGTTTGTCAAGAGACAGGAATATGATTTTGTTGCATCTGATTCTGCAACAACACCGGATGGATATGAGTTAAAGATCGAAGTGGAAAATAACTGTGGCAGTACACAGGAGATGAGCAGGACGGTTTATGTGGATAAGGAACCGCCGAAAGTAGAATTATCCGGAGTGCAGAATGGTGAGCATTATAATCAGAATCAGACCATACATACCAGGGTAACAGATGTCTCATATAAGGGAACTGCAAATGGAACCAGACAGTCCACCGTGACAACGTATCATGTAACAAGAATGTATGATGGAAAGACGGAAACACTTTTTTGGAAGGATATGATTTCAGATCATATAACGAGTGAACGGGATGATGTTATTGCCGAAGAGGGAACGTATGAAATATATGCGAAAACAGTCGATTGTGCAGGCAATACAACAACGTCGGATACGATACGGTTTACGATTGATAAGTATGCTCCGGTCATTGAGAAAGTACATGTTATGAAAGAACCGTCTGAGGAGCAGACGCCAAACGCAGATGGCATTTATTATCTGAACCGGAATGGACGATATATCGTAGAAGCTTCTGATCATTTTCCGAGTGATGATGCACATATTGATGTTGCGTTTGATTATGCAGGAGTTCCGGCAAACACAGAGTCATATGTATTGAATGCATCTCCACTTAGAGCAACTGCGCAGTATCGCTTTACAACAGAGGGAAAATACCATGCAACGGTAACGGGAACAGATAAGGCGGGGAATATAACGACGCCTGTACAGACGGATATCGTTGTGGATAAGACAAGTCCGAAACTTTCTATTTGTGGCATGCAGTCGGGAGCAATGACAAAGAACCCGGTAACGTTGATATATGAGGCGACCGATAAGAATCATGATTTTGATGAATATCAAGTAACGGTGCATCGTACAACGTTGGACGGAGAAGACGAAACGATTGTGGAAAAGGGAGCTGTATCCTGGAGACAAGACGGTTACGATAAGAATGCACAGGTAGATTATACAACACAGAAGACATCGGTCTATAGTAAAGAAGGCAACTATACGATCACGTTTGAGGGAACGGACCGGGCAGGCAATGTGGCGGCAGCTCAAACTGTTACATTTTCGATCGATCATACAGCGCCGGCAATATCAAATGTACAGTATTGGAATGAGAATAGTCTGTTACAGCCCCGATATAGCATTATATTTAGTAATAAAATGATCCGTGTACAGTTTCAGGTTATGGATCGTGTAACAGGGGTACAGGATGATCTGGTGTATGTAACATTGGGAACGGCTGCAGAACGGGCGGAGAATACACCGTTATATATTGCACGAAAAGGAAAAGATAGTAATTATTATGTATATGTTCCGCAGGATGTGTTACTTATAGAATATGATGGTGTGATCAGTATCTGGGCGAATGACCGGTTGAAAAATGAATCCAATGTACAGTCCGTGCGTATGATCCAGAATACAGATCATGCTGTGATTGTGATGGATTGTGATATTGATTATACAACATGGCAGAGCAGGGACGTTACATTTCACACCAAAGTGAAGGATAACAAGTCCGGTCTTAAGGAAGTGGTATATTTGATTGATGGCAAAGAGACAAAAAAGGTGGTATTCAAGGAATTTGTGAAAGAATACAGTTATGATCTCACAGCCACAAAGACCGCAGAAAAGGCAAGTGGCTACACCATGTCCGTTAAGGTTGTAAATAATACCGGAACAGAAAGTGAAGCATGCAGACAGGTGTACGTTGATAAGGAAGCACCGGTTGTCAGATTATCGGGTGTAACGAATGGCACGCATTATAATAAGAATGTAACAATCACAACGAATGTCGGGGATGTATCTTATAAGAATACCAAAACGATATATTATGTGAAGCGTACGTTAGACGGAAAGACTTATACGGAAAAAGTGTCCGCCTGGATTATGAGTAAGAGGGAGGAGCAGAGAAATCAACGCTTCCGCAAGGAAGGTACCTATAAGATCTATGCGGTAACAACCGACAGCGCAGGCAATATTACCCGTTCCAATACGTTGCGGTTTGTTATTGATAAGACTGCTCCAAAGCTTGCAATTTCCGGAACAACAAATGGTTCCATGAATGCAGGAGATGTGTCGCTTACATTTGACCTTACGGATTCCTATTATCAGACGACGGATGCCGGAATCCGTATTGAGAAAAAGTTAGACGGAGCAACCACGACAGAAGAGATCACTGCATTCCCGAAACAGGGGAAACATTCGTCTATGAACAGGACATTTTCGACAGATGGAACGTATCAGATTACCTTTACGGCAAAAGATAAAGCGGGTAATCGGGCGGTGACAAAAACGATTTCTTTTTCAGTTGATAAGACAAAACCACAGATCAGCATTACGGGGACTTCGAATTATGAGCAGTGGGATGAACCGGTTGCAATCCGATTTGCGGTGGAGGAATCCTACTATGCAGGTAACCATATCACCATTCGGGGAACCCGCACAGATATCAATGGCAAGGAAGAGGAGATTGACCTGCCTAAAATGGTGAATTCGTCCAAGTTAAGCAGCTTACAGCAGATCTTTAGTGAGGATGGAATCTATGATTTTGTAATATCGGCAAGAGACGAGGCGGGTAATCAGGATGAGAAGGAAATTCATTTTGTATTGGATCAGACCAACCCGGAAATACACAAAGTTGCAGAATATAGCGGCGGATATTTCCAGGAATTTCAGATTGCGGATACATTAGAAGAGGTGTTCAGGGATCTTACGGTTGTATCGTATCGCATCCTGCTAAATGGAGTAGAATATGATGGAACAACGCCGGTTACGGATGAAGGAAAGTATAATCTTTCGGTGGAAGTTCAGGATGAATTAGGACATAAGAGTACGGAAACTGCAGAGTTTATTATTGACCATACTGCACCAAAAGTAATATTTACCGGAGTGAAAGACGGGCAGGCGGTATCAGAAAGAGGAACCGTTACATTATCGCTGACTAATCCGGAAGATGAAATTACAAAGATTACCATGAATGACCAGGAGTATGATCCGGATACAAGGCAGTTAGAGTATTCGGAGTACGGAACATACCGGATCAATGTGGATTGTGTGGATAAAGCGGGTAACAAAGTGACAAGAACACTACAGTTCAATTATTATAATCCATTGACGACAACCATTTTATTTGCTATTATGGGTGGACTCATTTTAATAACCTGTATCTGGTTATGGATGAGAACCATGAAGAAAGAAAAGGAAGAAGAAAGAATATGATAAAAGCAGTTGTTTTTGATATGGATGGTGTTATATTTGATTCAGAGCGTTTATACCGTAAGCATTGGATGATCACCGGGGCAGAATATGGAATTCCGGAAGAGGAGATGGAAGATCTTTGCAACCATATTGCGGGAGCAACCAGACAGCATAATGAACAATTGATGAAGGATCATTTTGGAGCAGATTTTGATTATGATACATTCCGGGAGAAGACGATGACACGGATGGATGCGGAGATCGAACAGAATGGTCTGGATCTGAAACCGGGAGTCAGGGAATTATTTGCATATCTGAAAGAGCATCATTACAAGATAGGACTTGCAACTTCGACACAGGAGGAACGTGCAGGAAAGAATCTGCGTCGTGCCGGGATTCTGGATGTATTTGATAAGATCGTATATGGCGGGGTTGTTCCGAATGGGAAACCGGCACCGGATATATACTTAGAAGCATGTCGGAGATTGGCAGTTGAGCCGGACGAAGCGCTTGGAGTAGAAGATTCCATTAACGGCGTGAAGTCGTCTTCTGCAGCGGGATTATACACAGTCATGGTGATCGATCTGATTCAGCCTACGGAAGAGATTCGGCCGTTGGCAGATCAGATATATGATTCTTTGTTTGATGTAAAGGAGCTGTTAGAACAACAAAACAAAACGAAATAGGAATATATAGATACACTCACTCATATATTGCATTAGTGCAATAGGAATGGAGAGCAGTATTGAGTAAATGCTGACCTTGCAGGAGGAGTGTGGAGTATGAGTGTTGGAAGAAAATTTGCAACTGTTGTAGAAGGCTTGATCATTGCATATGCAGTAACAGGAGTCCTGTTGGCGGCACTTGCCTTTACTGTGTTTCGTTTTCATTTAAGTGAGGCGTTAACAGATGTGGCAATTGTGGCAATTTATGTAATTGTCACGTTTATTGGAGCATTTATTACCGGAAAGAAAGTAAAAGAGAGAAAGTTCCTTTGGGGGCTCCTGCTCGGAACATTGTATATCCTGATCATATCGCTGGTGGCAATACTGATCGGTCAGGTGTTTCATGTGACAAGTACTGCGAATATTACAACTGCCGTGCTATGTGTTGGCGGAGGGCTGCTGGGAGGAATGATAAGCTAAGATAAGCGTTGACCTTGGAAAAAGCATGTGTTATACTAAATGAAATATGTATTGGTTCAGGGAGCATACCTGAATACTATTTATAAATGAGAGGTATATGAGATGAAACATATTAAGACTTTAACAGACAAAACATTAAAGAACACAATGGAAAAAGGCGGATGTGGCGAGTGCCAGACATCATGCCAGTCAGCTTGCAAGACATCTTGTA
>ERZ1034984.2941-NODE-2941-length-12968-cov-8.184620_pt1 | contig 12968 bp, 11 predicted proteins | sample MGYA00520589_ERZ1034984 | MGnify/ENA primary metagenome ERZ1034984 (study PRJEB33766, sample SAMN09781790) | gut metagenome | biome: gut microbiome | host: Homo sapiens | place: Madagascar | study: EMG produced TPA metagenomics assembly of the PRJNA485056 data... | reverse complement strand
CATAACCTATGAAGGGACTTTTTCAGTGCCCTCCCAGGGCATCGCCCTGGGTAATGATGGGTGCAAGTCTGTCGCCCTGTAAGGGCAAAAGCCTTCAAATACCAGGCAATATACAAAGCTTTTGCCCTTACAGGGCGCCTTGCTGATTGCTTGTATACCCAGGGCGCTGCCCTGGGCTAGGAGCTTCTGCCCTTTCAGGGCGTGTGGGTGAGATACTTGCGAAACTTCAGTTAATGTATATAAACCGATGCAAAGGTAGTGCAAATTGTAGATAAAACAAAATAAAATTAGCTTTTTTTGTATATTTAGTAGTTATTTCGGGGCTTGTTAGCAAAAAAATGTGTACCTTTGCACCCGAAAAAGATGTTAGATAGTATTTATTTAATATAAAAAGTAATGATAAAAGCAGCATTATTCGACTTAGACGGCGTGGTTTTCGATACCGAAAGCCAGTATTCCGTGTTCTGGGGAATGATAGGCAGGGAGTATCATCCGGAGATGCCTGACTTTGCGCTCCGCATCAAGGGACAGACCCTGGTTCAGATCTACGACAAGTACTTCTCTGATGATGCCACATTCGCTCATATTGATGGATACACCGATTGCAAGTCGGAACAGGCTAAGATAACAGCCCGGCTCGATGAGTTCGAGCTGAATATGTCGTTTCCTTACATTCCCGGATTCGAAACTTTCCTGAAAGACTTGAAGGCGCATGGTGTGAAGTGCGCTGTGGTGACGAGCAGCAATCTGCAGAAGATGGAGCAGGTGTATAAGCATCATCCTGAGTTCAAGACCAATTTTGACCGCGTGCTCACCAGCGAAGATTTTGTCAAGAGCAAGCCGGATCCAGACTGTTATCTCAAGGGTGCTGCCTGCTTCGGAGCAAAGCCGGAGGAATGCGTAGGTCTGGAGGACAGCTTCAACGGACTGAAGGCAGTGAGAGCTTCGGGTGCATTTACCCTCGGACTCGCTACTACCAATTCTGCAGAGAGCATCCAGCCATACAGCGACTATGTGATAGCCGATTATAATGGATTCGGATACGATGACCTGGAGAAGATTGTAGAAACTTTTAAGTAAACACAATTATATGGGATATTTATCTACAGACAAAAAGAAAATCACAACCAAGACCTACGCCGAAATGAAGGCGGCAGGTGAGAAGGTTACGATGCTTACTGCCTACGATTTCACTACCGCAGGCATCATCGATGCAGCTGGCATCGATACCATCCTGATAGGTGATTCGGCTAGCAATGTGATGGCTGGAAATGCTGATACATTGCCTATCACCGTAGATCAGATGATTTACCACGCACGCAGTGTGGCCCGCGCCTGCAATCATGCACTCGTGCTCTGTGATATGCCTTTCGGCAGCTATCAGGTTTGCAAGGAAGATGCCTTGCGCAATGCTTGCCGAATGATGAAGGAGACGGGCGTGGATGCGCTGAAGCTGGAAGGTGGCGTGGAGATTCTGGATACTGTTCAGGCACTCATCAATGCCGGTATTCCTGTTTGCGGCCATCTTGGACTTACTCCTCAGAGCGTGAATAAGTTTGGCGGTTACGGCATCCGTGCCAAGGAAGATGCAGAGGCTGAGAAGCTGATCAGCGATGCTAAAGCACTGGATAAGGCTGGCTGTTTTGCCATCGTTCTGGAGAAGGTTCCTGCCAAACTGGCAGCTGAAGTTTCACGTCAGGTAAACGCTGTAACTATCGGTATTGGAGCTGGTAATGGTTGTGATGGACAAGTGCTGGTTTATGCTGATGCGCTCGGTATGACCCAGGGCTTCAAGCCAAAATTCCTGCGTCATTTTGCCCAGGTAGGCGAGGAGATGCAGAAGGGAGTAAAGGCTTATATCGACGCCGTGAAGAGCGTGGAGTATCCAAGCGCAGAAGAGAGCTACTAAGATGGATACGCAAAATACCCCGGTGCATTTTAATCTGTGGCACCGTGACTTCTGGCGTCTCTGCTTCGCCAATCTCTTCCTGATGACGAGCATCTATATGCTCCTCCTGAGCATACCTTATTTTATGGCTAAGGAGGGATATTCCGTTACTCAGATTGGCGTGGTTTATGCTGCTTATGGCTTGGGCATCTTTCTTTTGGGTGGCTTCTGCTCCTATCTGGTGCAGCGCTATCGCCGCAATCGGGTATGCCAGATATCCATCCTGGGTGTGGCAGTCAGTCTCGTCATCCTTTATTATCTGGAAACCTTCTGGAATATCAAGGTGGGCTTCGAGATGCTGGTGGTGATGCGTCTGATTCAGGGCGCTTTCCTGGGTTTGGCAGAGATGTCGCTGGCGAGTACGCTGATTATCGATACCTGTGAATCTTTCCAGCGTACAGAGGCGAATTATATCACCTCCTGGTTTGCCCGCTTTTCCATTGCGGTAGGTCCATTGCTGTCGCTTCTGGTCTATCATGTCTTCAGTATGAAAGTCGTTTTTCCTGTAGCCTCGGTATTGGCATTGGTTGCCTTGGTGCTGGTTTCCAGAGTGAAATTCCCGTTCAAGGCTCCGTCAGAAAACGTGTCACTCATCAGCAGCGACCGCTTCTTCCTGCCTCAGGGATTTCCGCTGTTCGTCAATATTGTATGCATCATGGTGATACTGGGCTTCTATCTGTCGCAGCCTCATTCTCTCACCGTCTATGTGATGTTTTTTTGTGGACTGTTTCTGGCATTGGTGGCAGAAAAATACGTTTTTGCTGATGCAGAGCTGAAGAGTCAGGTAATCGTGGGACTGATATTGATCGCGGCAGCAGAATTTGTTTCCTTAAGCGATCAGAGCTTTGCCGAAGAGATGCTTGTACCTGCCTTGCTTGCCTTGGGAGTGGGTATCATCGGAAGCCGATTCCTGCTTTTCTACATCAAGCTTGCCAAGCATTGCCAGCGTGGCACCAGTATGAGCTCCTTCTTCCTGGCGTGGGAACTGGGGTTGAGCTTAGGAATCGGATTGGGTTTCTGGCTGGTGAAGGACGTGTATCAGAAGTCTCCTGATGTGGATATGGCGATATTGAATCCAGTGTATAATGAACTTGTGTATCCAGCTTTCGGATTGACAGTGGTTTCTCTTCTGATGTATAATTTCCTAGTACATCCATGGTATATGAAGCATCGCAATCGCTGATGCTTCGTGTGCCTGCTTTATTAAAAGTTTCTAAAAATAGCGTTTGTGAAACTTTTTTAATATAATTTAGTTAGCTTTATTCGCTTTTGTGCTCATAATTGAGTACTTTTGCGTTTGATTTGAGGACGGAGGGCATTTTTGAAGTGCCCTTTGTTCTGTTTTTAGAATGAATTAAACGTAAAATTGATAATAAGATTATGGCAGAAGCTATTGATATCCGTGAGTTGAATATCCGGATTGAACAACAGAGTCAGTTCGTTACCAACCTGGTAATGGGCATGAACAAGGTCATCGTAGGTCAGAAGCACCTCGTTGACTGTCTCCTTATCGGTCTTCTCTCTGATGGTCACATTCTCCTGGAAGGTGTACCGGGTCTGGCGAAGACTCTTGCAATCAAAACATTGTCACAGTTGATTAGTGCAGACTATAGCCGCATACAGTTTACACCCGATTTGTTGCCTGCCGACGTGATCGGTACGCAGATCTATTCGCAGAAGGATGAAGCCTTCCATGTGAAGCGTGGACCTGTGTTTGCCAACTTCGTCCTGGCGGATGAGATCAACCGTGCTCCAGCCAAGGTGCAGAGTGCCTTGCTCGAGGCGATGCAGGAACATCAGGTAACCATCGGCGAGCAGACTTTCCATTTGCCTAATCCCTTCCTGGTGATGGCTACCCAGAACCCGGTAGAGCAGGAGGGTACCTATCAGTTGCCTGAGGCTCAGGTGGACCGTTTCCTCCTCAAGGTTATCATCGATTATCCTACCATCGAAGAAGAGAAGCTCATCATCCGTGAGAACATCCAGGGCGGTCTGCCTACCGTTACTCCGGTTACTACAGCCGAGGAAATCCTGAAGGCTCGCAGCATCGTCAACGAGGTGTATATCGATGAGAAAATTGAGCAGTATATTGCCGACATCGTCTTCGCTACCCGTTATCCAGACCGCTACGGTCTGGGCGAATTGAAGGATATGATCACCTTTGGCGGCAGTCCTCGTGCCAGCATCTCACTTGCCAAGGCAGCCAGAGCCTACGCCTTCATCAAGCACCGTGGCTACGTGATTCCTGAGGATGTACGTGCCGTGGCTCACGATGTGCTCCGCCACCGCATCGGCCTCTCTTATGAGGCAGAGGCAAGCGAAATCACCAGCGAGGAAATCGTCAGCCGCATCATCAACAAGGTTGAAGTGCCTTGATTTAGTTCAAAATTCAAAGTAAATTAAGTTGGATACACAAGATATCTTAAAGAAAGTTCGGAAGATCGAGATCAAGACTCGCGGATTGAGCCAGAACATCTTCGCCGGCCAGTATCATTCTGCCTTCAAGGGTAGGGGAATGGCCTTTGCCGAGGTGCGCGAATATCAGTATGGCGACGACGTGAGAGACATCGACTGGAATGTGACGGCTCGCTTCCATCGCCCTTTCGTCAAGGTCTTTGAAGAAGAGCGAGAGCTTACCGTGATGCTGATGGTGGATGTGAGCGGTTCGCTCGATTTCGGTACCATGCGCCAGATGAAGCGCGACCTGGCTACCGAGATAGCTGCAACCCTTGCCTTCAGTGCCATCCAGAACAACGACAAGATAGGTGTCATCTTCTTTTCCGACAGAATAGAGAAATATATCCCTCCCAAGAAGGGACGCAAGCATATCCTCTACATCATTCGTGAGATGCTCGACTTTCATCCCGAGAGTCAGCGTACCGATATCGGATGTGCCCTGGAATACTTCACGAGGGTGATGAAACGCCATTGCACGGCTTTCGTCATCAGCGACTTCTACGACAACAAGGACTATCAGCACCAGCTGCAGATAGCCAACCAGAAGCACGATGTGGTGGGAATCCAGGTGTATGATCCACGTGCCAAGCAGCTGCCCGACGTGGGACTGCTCAAGGTGATGGATGCCGAGACGGGACACGAGATGTATATCGATACCAGTTCGAAGAAATTGAGAGTGGCTCACACCCACAACTGGTTGCGACAGCAGGAGAATCTGCGACAGCTCTTTGCCAAGAGCAAGGTAGATTGGACTTCGGTAGCCACCAACGAGGACTTCTCGAAGGCGCTCCTGATGCTGTTCAAACAGAGAGGCTAAAGTAAGATAACATGAAAATAAAGAATATCATATTGACGATGGCGCTGATGGGTTGCTCTACGCTGGCTTTCGGTCAGACCGTGGAGCAGCGCATGGATTCCCTGCAGCTGCTTATCGGACAGCAGACCATCCTGCATCTCAAGGCTACAGCCCGGAAGGGTGCCAGAATCGTGCTGCCATCCTTCAAGCCTCAGGACCAGATTGTACCTGGTGTAGAGGTGGTGGAGCAGAGCAAGGGCGACACGATACAGATGGGTGATGACCGCATCCAGGTGAGCCGCGACTATACGCTTACCTCTTTCGATGAGAAGGTGTATGTGGTTCCTGCACTCGATGTGAAGATCGACGGCAAGAGCTATCACGGAAATCCGTTGGCGCTGAAGGTGCTCACCGTTCCGGTAGATACGGTGCATCCTAACCAGTTCTATCCGGCAAAGGGTGTACAGGATAATCCTTTCGAATGGAGTGAGTGGAGCTTCGCCTTCTGGTTGAGTCTGCTGATGATTATCATCTGTTGTGCAATGATTTATCTCCGCAATCGTCTGAAGAAGAACAAGCCTATCATCGCCCGCATCCGCATCGTAAAGAGGGTGCCTGCCCATGAGAAGGCGCTGCGTGAAATCAATGACATCAAGCATCATCATACCAGCGCCAGCCAGGAGACTCAGAAAGAGTACTACACCCAGTTGACCAATACGCTGCGTGCCTATATCGTGAGCCGCTTCGGATTCAATGCGATGGAGATGACCAGTGGAGAAATCATCGAGCACCTGCGTGCTTCGGGCGACCAGAAGATGATAGACGAGCTGAGAATGCTCTTCTCTACCGCCGACCTGGTGAAGTTTGCCAAGTACGAGATTCCGATGAACGAGAACGATGCCAACCTGGTGAATGCCATCAACTTCATCGACCAGACGAAGACCGATGAGCAGCCTAAGGAGGAGAAGATCGTTCCAACGCTCAGCACCGAAGACCAGAAGTCGCAGCAGCAGCGCCGACTCATCAAGACCCTGCTCTGGGTGGGCGGCATCAGCGTAGTTGCCATCTTCGGCTACATCGTTTATCAGGTAGCGATGCTCGTGATGTAAATGTCATCAGGCTCAGAAATCCAGAGCCGGTGATGTAAACAATAAAAAGAAATTAAGAAATGGAATTTGCAAGTAAAGCATATTTTCTGCTGCTCCTGCTGCTGATACCTTATATATTATGGTATTTCCTGGGCAGGAAGAAGAGCGAGCCTACGATGCGCATGAGTGATACACGCATCTATCAGTATGCTCCCAAGAGCATGCGCGTCAGACTCATCCATCTGCCGATGGTGCTGAGATGCATCTGCTTCGTGCTTATCGTCATCGCCATGGCCCGTCCGCAGACCCACTATTCCTGGGACAACAAGACCGTAGAAGGTATCGATATCATGCTTGCCATGGACGTATCAACCTCTATGCTTGCCGAAGACCTGAAGCCAAACCGTATGGAGGCGGCGAAGGATGTTGCCACTGAGTTTATCTCAGGCCGTCCTACCGACAATATCGGACTCACCATCTTTGCTGGAGAGGCTTTCACGCAATGTCCGATGACCACCGATCATGCCAGTCTGCTCAGACTCCTGCATGACACCCGCACTGATATTGCGGCTCGCGGACTCATCGACGACGGTACCGCTGTGGGTATGGGACTTGCCAACGCCGTGACCCGACTCAAGGATTCCAAGGCAAAGAGCAAGGTGGTAATCCTGCTCACCGACGGTAGTAACAACATGGGTGACATCTCGCCTATGACCGCTGCCGAGATAGCCAAGAGCTACGGCATCAGAGTCTATACCATCGGAGTGGGAACCAACAAGGTGGCGCCTTATCCGATGCCTGTGGCAGGAGGCGTGCAGTATGTCAATATCCCGGTGGAAATCGATACCCAGACGCTGCGCGACATCGCTCAGACCACCGATGGAAACTTCTATCGTGCTACGAGTACAGCCGAGTTGAAGAAAATCTACAGGGACATCGACAAGCTGGAGAAGTCTAAGTTTAATGTGAAGCATTTTGCCAAGCGCTATGAGGCCTATCAGCCTTTTGCCCTGGGTGCACTCCTGGTACTGCTCCTGGAGATATTGCTCCGCCTCACTTGGTTCAGAAGAATTCCTTGATGAAAGAGGAGTTTAGACAAAATAGATTATAACATCATATAAATATGTTAAGATTTGAAGATCCTACGTTTCTCTGGCTGCTCTGGCTGATACCGGTGCTCATACTGGTTCGTCTGGTAGGCTGGAGAAGGCGAAAGGCTAAGCTGAAAAGATTGGGCGATCCAGAACTGCTCAAGCAGTTGATGCCCGACATATCCAAATACCGTCCTACGGTGAAGTTTGTGCTGATGCTTGCTGCCTTGGCACTTGTCATCGTGATGGTGGCTCGCCCTCAGATGGGAAGCAAGATTTCTCACGACAAGCGTAATGGCATCGAGACGATGATCTGTCTCGATATCTCCAATTCCATGCTTGCTGAGGATGTGGCTCCTTCCCGTCTCGACAAGAGCAAGATGCTGATAGAGAATCTGGTAGATAACTTCAGCAACGACAAGATCGGACTGATTGTCTTTGCAGGCGATGCCTTCGTGCAGTTGCCTATCACCAGTGATTATGTATCGGCAAAGATGTTCCTGCAGAATATCACACCGGGGCTGATCCAGACTCAGGGTACCAATATCGGCGATGCCATCTCGCTTGCCACCAAGAGTTTTACCCAGCAGGACAATGTGGGTAGAGCCATCATCGTGATTACCGATGGTGAGAACCATGAGGATGGTGCCAAGGAGGCAGCCGAGATGGCCCAGAAGAAGGGCATCAATGTGTTTATCCTCGGTATTGGTAATACCAAGGGTGCTCCTATCCCGATGGGCGATGGCTCTTATCTGAAGGATCACGCAGGCAATACCGTGATGACTGCCCTCAACGAGCAGATGTGCCGCGAACTGGCGCAGGCTGGCAAGGGTCAGTATATCCATGTGGATAATACGAGCGATGCAGAAAAGGCATTGAATGATGACCTTACCAAGTTGCAGAAGGGAGATATGACCAGCGTGATATACAGTGCCTATGATGAACAGTTTCAGGCTGTGGGCATTCTCATCATCCTCCTGCTCATCATCGAGGTCTGCATGCTGGAAGTAAAGAATCCGTTGCTCAGGAACATCAAGTTCTTCAAAAGGGATTCCTTGAAGCTGCCGAAATAAAGCAGCTTCATAAGTCTGGGCTGTCACCTATTCGCCCTGAAAGGGCAGAAGCTCTTAGCCCAGGGCATCGCCCTGGGTAAAGCGAGTAGTAGCAAGGCGCCCTGAAAGGGCTAAAGCTTTAAAATATAGATGTAAAAATGAAGTATATACATTATATAATAGTAACAGTGGCAATGTTGCTGGTGGGTACGGCACAAGTCGGAGCCCAGACTGATCGCAACCTGATCCGTCAGGGCAATCGTGCCTTCAAATCTCAGAAATGGGCAGTGGCAGAAACCCAATATCGCAAGGCTATCTCCAAGAATCAGAAGAATCCACAGGCGATATACAATCTTGGTTGTGCGCTCATGGCGCAGCAGAAAGACTCCATGGCGATACAGCTGTTTACCAATGCTGCCCAGTTGGAAACCAACCGCCTCCGCCGTGCAGCCAGCTATCACAACATGGGCGTGATCATGCAGAACCACCGTGAATATGCCCAGGCCATCGAATACTACAAGATGGCGCTGAGATGCAATCCACAGGACAATGAGACCCGTTATAATCTTGCCCTCTGCAAGAAGTTGCTCAAGAACAATCCGCAAAACAAGGATAAGAACAAGAACAACAAGGATAAGAACAAGGACAAGAACAAGAAGGATCAGAATAAGGACAAGAACAAAGACAACAAGGATAAAAACGACGATAAGAACAAGAACGACAAGAACAAGAATAAGAATAACAAGAATAATCAGAACCAAAACCAGCCGAACCAGGACAAGATGAGCCGCGAGAATGCCGAGCAGCTCCTGAATGCCGCCGTTCAGCAGGAGCAAGCCACCAAGCGCAAGTTGCAGAAGGCGATGAGCCAGCCACGCAGGAAGGCTTACGACAAGAATTGGTAAAAGATTAGATAAGATAAAAATACGGTTTACATATAATATTTAGCTATTATTTAAGATACGATATGAAAAGAATAGGTTGGTATTTGATATTGCTGATATGCTTGCTAGGCTACCAGGTGCATGCGGTGGCCCAGCATATCTCCGTGTCGGCTCCATCGCACGTAGCGGCTGGAGAAAACTTCCGTGTCGCCTATACCATCAACACCCGTGATGTAGAGGAATTCAGAATGGGTGCAGTGCAGGATGGACTCGAAGTCATCGCAGGCCCTTACACATCCTCGCAATCCAGTTATCAGATGATCAACGGACATACCTCGTCCTCTTCATCTGTAACCATCACCTACACCCTTTATGCGGCAAAGAATGGTACCTTCAACATAGGTGCTTCCCACGCTGTCGTGGGGGGCAGGAGCCTGGCTTCTCACGCCGTGAGGATTACGGTGTCGGGTCACGCCCAGCATACCAACGGCGCTCCTAGCATGCACGGACAGAATAGCTACGACCAACCTCGTATGCGTACCGCAGGCTCTGCCATCTCAGGCAGCGACCTCTTCATCAAGGTGTCTGCCAACAAGAAGAGAGTACACGAGCAGGAACCTATCCTGCTTACTTACAAGGTATATACACAGGTGGAACTCACCCAGCTGGAAGGCAAGATGCCAGACCTGAAGGGATTCCATAACCAGGAAGTACCTCTGCCACAGCAGAAGACCTTTCATACCGAAATGGTGAACGGCCGTCCTTACAAGTGTGTCACCTGGAGCCAGTATGTGATGTATCCTCAGATGACCGGTAAGCTGGAGATACCTTCCATCACCTTCAAGGGCATCGTGGTACAGCAGAACCGCAATGTCGATCCTATGGAGGCCTTCTTCAATGGTGGCTCCGGATATGTAGAGGTAAAGAAGGACATCAAGGCTCCGGGTATCACCCTGCAGGTAGATCCGTTGCCTCAGCGCCCAGCCAACTTCTCGGGTGGAGTAGGTAAGTTCAATATCTCTGCTTGTCTTGACAAGAAGGAAATCAAGGCAGGCGAACCGATTACGCTCCGTGTGATTGTGGGAGGTATCGGAAACCTCAAGTTGCTTAAGCAGCCAGTAGTGAATTTCCCGAAGGATTTCGACAAGTATGATGCCAAGGTAACAGATAAGACCCGACTCACCGCCAATGGAGTGGAGGGTAATATGATCTACGATTTCCTGGCTGTTCCTCGCAATCAGGGCAGCTATACCATTCCAGCCGTGGAGTTCACCTATTATGATACCAGCAAGAATGCGTATAAGACCATCAAGACCCAACCTTTCACTCTGAACGTGGAGAAGGGAGATGGATCAACATCCGAGTCGGCTGACTATACCAGCAAGGACAAGGATATCCATACCATCATGTTGGGCAAGACCTCACAGCATCAGGCAGATGATATGTTCTTCGGAAGCTTCGGCTACTGGACCTGTCTGCTCATTCCGCTCATCGCCTTCTTCGTGCTGCTGGTGGTATTCCACCGCAGAGCCATCGAGAATGCCGACATCGTGAAGAAGCGCTCCAACAAGGCGGGCAAGATAGCCACCAAGCGTCTGCGCATGGCCAACAAGCTGATGCTGCAGGGCAAGCAGGGCGAGTTCTATGATGAGGTGATGCGTGCCCTCTGGGGATATATGAGCTACAAGCTGAACATGCCGGTAGAGCAGCTCTCTCGTGAGAATATCCGTGAGAAACTCATCGCCCACGATGTGGACGATGTTACAATACAGAAGTTTACTTCCGCTCTCGATGAGTGCGAGTTCGAGCGTTATGCTCCAGGCGATCCTGCCGGCAATATGAACCGTACCTTCGAATCGGCAATGACAGCGATTATGGAAATAGAAAATGCAATTAATGCGACTCGCAAGAACGCCAAGAAGCATCCTGCCGGATATTCCTTCGTATGGCTGCTCCTGGCGATGCTGGGCTTCGGCGCTTCTCCGGTATCGGCAATCACCAAGAACAATGCCGATACGGAATACCAGAAGGGCAACTACCAGCAGGCTATCCGCGACTACGAAGAGCTGCTCAAGAATGGTGCCTCTGCCGAGATTTACTACAATCTCGGCAATGCCTACTATCGTACAGACAATATCACCAAGGCGGTGCTCAACTATGAACGTGCCCGTCTGCTCTCGCCTGGAGATGAGGACATCAACTTCAATCTCCAGTTTGCACGCAGCAAGACCATCGACAAGATTACCCCGGTAAGCGAAATGTTCTTCGTTACCTGGTATAAGGCGCTGGTCAACTTCACGAGTGCAGATAACTGGGCGAAGACTGGCATCATCTCCATCATCATGGCGCTGCTGCTCGTGCTGCTCTATCTCTTCGGTCCGCACATCCTGATGCGCAAGATCGGCTTCTTTGGCGGTATCGGCTTCTTCCTCGTCTTCCTGCTGAGCAATCTCTTTGCCTATCAGCAGAAGCAGGCGCTCGACAATCGCAAGGGTGCCATCATCATCTCACCTTCCGTGAACATCAAGAAGACGCCTGCCAAGACCAGTACCGATCAGTTTGTACTCCACGAGGGTACCCGTGTAGATATCATCGACAAGGGTATGACCGACTGGCGTGGCATCCGCGTAGGCGATGGAAGAGAAGGATGGATTGAGACCAAGCATCTCGAGGAAATCTAGGAGAATGAAGTGGATGGAGCGTCAGACACTGATATCATTCTACATTCAACATTAAATATAAAACAATAAGTAAATGGATTTTAGTTCGATACAAGATATTGACTTTCAGATACTGCAGTGGTTCAACGGCAGTAACAATGTGATTCTCGACCAGTTGGTGATGGCACTTACTTCGGGTTTCACCTGGATACCGCTCTATCTTGTACTCTTTATCATCGTGATGCGCAATAATGAGACAATCGGGCAGATTGGTCTTATTGTAGGCTGCGCATTCCTGTGTATCCTTTTTGCCGATGGCATTGCCGAGGGAATCATCAAACCGCTGGCGGCAAGATGGCGACCTTCCAACGATCCGCTGGTAAAATATTCCGTACAGGTAGTGGATAATCTTCGTCTGAAGGACTACAGTTTCTGTTCTGCGCATGCAGCCAACACCATGGCGATAGCCGTGTTCTTCTCGCTGCTTGTAAGGAGCAGGATGCTCACCTTCACCCTGATAGCATGGTCGCTGGTGAACTGCTGGACCCGTCTCTATCTGGGCGTTCATTATCCGCTGGACATCGTTTGCGGCATGCTGCTGGGCATGGTGGTTGGTACGCTGGTATATCTTTTCTTCCATCGTATGTACCGGCGTATGTCACCGGAAATCAAGTATGTTTCGAATCAATATACCAGTACGGGATATGATTGCGATGACATCGATATGATTATGACCGTTCTGATGCTCACCCTCGTATATGTCATCCTGCGTGCCGTCGTTCTGATGACGGGATTATAGTAGTATAATAGCCTTTTCTGAAAAAAGGCAAATCATAAAGTTCAAAGTTCAAAGCTCAAAGTTCAAAGTAAAATAATGGATACAAAACATATTAAGATTAGTGATTATAATTACGATTTGCCAGATGAGCGCATCGCCAAGTTTCCTATCTCACAGCGCGACCACAGTAAACTGCTGGTCTATAAGCATGGTG
>ERZ1034984.2940-NODE-2940-length-12970-cov-7.796283_pt1 | contig 12970 bp, 9 predicted proteins | sample MGYA00520589_ERZ1034984 | MGnify/ENA primary metagenome ERZ1034984 (study PRJEB33766, sample SAMN09781790) | gut metagenome | biome: gut microbiome | host: Homo sapiens | place: Madagascar | study: EMG produced TPA metagenomics assembly of the PRJNA485056 data... | reverse complement strand
ACGGCCGACTGCCTGGTCAACGGCCGCATCGCCGGCCAGAAGGCCGCAGCCGCCGAGCCCGTCGCCTAACAGACGCTAGGGCTCCGAGGGCCCAAGGCCCCGCATGAACCAACCCCCCGGGCGGGGCGTCGGCTTCACGGCCGGCGCCCCGTTATTTTTCCTTCGGGTAAAGGTTTTCCGCGAGGTGATTTTGAACCCGCTTGTCAGTTGTCCTACTGCATCTATATATAGATGCAGTACTCGGTGATGCGGGCATAACGGGGAAAGACGTCAGCCATCATGTCGGGGACGGCTGTATAGCACATTGCCGTATCTCGGCCCCTACTCGCCTTGCTGCAATGTCTCGCGGACGCCCCTCTCGGCGTGCCTGCAGAACGTCCGGGCGCCCTCGTTGGCTGGGTCGAACGCGAAGGCCAGGCGCGAGGGCGCGCAGGGGTCGGTCGGTATGGCGACGACTCCCCTGCCCGGCCTGGGGACGTTCAGGCGCTCGAGCGGGACGGGGCGCAGGGTTACGCCGGCGCCCAAGGCGACGTTCACGACGCTGAACGGCCTGTCGGCCAACGCGAGCCTCGAGGTCGCGGTATGAGCAAGGCGACGCCATCGGCGGCCTGTTCGCCAACGGCAACGACTGCGGCGGCACCTACGCCCACGTCTACCCGTCCCGCTTCACGGGGCTGCACATGGGCAGGACGCTGTCGTTCGCCTGGCACATCGCCCACGAACTGGCAGAGAAGTAGGACCTGGCAAAGGCTCGGGCCAACCGTCTCGCCTGCGGATGAAACCGCACGCCGCCCTGGGGGAGTTCCCCTCCGGGGCGGCGTTTTTTGCCTGCACTGTGACGGCGCAGCTCGGTTCTTTGCGGGCACCACCTGCGAGAACGCCGTGGGGCCCGCTGCCGTGAGCCATGCAGGCCGCGCGGCGGAGGCCAGACAGCCAGCCGTGCACCCCTGGTCATGCGGATGGGATCAGCCGAGTGCGGGGCAGTCTTCCTTGCTATGACGTTCGCCCGCTGAGGCAAGCGCCCCCGTCGGGCCCATGAATCCCGCATCGTCGCAGGCGTTTGTCACGCGCCTGCTTGTGGGGCACAACGAATGTTGGACCGCAGTCTTGGTGCGACCGTGGTCGGCAGCTGTGGGGGCGTTTGCCATCGGTACGTCCAGGTTCGCTTTGGCACCCTTGTCGCAGGGCAAACGCGGTTGCGACGGAATGGGGACTATGTCCATGGGGCCCATCTGGACCCCTTCATTTCATCCACGATTTGCCTGCCGTCGCACGGTACCGAAAAACAGTGGACAGCCTTCGCCTTTACACAACCTCGAGCGGATTTGCCACGTGGCCGTCTCCGCCATCCCAGGGTTGGGCGTGCGGTCCGGCCTTGATGAAGAAGTTGGGTCCGGTAAAAGGTTCGGGCAATGGGGCCAAGGCCGCCTGTTCACCCTGGGCGCCCATAACGTCCGCCTCGCCGAACTCCAAAGCGCGCATGGGGCATGCTTCCACACAGATAGGCTGCTTGCCGGTGGTCACGCGATCGGCGCAACCGTCGCACTTCACGCTGCACCCCAGGACCTCGTCAATGTAGGGGGCACCGTAAGAGCAGGCGTCGGCACAGGAGCCGCATCCTATGCATGTTTCAGCATCGACAAGTACGAGATCGGTCGTAGGGTCCCTGTGCATGGCGCCCGTGGGACAGGCTTCTATGCAAGCGGGGGCGTCGCAGTGGTTGCACGCCATCGATACGTGGTAGACGTAGGACGTCGTGGTCCATGTGCTGTCCTCCCCTTCCGTCCAATCGCCGCCCTCATAGTCAAAGATGCGGCGCAGTGTGTGTTCGGTGCCCAAGTCCTTATAGTCCTTGCATGCGAGCTCGCAAGTCTTGCAGCCCGTGCAGCGCGTGCTGTCAAAAAAGAATGCGTACCGCGACATCGTCTTTCTCCCTTACAGCTTCTCGACCTGGGCGAGAACCGAGTTGGACGGGTTGTGTTTGGCGAGCGGCGACCAGTGGTGGCTCACCAGCGTGTTGATGCAACCGCCCACATCTACGCCCGTGTCATCGAGCTCGCGCATTTTTCCGTGCTCCATGGCAATCGCCCCGGGAATGATGCGAGGCGTCACGCGCGCCTCGATGTGCAGCTCCCCGCGGTCGTTGAACACGCGCACCATGTCGCCGCTCTCGATGCCGCGCTCGGCGGCGTCCCTGGGGTTAATCCACAGCTGATGGCGGTTGGCCTGGTTCAAGAGCTCAATCTGGTTCCACTTGGACTGGTAGCGGTTCTTGGCCTTCCAGGTCGAAAGCAGCAGCGGATACTGATCGTCGGCATCTTCCCAGCTCTCATAGCCGGGGTTGTACATGGGGATGGGACTGATGACGTCGCGGGGGTCGTCGAGTTCCCAGGTCTCGGCAAAGTGTGCGATAGGCTCGGAGTAAACCTCGATCTTTCCCGACGGGGAATCGAGGGGGCTTCCCTCGGGGTCGGCCCTGAACGCCGAGAGAGCCGGCTTGGACTCCACCTTCTGGTACCACCAACCCTGGGCCATGCCCTCCTCGAGTGTGGGGATTCCGGGATAATAACCCGAGTCATATGCACCCTGATAGGCCTGCTTCACCTTATCGTCGAGGTCCATTCCCTCGGTGAACTCCTCGCGCACGCCAAAGCGCTCGGCAACGTCGGAGAGCCAGTCGAACTCCCGGCGGCAGCCTGTGGGCGGCTCCTGCACCTTTGAGCCGAACATGAAGCTCATGTGTCCCGCGTAGAGCGTGCTCGCAAAGTGCATCTGCTCGTAGTTCATGATTTCGGGAAGCATCAAGTCACAGTATTTCATCGACGAGGTCATGAAAAAGTCCGAGCCCACGATAAACTCAGCCTTGGTCTCGTCCTCGAGCACCGATGCCGCCCAGTTGACGTCGGAGTTCTGGTTGACAAGCATGTTTGTACCGCGGGCGTAGATGAACTTCGCGCTGGTGTGCAGGCGGTCGCCGCCAATGAGGCCGCCGCGCAGGTCGGTAAACTCCTCGCCTCGCTCGATGACTTCGATGCGCTTGGTGATGGGAATCTGCACTTTGATGGGGTTTTCGCCTGCACTGTAGCTACCGATCCAAGGACCGGCGGGGGCGGTGCCCTTGTTGAGTCCGTTGCTCGTTCCCGGAAGTCCGAACTGACCCGACACGATGGGGATCATCATGATGGCACGCGTGGCGTTCTCGCCGTTTGTGCGCCGTTGCACGCCGCATCCAGCGCCGATGAAGGCGGCTTTGGCGCTGGCGATGTCGTGGGCGAGCTCATAAATCTTATTCACAGGAATCTGCGTTATGGGAGAAGCCCATTCCGGCGTCTTGGGGACGCCGTCATAGCCGGTCCCCATGATGTAGTCCTTATAGGAGAGGTGTTTGCCCTTGGCGCTCTCGGGCATGCTCTCCTCGTCATAGCCCTGGCAGTAGCGCCGCAGGGCCTCCTCGTCGGCGATGCCCTCGGTGATGAACACATAGCACAAGGCGCTGGCCAGGGCGGCATCGGTGCCGGGTCGGATGGGCAACCACTCCTCACCGCGGCCTGCCTCCTCACTTCCCTGGCGGATGTCGACATTGATGAAGCGGGCTCCGTTCTCACGTGCGCGAACGATGTCGTACATCCAGTTACCGCCGCTCAGGCGACTCGTGGCGGCGCTTGAGCCAAAGAGCACGATGAGGTCGGCGTCGCGCATATGGGAGCTCTCGCTGCCCTCCCATGCCGAAGAAAGCTGCGGGATGTACGCCCCGTGCAGCATATAGCCGGCGCCGAAGTCGGCTTGGGTCTGGGAGTCGGTGCCGTAGGAACCCAGGCTTCCGCCCAAAAGGTTCATCAGGCGCGTGAAGAGGCCTCCTCCGCTGTTCGCGGTACCGTCAGCGGAAACTCTGAAAACCGCTTCATTGCCGTAGGTGTCGATCACATGGCCGAGCTTTTCGGCAAAAAGATCGATGGCCTCCTCCCAGCTGATAGGTTCGAACAGTCCCTCGCCGCGCTTGGCGCCCTCTACACGCTTGAACGGCTGGGTGAGGCGGTCGGGATGGTTGATCCAGCGACGCTGCGAACGGCCGCGCACGCACGCACGCAGCTCCTCGCCCCCGAACTCTTTGTTGCCGGTGGTATCTCCCTCGATATAAGTGATCGATCCGTCTAACACGTGGAACTGCAGCGGGCACTTTCCCACGCCGCAACCTGAGCAGGCGTTCCAGACCACCTGCTCTTCTGGCTCGGCGGCAACGGACTTAGTCGTGGCGAATACTTCACCCTTGTTCGCTAAGCTTGCCGCGGCGACGGCTGCCAGGGCGGTTCCCGCCACGAACGACCTACGAGTCGGGGCATTGTGCCCTATCGCTTCCCCCATATTCCTCTCCTCCTGTATAGCATGCGCCCCCGGACGGCTAGGCACGGGGGCGCTGGTCCTGCTACTATGGTAGGAGTGTTTAACTGAGTTCTTATTTCAGTTTTTTGGACGCCTCCTTGCTTTGTTGAGACTGTTTGTAAGCACGGTGGGTGTTCGGTTTTTGCAAACGCCGTTCGATCACGCGGCAGCAAAGGGGCGTGCAAGGTGAAGACCGAGTACATGCGCGAGTTTGTTCATACGGCAAAAACCTTCGCCCTTCGAGAGTCTGCCCGGGATCTGTTTCTGTCCCCGGCCGCGCTCAGCGCCCATATCAAAGCCATCGAGTCCGAGTTGGGTGCCGACCTGTTCAAGCAGTCGCCCAACGGGGGGCTCGCCCTTACCAAGCTCGGCATAATTTTTTTAGGAAAAGTCGAGAGCGTTCTGCACTCCTATGACGTGATGATGAGGGACTGCGCGCGCATCATCGAACAAGACGCCTGCAGCGTGAAATTCGTCGTGCAGCGTCTTCTGTTCCCTTGCGAGCTCTCGATTCTCAAAAACATAGCGGTGCCGCAGTTCAAAGTGGTGCAGGAATATGGGGATCCAGTCCGTGAGCTCATCCAGGGCGAAGCTGATGTCGTGCTCGTGGGAGAGTATTTTGATACCGATTGGCTCGAAACCGTCGCATGCCAAAACAATCTGGGCTACGAAGTTCTTGGTGAGATTCCCTATTGCTTCACAGCCTCAAACACGTCGACGCTCTCTGGTATCGGGGAGCTTGGCAGCTCCGACCTCGAAGGCCATGAGCTGTGCGTTACCACCGCCCCGCTTAACTTCGAGCGCTGGAAGGAAAGCGTGAGGCGACTAACGGGCCTCAATCTGTCGACCATACCGCTCAACCCCCTGTACGCCTGGGATGAAGGCGCGATGAGCATGGCCTTGGCCGACGATACATCGGTCGCGCTCATGCCGACCCATTGGGTTCGCCAGCGACTCAATCCAGAGGAGATCACCTGTTGGGAACGACTGGACGGAAGGCCGCTCCGCATGCCCGACATCTTGCTTTGGCGCAATGACCCTGCCTGCCCCGACGCCCAAAAGTTTGCAAAGACGTTCATCGACCGACGAAACGAGCGGGGAGAGCGAGTCTAGGGCGCAGAGGGGCAGGAAGTGCCAAAGGCCCCAGCCTGATGGAAAATCTCCCGTCAGGCTGGGGCCTTTTTGATGCACGAGAAAGTCTCGCGGTCAATATCGGCTTAGTGGCATGTACCGCATTCGAATGTGCCGGTGTGGTGGCACCCAGTGCAGGTGTTCATGGCTGCTGTCGTTGACGATTGCTCTTTGTGCATGGAATGGCAGTCGAGGCAGTCGATCTTCTCGTGTTCCTCCACCGCCGGCAGGTCGTGGGGGTTCACCGTCCTGCCAACGCCGTCGGTAAGAGCCTGCTCCTCTTGGGTGGCCGCCGCAAGTTCCTCGTAACTCCCGTGGCATGAGATGCACAGCTCCGTGCTGATTTTTGCCTTACGCAAGCGCTTGGGCATGCGATCGTCGGCCGTTGCGCCGTCGTGCACCTTCTCGAGGGCTTTCGCATCGGAGTGGCAGCTCGTGCAGGAAAGCGCGGCGTGGGCCGCCGCCAACGGCGTAGTGTCGTCGACAGTCTCATCAGTAGCGATGGCTCCGTCTTTGGCCTCGGCAGGTCCAGCCTTTTCCTCAATGGCCGCCTCCTGTGTGGCCGCCTCCTTGGTGTGGCACGCGCCGCAACTGGAATCCATCGACCACGTCGTGCCGCCTTCTGCGGCAAACGCAGCCGCCGAGTTCAGGCATCCGATCAATGCGCAGGCGACAACGGTCACAACAACACTCTTCCTCATAAGGTGCTCCTCTCCAAACAGGGAATCAAAAAACGCAGGTCCCCGCACGCTGCGAGGCCCTGCGCTAAAAGTACCGATTTCCAAAGCCATACTAGAAATGCCGATTTAGAGGGGCGGCATGCCCATACGGAATAGTTGGGGGGCGTGGGTTGCCCCTCACTCCTGCGCCCACTGCTCCAGCCGCTCCATGAACGCCAAAACATTGGCGTTGGGCTCGTTGACGCGGCACGTCACGCCCACACCCATCTCAATCGGTAGGCCGTCCAGCTCGTCGAAGACCACCACATCCTTCCGGTTGCCCAGGTAGCGGTGGATGTTTTCGGACGTATAGACGTACACGGCGTCGCCTAGCTCCATGCGACGCTGGTTCGCCCCTTCGTTGGCCATCGGATTCATGAGGAACCGCAGGTTCAGGTCTTCTCCCAAAAACGCTGCAAGCGAAAGCTGCCAATGCTCGCTGGCGATGCTGGCATTCACGAGCACCTTGCAATGGTAGAGGTCCGTGCGCTCTAGGCGCTCCTTTGACGCGAGCAGGTGCGTGCGCGCCACGGCGATCGAGAGACGCTCGGTTCCCACGTGCAGCAGCCGATAGCCACCCTCCCGGGCCCGTTCCATAAGAGCGGGCACACCGGAGTAGTCCTCGCAGGCCACTACGTCCACACGCCCGGCGTCGAGCAGAGAGAAAAAAGAGTCGTTGCCGTCGGAGCCTACGATGGTGTAGGGAATGTCACCGGATTTCTCTAAAAAGCCGGCATACAGGGGTCGGTCAAACCACAGGAGATGTGCCGCCCGATCGGTCTCGAGGCGCGCATGCGCTGCAGTCACCCCCTCGTCAAAAGCCGTGACCGTAGATTGGGCGCACAGCAAAAAACTCTCCCCCGCAGGTGTGAGCCGCAATGTGCGACCGCGTTCGACAAGCTTGAAGCGCAGCTCATCCTCCAGTGCCGCAATATGCTTGCTCAGCACGGGCTGGGTGATGTGCAGCTCCTGAGCCGCATGACTGAAATTAAGGTGCTTACAGAGCACTATGTATTCGCGCAAGACGTCGAGCTGCACAGAACCCTCCCTGTTTAGCGACGCTGTCCCCCTATGCCTAATAATATAGCGCAGGCACGCTTCAAGACCTTTTCAGAGACGGGTATCCCCTAGTTTATTTGGGCATCTAATCATGTCGAATAGGCATACCACCATGACAGAGCGACGCTTTTGCGTCCAAAATCTGAATTTTTTGTATGCCACATGGCTTCTCCATACTGACTTCCGTCGTCAATCGATGTGGCGGGACGGGCGTTCCGACCGTCCCGACCTCACAAGACAAAGGAGGCAACACCATGAACGAGCAGAGCATTACCCGCAGGTCCCTCGTGGCCGGTGCCGCCGCTGCCACCGCCGCCGGTGTGGCCGTGGCCGCGAAGCCGGCCCTGGCCGACGTCGCGCCGCGCTACGAGGCAAGCGTTCCCGAGGCCTGGGACCGCAGCTGCGAGATTCTGGTCATCGGCACCGGCATCGGCGGCGCGGCCGCGGCCGTGGAAGCCTACGACGAGGGTGCCGATGTGCTGGTGGTCACCGCCGCCCCCAGCATCACCGAGAACTCCTGCACCCGCAGCGGCGGCTGGATCTGCGGCGCCGGCACCTACCTGCAGGAAGACGAGGGCATCGAAGACAGCGTGGACCTCTTTGTGAAAGACGTCATGCGTTGCGGCGGCGAGATGGGCGACCCCGACATCATCCGCGCGGTGGCCGAGATCAGCGGAGAGTCCATCGACTGGCTTGTGGACCGCGTGGGCGTCGATATCTCGCAGCGCGTCTACGACGCCGCCGTCGAGGCTGGCTCCAACTCCCACTCGGTGCCCCGCGACTACTGTTCCAACCCGCTGGGCCAGGGCGGCTACGGCTGGATGAAGGGCCTTGAGGACTGCATCCTCGACGAGTGTGGCATCGAGGTCGTCTTCGACACCTGCGCCACCAGGCTCTTCCGCAACGAGGACGGCCGCGTGGTGGGCGCCTCCTTTGCCCCCAAGGACGGCAGTGCCTCCTTTACCGTCGAAGCTACCAAAGGCATCATCTTCAACCCGGGTGGCCTGGGCGGGGGTTTCGACGCATGGGCCCGCTACACCCCCATCATGCGCGAAATCGGCGAGAAGTGCCGCATGATGGTTTCGGTGGCCCCGGTCGACGTCAAGGGCGACGGTTTCCAGATGCTCGAGGACATCGACGCCTACATGTACCCTGCTCCGCCCAACTACGGCGGCGGTGCCCTCTACCTGGGCGACGACGAACCCGGCAACGGCAACATGATTCAGTGGGTCTGGGCCAACGAGGGCGTCATCGAGGTCAACCTCAACGGCGAGCGCTACATGAACGAAACCCTCTTCGACGAGTTCTACGGCGACAACAAGAAGTTCATCGACCAGCCCGAGATGGTGACCCTCGTGGTCTTTGACGACGAGACCTACCACAAGACCGGCTGCCAGACCTACGGCGCGCCGCTCTTCGACAAGGCCATGGAGAAGGGTGTCTCCACCGTCCACAAGGCCGATACCCTTGAGGAGCTGGCCGAGCAGATGGGCGTGCCGGTGGACACCTTCATGGCCACCGTGGAGGACTTCAACAGCTACTGCGGCACCGAGGGCTCCGACCAGTTTGGCCGCACGAGCTTTGAGCAGAAGATCGAGACCGCCCCGTTCTACGCCATGGAGCTCAACATCTCGGTGGCCACCTCCAAGGGTGGCTGCAAGATCGACCCCCAGGGCCGCATCATCGACGTCAAGGGTCAGGTCATCCCCGGCATCATCGGCGTCGGCGAAATTGCGGCGTTCCAGTTCTCCGGTGACGCCCGCATCCACATCGTGGGCGGCTGCAACTGCCCGTCGCTTTGCTTTGGCCGTATCGGCGTGCACACGTTGCTCGAGGACGCCAAGTAATAAACAGTCATTCAAGGAGGATTACATCATGGCAACAGGCATTTCGCGTCGTTCGTTTGTAAGCGCAGCAGCCGCATGCACGATAGGAACGGCAGGTGCGGCGGCCATCCGGACCGCCCACGCCGAAGAAGGCACCGTTCCCCCCGCATGGGATTCCACCGTTCCCGAGCAGTGGGACCGCGAGGCTCAGATCGTGGTGCTGGGCTGCGGTATCGCCGGTGCCTGCGGTGCGGTCGAGGCCTATGACCTGGGGCTCGACGTGCTGGTGGTCAACGCAGCCAGCGACATCACCGACTGCTGCTGCACGCTGAGCGGTGGCGCCCTGTGCGGCTACAACTCGAGCTTGCAGCAGGAGGCGGGCATCGAGGACAGCGCGGAACTCATGATAGCCGACATCAAAGCCGACGGTCGCGACATGGGCGACCCCGAGGTGATCCGGGCGTTCGTGGATCTCAGCGGAGAAACCATCGACTGGCTCGAAGACCTCGGCTGCGATGTCAACGAGCTCGTCACCCTCTCGTCGCCCTCCCACAGCGTGGCCCGCACCCACAACAGCTTCCCGTCGGGCAACGGTCTCGGTTGGATGGAGGGCCTTAAGGGCGCCATCGAGGAGCGCGGCATCGAGCTCATGGCCGACACCTATGCCCGCAAGCTCTACCGCGACGCCGACGGTGTGGTCGTAGGTACGCATGTGGAGACCAAGGACGGCCAGGAGATGAACGTCCGTGCCACTCAGGGCGTGCTTTTGGCCGTGGGCGGCCTCGGAAACAATTACGACCTGTGGGACCAGTACTGCCTGCCCTTCAAAGAGATCAAGGCCAATGCCAAGAAAATTCTCTCGGGTGGTCCCGCCGAGGTGTCGGGCGACGGTTACCGCATGCTCGAAGAGATCAACGGCTACTGCTATCCCACCCCGCCCAACTACGGTGGCGGCGGCGTTGCCGTGAGCAACGACGGGCCAGCCAGCGGCATCCTGCTGCCTTACACCTGGAAGGCCAGCGTGGTCGAGGTCAACGCCGAGGGCAAGCGTTTCAACAACGAGGCCAGCTTCCACGAGTTCTACGACGTTGCCATGCCCCTGAAACAGCCCGGCATGTGGCACGTGTGCATCTTTGACGAGAAGGCCCGTACGTCACCCGACGGCGAGATCAAGGCCCAGCCCATCATCGACAAGGCGTTGGAAAACGGCATTGAATCGGTCAAGCAGGCCGACACCATCGAAGAGCTGGCAGAGATGTTCGGCCTGCCGGTCGACGAAGTCGTCAAGTCGGTTGAGGAATTCAACACCTATGTGGAGAACGGCGGTGCCGACGAGTTCGGCCGCGACGCATGGGAAGGCGAGAAAATCGCAACTCCTCCGTTCTGGGGCGTCGAGGAGAACGTCATCGTGGCCACCTCCAAGGGCGGATCGCGCATCAACGCCCAGGCACAGGTGCTCGATCGCCACAACCAGGTCATCCCCCATCTATACGCCGCCGGCGAGGTTGCGTTCTTCCCGGTCTTCGGCGATGCAAACCAGCACCTGGTAGGCGGTTGCAACGCCGTGGGCGCCAACTTCGGGCGCATCGCCGCGCGCAACATCGCCAACGAGGAGCCGCTGGCCTAACCCGTCTCTGCGGCCCGATTTTCTGGACCGCCCTCCTCTCGCGGCGGAGAAGCCCCTGAAGCCCCCCCCTGGTTCAATCCCCCAATGGGGCCTCTCCGCCGTACATCGGGATTCGGCGCCTGCCGACCCCACGACCCGTCGAGTGAAAGGACCCACCATGAGCACTTCTGCCCTTGACCGCCGCACGTTCGTCTGCGGCGCCAGCACCATAGCGGCCGCCGGCCTTTGCGGCGTCGCTAGCCGCGCGGTTGCCGTCGAGACCGAGGCCGCCTATACCGGCGAGCTTCCCGAGACTTGGGACGCCGAGGCCGACGTCGTCGTGATTGGCTCCGGCGCCGCCGGCGCCGCGGCCGCCTGGCACTCGCTGGACGGCGGTCTTTCCGTCTGCTTGCTCGAGCAGATGGAGGACCTGGGCGGCTCGGCCATCGAGAACGCCGGCCAGATTGGATTCGGTGCCACCAACGTCCAGAAGCGCCTGGGCTACGACACCACCCCCGAGCAGTTCAAGAGCTGGCTGCAGTACGTGGGCACCGGCGGCGTGCCCGAGGAGCTGCTCGACCTCTACGTGTACCAGGGCGTCGACGTCATCGACTGGCTCGAGAGTATCGGCGTGAGCTTTGAAGGCGACGCCAAGGAAGACAACCCCATGGCCTACATCGCCGAGGACGGCGGTGTGGACTACGAGGCCCTGCGCGAGAACGCCATCAACAGCCTGGGCGTGGAGTTCCACCCGCGCTACATCGCCGGCTGGCAAGGTGCCCCCGAGCCCATCTGCCACATGGCCCACTACGCCGAGATGACCGACCAAATCGCCCACTATCGCGAAGACTCCCTGAGTTCCTACGCCATCGACTGTACCTGTGGCGGTCCCGCCTACATGCTGCCGATTCTCAATGGCGTGCGCGATATGGGCGGTGACATTCGCAACAACACTCGCGCCGTTAAGGGTCACAAGGACGCCGACGGCCGCGTGTGCGGCGTGATGGCCGAGGGCCCCGACGGCGAAATCCTGAACATCAAGGCCAACAAGGCCGTGGTGATCGCGGCTGGCCTGTGGATGACCGACTCCGATTTGGCCAAGCAGTACGGCGGCCACATCATCGACTGCGGTTTTGTGCCCTTCAGCGTGAGCGACGGCGGCGTGGCCGAGCGTATCGGTCTCGATATGGGCGGTCATATCGTCAACGGCGACGCCTACTGGCTTACCACCGAGAGCAGCTTCTACCTGTTCTCGTTCTTCCCCTCACGTTCGAGCGCCCTGTGCAAGGGCATCATCGTCGACGGTTACGGTGCGCGTTTCGTGGCTGAAGACATCTACACGCCGCTTTCGTGCTACGAGATCGGCACACGCCGCCAGACCCTGCCCGAGGACCGCAAGCAGTTCTGGGTCGTGCTGAACGACGAGAGCTACCGCCGCCACATGGACTTCCTCAACCATCGCGTGGCCGACGGTCTGGCCGGCAGCTACAGCATCGTGCCCGACGGTGAGGGCGACGAGGAGATGCACAACGAGAGCGACCCCACCACGATGGAGCACGCCGACACCATCGAGGAGCTGGCCGAGCTCATGGACGCGCCGTTCCTTGTAAGGCAAATTGAACTCTACAACCAGATGGCTGAAGAGGGCGAGGACATCCAGTGCGGTCGCTTCCCAGAGAACCTGGCGGGCTTCCGTCCCGAGGACGGCCCCTTCCACGCCGGTCGCATCCAGGGTGGCTACCTGGGCGGTTACACGAGCGGTGGGTTGGATATCGACGTCCACGGCCAGGTTCTCGACGCCGACCAGCAGCCCATTCCGGGTCTCTTTGCGGCCGGCCGTTCGGCCCGTTCCATCTGTGAGGGCGTGCATCATCCCTCCACGGGCATGAGCTGCGCCCAGGGCATGCTCATGGGCCGCGTGATTGGCCGCTACCTCTCGGGCAAGGAGTAGGGGCCTAGGGGCCGGACGCTGCTGCAAGGAGTTGCGGGCGTGCGGAGCCGGGTGGCACCGAGCGGCTCCAGGGCTCCGGGGGTCCCGGAAGCTATTCTGGGTGGACAGCGTTTCAATGCTTGGACACCAAAATCGATGATCTCACCTGGGGTGTTGGGCGGGGCGTCGGTCTCATGGCCGGCGCCCCGTTATTTTTTTCCTTCGGGCAAAGGTTTTCCGCGAGGTGATTTTGAGCCCGCTTGTCAGGGGCTGTAACAAAAGCCCCTATAACGAATTCACGCCCCGTTCGGACCGGTCC
>ERZ1034984.2931-NODE-2931-length-13006-cov-42.967107_pt1 | contig 13006 bp, 15 predicted proteins | sample MGYA00520589_ERZ1034984 | MGnify/ENA primary metagenome ERZ1034984 (study PRJEB33766, sample SAMN09781790) | gut metagenome | biome: gut microbiome | host: Homo sapiens | place: Madagascar | study: EMG produced TPA metagenomics assembly of the PRJNA485056 data... | reverse complement strand
GGATATTTGGGGAGAGTGTTTTGGTTGGTGGCTTGGGGCAGGTCGTTGATATTTTTGGGTCGTCGGATCCAAATAATAAAAAAGAAGGGAGACCTTCATTTTCACACAAACCGATGACTCTAAAAGTGCTGACGATCTGCCCCAAACCACTAGACGAATCGTGCTGAAGTTATATTCAAGTCGTGCGGTTCTAATCGATACTACATGGAAAGGAAGGCGAAACTGGTGCCAAGAGTTATTAAACAGAGAGATTCGGCTATGGAATCGCCTTCTAAAGTTGGAAGACGGCCCGCTATGACTCCGGAGGATCGAGAGGATCAGCTTACAGCATTGGCAATTGATCTTGCAGAGAAAAAACTGAGAGACGGAACAGCTTCCAATCAGCTCATTACATATTGGCTGGCCCGAGGCTCCACAAAAGAGCGTCTTGAGAAGGAAAAGTTGGAAGAGGAAAACAAGCTGCTCCGAGCCAAGACCGAATCGCTTCAGTCTCAGCAGATAACCAAGGAACTTTATATTAGAGCCATCGAGGCCATGAAGCGATACCGAATCGATACGGGTGACGACTATGAAGAGAACGAGCAATATTAGAACCTATCATGATCTGATTCAGATTCCTTCTTTTTTAGAGCGGTATGAGTATCTGAAGATTGGAGGGGTTGTAGGTGAAACGACGTTCGGCTATGAACGATATTTGAATCAGATGCTCTACTCTTCCAGAAAATGGAAAGATGCGAGAAACCGAGTTCTGATTCGAGACGACGGATGCGATATGGGTCTGGAAGACTATCCGATTGGAGACAAGATTTACGTACATCATATGAATCCAATCACACCGGAAATGGTTGAGGAAAACGACCCGGTTTTGTTCGAACCTGAGTTTTTAATATGTGTATCTTATCAAACTCACAATGCAATACACTATGGGGACAAAAGTCTGCTTCCGCAAGAACCGATTCAGCGAGAGCCTAACGACACATGTCCTTGGAGAAAGTAGGCTTTTTATGGAAAAGAGTATTCTAACGACAATCAAGAAACTTTTGGGACTTGATGCCGACGATACGTCTTTTGATATGGACGTGATCGTTCACATCAACGCGTTTCTTATGAATCTCAGCCAGATTGGGGTCGGCCCGTCTGGAGGTTTTTCAATCACCGGTTACGATGAGACTTGGGAAGACTTTCTTCCGAGCAACGAGAATTTGGTGAATGGGGCTAAGTTGTATTTGTATCTTGGTGTGAAGTCCGTGTTTGATCCATCTTCGAGCTCAACAGTGTCCAAGGCTGCGCAAGATGTAATGGATCAGATTGCATGGCGGTTGAACATTGAATCAGAATTTTAAAAGGAGGAATGCCGGTTATGGCTTATCAAAATGAACTTTACCATTATGGCATTCTAGGCATGAAATGGGGTGTCAGGCGATACCAGAATAAAGATGGAACCCTTACTGAATTGGGTCAGAAAAGATACGCCAGAGATGTCGATGAGAATTTGCATAAAAAAAAAGAAAACAGAATAGATACCAGTAATCCAGATGCAAATCGATGGGTTCGCGAAGATAGAGAACGAACGAAAAAAGTTATCGATGCGAGTTCTGGTATGGTTAGACAACTTCAAAGTATCGAACAAAGGCCCGCCAATCGTCCAAAGAAAAGAATGGATCTATCCGAAATGACAGACCAAGAAATGCGCCAACAGATTAACAGAGAAATTCTCGAACGCCAGTATTCGGATTTGTTTTCTGATGAATCGAGGACAAATCGAGGACGCGAAATAGTGAAAGAAGTTTTATCGGTTGGTGGCGGTATGCTAGGGGTAGCAAGTTCTGCATTAGGTATTGCATTGGCGATTAAAGAACTTAAGGGGTGATGGGCAGTGTCTTTGTCTAATACTGCCACGCCAAAGTACTATGGCCAATTTCGGGATGCTGTTCTTAGAGGGGATATTCCGGTCAACAAAGAGATCAGCATGCAGATGAATCGCATCGACGAATTAATCGCAAATCCTCATTATTATTACGATGATGAAGCGACAGACCGGTTTATTTGTTTCTGCGAAGAGGAACTTACGCTGACTGATGGTTCAGATTTGATGCTTCTCGACAGTTTTAAACTCTGGGCAGAGGATGTTTGGGGTTGGTACTACTTTGTGGATCGAAGTGTTTATGAGCCTTTTGCTGATGGTCGCGGAGGAAGATTCGTCAACCGGAGGATCAAGAAGCGCCTTACCAAAAAGCAGTATCTTATCGTTGCCCGAGGAGCTGCCAAATCTATGTATGCTGCGTGCATGCAGGCTTACGGGCTCATAAACGACAACACGACCACCGACCAGATCACCGTTGCACCTACAATGAAGCAGGCTGAAGAGGTTATGAACCCGATCAAGACTGCCATTGCGCGATCAAGAGGGCCGCTATTTCAGTTCCTTACCGAAGGTTCTTTACAGAACACAACTGGCTCAAAAGCAAACCGAGTGAAGCTGGCTTCTACTAAAGAAGGCATCAAGGCGTTTATCACCGAGTCCATTCTTCGAATTCGACCGATGTCCATTGATGCGCTTCAGGGCTTGAGAACCAAATACGCGAGTGTCGACGAATGGTTGTCCTGTGACATTCGAGAGGATCCGATAGGAACTATTGAACAGGGCGCGTCGAAGCTTGAGGACTATCTGATCCTCGCAATAAGCTCGGAGGGTACTGTTCGAAACTCTGTTGGCGATAGCGTCAAAATGGAATTAATGAGCATACTTAAGGGTGATTACGTCGCGCCACATGTATCGATTTGGTGGTACAAGTTGGATGATCAGATGGAAGTTGGAGATCCGGCGATGTGGGTGAAGGCGAATCCAAATATCGGAAAAACGGTGTCCTATGAAGCTTATCAGCTGGACGTTGAACGAGCAGAACGGGTGCCATCTGCGAAAAACGATATTTTGGCAAAGAGATTTGGACTTCCAATGGAGGGTTACACTTATTTCTTCACCTATGAAGAGACAAAATGCTCTGATCGAAAAAGGGAATATTGGAGAATGCCATGTTCCATGGGCGCAGATTTGTCGAGAGGAGACGATTTCTGCGCTTTCACATTTTTGTTTCCTTTGGGCGGCTCTGCATTTGGGGTTAAAACCCGTTGCTATATTTCATCCATGACGCTGTTCAAGCTTCAAAGCGCCATGCGGAAAAAGTATGAAACGTTCATTTCCGAGGGCAGTCTTGTAGTGCTGGATGGTTCGGTTCTCGACATGATGCAGGTTTACGACGATTTGTACAGACATATCGACGAATCGGAATACGACGTGCGCAGTTTTGGATTCGATCCATATAACGCGAAAGAGTTTGTCACTCGGTGGGAACAGGAAAACGGCCCATTTGGAATTGAGAAAGTGATTCAGGGCGCAAAGACTGAATCCGTTCCGCTTGGAGAGCTTAAGAAGCTTTCCGAGGAGCGAATGCTCGATTTCGATCAGGAGCTTATGAGTTTCTGCATGGGGAACTGTATTGCACTTGAAGATACGAATGGTAACCGAAAACTGCTGAAGAAGCGAAACGATCAGAAGATCGACGCTGTTGCCGCCATGATGGATGCTTATGTGGCCTACAAAGTTTATAAGGAGAATTTTGAATAATGGAAAACGAGCTTTATCACTATGGGGTAAAAGGAATGCGATGGGGAGTCCGTAAAAAATATGAAACCAAGGGCGGGGCATATACGAAAAGTGCATTGGCAAGCTATGACGAGCAATATAAAAAATATGAAAAAGCAACTGGGAACCAAAAGCAAATAGAAAAGGGTAAGCTTAAGAAATCTAGACGTAATTTGAGAAATAATTATCGCGCGGATAAAGGACGTTTGGTATATTCTAGCGGTAGGACTATAGAATCCGAAAAAGCTATTCGAAGAACGGCAGGAAAAGTCGCGCTTGGAGCGTCGGCTGTTGGCGCTTATGCTATCCGGCTTCGCAATAAGGGTATTATCGATAGACAGATTAGGAATTTTGCAGTCGCTGGTTCGGCTTCAGTAATTCTTGGATCTGCATTTGTTGCCGCTAAATCGACAATGACAATCTCGAAGCTAAGAGCGTATTATGCACGCCGTTATGGTGGCGAATTTTAGTGTTTGTATTGTAGAGGTAGACATGAAATACGATCTTATTAATAGATTAAAGCATGGTTGGAATGCATTCAAGAACCGAGACCCGACGTATTATGAGGATTACGGAGTTGGGTGGTCATCTAGACCGGACAGAATTCGTCTTCGCCCATCCAGCGAAAAGACGATTGTTTCGTCGATCAATACCAGAATTGCATTGGACGTGGCTGACACTACAATGATTCATGCGAGATTGGATCAAAATGGAAAATTTTTGGATGGAATTGATTCTGGATTGAACTATTGCCTGACTACCGAAGCGAACATCGATCAGACCGGTCGAGCATTTATGCTTGACGTGGCCGCTTCGATGCTCGACGAAGGTGTGGTGGCTATCGTTCCAGTAGACACCACTCTCAATCCGAACAATACTATGTCTTATGATATTAAGTCACTTAGGGTTGGAAAGGTCGTCGAGTGGTATCCACAACACGTCCGGGTAAATCTGTACAACGATACTACCGGGCGAAAACAGGAAATTGTTCTTCCGAAGTCCATCGTGGCTCTTCCCGAAAATCCGCTATCGCCAGTCATGAACGAGCCGAACTCGACCATGAGGAGACTCGCATACAAGCTCTCTTTGCTGGACGCGATTGATGAGCAGACGAGTTCGGGAAAGCTGGACATGATTATTCAGCTGCCGTATCTCGTAAAGAGCGAGCTCAGAAAGAGGCAGGCAGACGAACGTCGTGAAGAATTGGAAAGGCAGCTTTCGTCATCTAAACACGGAATTGGCTACATCGACGGAACAGAAAAGGTAATTCAGCTGAATCGGCCCATTGAGAACAATCTTCTGAATCAAATCGAGTATCTGACAAAAATGCTATATAGCCAACTCGGTTTGTCCGATGGTATCTTTGATGGCACGGCTTCTAATGAAGTTTTGACAAGTTACTACAGTCGAACCGTAGAACCAGTTGTCGCAGCAATCGCAAACGAAATGAATAGAAAATTCCTTTCGAAGACTGCCCGTTCTCAGGGCCAGTCTATTTATTATTACAGAGATCCGTTCAAGTTCGTGCCGGTCTCTCAGATTGCTGAAATGGCAGATACGTTTACTCGAAATGAGATCATGACTTCGAATGAGATTCGCCAGATCATTGGGATGAAGGCTTCGGATGACCCGAGGGCCAACGAGCTTCGAAACAAGAATCTCAATCAGAGTCAGGAGGATCAGATGCTGGATTATCCGATGGACGAAGAAGCTGTGAACGAGGAAAGTTCCAGAGAACAAAACTAAATCAAAATGGGAGGCCTGAACATGGAAAGACCTTATGACTTTTCAGGTTGGGCAACGCGAAATGACCTACAGTGTGCGGATGGCAGAGTAATTCGCCGCGACGCGTTTAAAGACTGCGACGGCATTAAGGTTCCGCTTGTATGGAATCACGATCACGCCACCGCTACCAATGTCCTTGGTCATGCGCTGCTGGAAAACCGAAAAGACGGTGTGTATACCTACGGCTGGTTTAACGAAACTGAAAAAGGCCAGATTGCAAAAGAGCTCGTAAGTCATGGCGACATTACGCAGCTCTCTATTTATGCCAACAAGCTGAAGCAGGTTGGTCACGACGTGGTTCACGGAGCGATTCGCGAGGTGAGCCTTGTTCTTGCCGGAGCCAATCCCGGAGCGAAGATCGAGGAGACTATGGTTCATTCCGAAGATTCCGAGTTTGGCGATGAAGGCGTGATCTATACCGGTGAGCCCATCCAGCTTTATCACAGTGAAGAAGCGGCAGAGGAGACAGAAGAAGCCCTCGAACACGCTGATTCTAAACCGGATGAAGGAGAAGAAAAAATGAACGAAGAGACTGTACAGGATGTTGTCGACAGCATGACCGACAAGCAGCGAAGGGTTATGTACGCGCTGATCGGAATGGCCGCCGACAGCAAAGAAACAGAAAAAAAAGAGGACGACGAGGAGGAAACCGAAGTGAAGCACAACATTTTCGAAACCGATGAAGCTCAGGGCAACACCCTGTCTCATTCCGAGATGCAGACCATTATCAGCGATGCAAAGCGCTATGGCTCTATGAAGGACAGCTTTATGGCGCACGCCGCAGAGTATGGCATTGAGAGCATTGACATGCTGTTCCCGGAGCCCAAGACGATGAACAATCCTCCCGAGTTTATCTCCAGAGAGATGTCTTGGGTTGGCAAGGTTATGAACGGCGTTCACCACACCCCCTTCAGCCGCATCAAGTCGATGTTCGCGGACATTACCGAGGACGATGCTCGTGCCCGTGGTTATATTAAGGGCAACCTGAAGAAGGATGAAGTGTTCACGCTGCTCAAGCGTACCACTACTCCGACTACGGTTTACAAGAAGCAGAAGCTAGACCGCGACGATACGATTGATATTACTGATTTTGATGTCATTGCTTGGCTGAAGTCTGAGATGCGCATGATGCTGGATGAGGAACTGGCCCGTGCGATTCTGATTGGCGATGGCCGACTGAGCTCCAGCGACGACAAGATCAATGAGGGCAACATTCGCCCGATCGTCTCCGATGCGGATCTGTACACCATCAAGAAGAAGGTTACGGTAAAGACCTCCGCTACGGATCCCGAGAAGGCCAAGGCCTTTATTCGGATGGCGGTCAAGTCCCGCAAGGAATACAAGGGCAGCGGTTCTCCGACCCTGTTCACTACTGAGGATTGGCTGACTGAGTGCCTTCTGCTGGAGGACACCACTGGCCGCCGTCTGTACGCCGACGAGAATGCGCTTCGCTCCGCTATGCGTGTGAGCAGCATCGTGACCGTTCCTGTAATGGAAGGTGTGAAGGGCCCGAGCTCTGGCGATCTGATGGGCATCATTGTCAATCTGAACGATTACAATGTCGGTGCTGACAAGGGCGGCGCGGTCAACATGTTCGACGATTTCGACATTGACTACAACCAGATGAAGTATCTGATTGAAACCCGCTGCTCTGGTGCTCTGATCAAGCCCTACTCCGCCATCGTGCTGGAGCTTGACGCTACCGCTACTGCTTAATTAAAGGAGGAATGAATAATGGATAAGGTTTATTCTCAGGCGAAGGACGTTCACGTTCGCCATTATCGCCTTTACTCCAAGGCAACCGATACTTACGTTTATGTCGATTCCGCCTGCAAGACGAAGGCCAAGACTTCTGAAATTAAGGACGCGGTTCTCAAGGGCGCTCTGGTGGACATCGCCGGTAAGCTCTACTCCGTGACCTGCTATGAAGAAACTTCTAATGTCGGTCAGGTTACGATTCTCACGGCTGGCGCGTCCAGCGCAGCGACGCTCACTGTTCTGAAGGGCGTTGCCGACTGATCGCCGGAAGTGAATCAAAATGGCAAAGTTTTCAGGAATGGTCGGATACGCAACATTGTCCGAGACGACCCCCGGAGTATGGACTGAATCCATGATTGAAAAAAGATATTACGGAGACGTTATTCGAAATACTCGACGACTGGAGAGCAAGGATCGAGTCAACGACGATGTGGAGATCAATAATTCAATCAGCATTGTTGGGGACGCATATGCTTGGGGCAATATCTTTGCCATGCGGTATGTAACATGGATGGGGGCGAAATGGAAGATCACAAATGTGGAAGTCCAGCGCCCTCGTCTGATATTGACGATTGGAGGTGTCTGGAATGGGAACGAGGCTTGACCTTCATGCGCTTCTCATAGAAGTTCTGGGTTCCAGAAACGTCTACTTCCAGCCGCCTACATCGCTGAAGATGAGTTACCCCGCAATTGTTTATTCTCGATCTGTGAACGATGTGAGGTATGCGGACGACAATCCTTATCGCATAATTCACAAATACGATCTCGTTCTGATCGAGAAAAATCCGGATTCAGCAATCCCCGATAAACTCGCAAATCTTCCGAGGTGCAAGATGGATCGATGCTACACCTCGGACAATTTGTATCACTATGCATTTTCAATTTTCTACTAAATGGAGGAACACGATATGGCTAAGCTTACTTGGGATGCCACCGGCACTCGGTGGTACGAAACCGGCGTTCAGAAGGGCGTTCTCTACACTAAGGACACTACCGGACAGAAGTGGACGGGCGTTGCTTGGAATGGTCTGACCGCCGTCACGGAATCTCCTTCCGGCGCAGAACTTACCGATCTGTATGCCGACGACATCAAGTACGCCTCTCTGCGTTCCGCTGAAACCTTCGGCGGCACCATTGAAGCGTATACCTACCCGGATGAGTTCGCAGCGTGCGACGGTTCTGTTGCTGCGAAGACCGGTGTCTACATTGGCCAGCAGACCCGAAAGGCTTTCTGCTTCTGCTACGTCACCAAGATCGGCAACGATACGATGGACGACACTGACGATGGCTACAAGATTCACATCATCTACAATGCCACCGCATCTCCTTCTGAAAAGGCCTACAGCACGGTGAACGACAGTCCGGATGCGATCACCTTCAGCTGGGAGATCAATACTACCCCGATCAATGTTACCGGTCACAAGCCGGTCTCCACCATTACCATCGACTCTCGAACCGCCGATCCCACGAAGCTGGCCGCTCTTGAGGCCAAGCTCTATGGCAGCGATTCTGCGGCAGCCGAGCTTCCCGAGCCCGACGCGCTTCTGGCAATGATGGACGCTTCGGTCTAAAATTTAATACCTAAATAACTTTATGCCCCGCTTATCCGCACTCCGGGTTTGCGGGGCTCACTCTTTTTATTTTTAATCTTGAAAGGAGATTGTTGCCATGGTTAAGGAAACGATTGCTTACACTGATTTTGACGGTAATTCTCGCAAGGAGGATTTCTGGTTCCATCTTTCTCGTGCCGAGCTGATTGCTTGGGACATTGAAGCTGAAGGTGGCATTCAGGCCACGATTACTAAAATGATTAACGAACAGGACACTCGTCGTCTTGCCACCATGATCAAGGACATCATTCTCCGGGCCTATGGTGAAAAGTCTATTGATGGTCGTCGGTTCAAGAAGTCCGAAGAGCTTCGAGAGTCTTTTGAGCAGTCCGAGGCTTTCTCTACTCTTTACCTTGATCTTCTTGGCGACGCTGAAAAGTGCGCGAAGTTCATCAACAACATTCTGCCGAATGAGATTACTTCGAGCCCCGAGTACAAGGCCCAGTATGAGAACGAGATGGCTAAGCTGACGAACGGCTGATCAATGACTTAAGAGGTGAAAAGAATGCTCAAGATCGTGATTCCAGAGAATGAATACTATGACGAGCAGAGCGGAGAATTTGTCCGCGTAAAAGAGTGGACACTGGAGCTTGAGCATTCTCTTCGATCTCTGGCCAAATGGGAATCAAAATGGCATAAACCTTTTCTAAGTAAAGACGAAAAAACTGAAGAAGAGACTTTGGACTATATCCGATGCATGACGATTCGAGGAGACGTTCCGGATTGGGTATACAATTTTCTGTCAAGAGAGAATCTTCAGGCGATCAATAATTATATTAACGACCCAATGACTGCAACTTGGTTTTCCAAGCAGAGCAACAAACAATTTAATCGAGAGGTTATCACTGCTGAGATCATCTACTACTGGATGGTCAGTCTTCAAATCCCTTTCAACTGCGAAAACTGGCATTTGTCACGACTTATCACGCTGATTCGGGTGTGTAATGAAAAGAATGCAGAAAAAGAAGGGGGCAACAAAAAGATGAGCAAGCGCGCTCTGATGTCCAGAAACGCATCACTGAACGCGGCTCGTCGTCAGAAAATGAAGTCCAGCGGATGATTCGATGGAAAGGGGCCCTTATGACCATTTTCAAGCATCGAGGAAGTTTCAGCAAAACTGAGAAATTTCTGAATGCGATTTCGGGGGCGAGGTATCTGAACGCGCTAGACCGATACGGTCAGGAGGGTGTTCGCGCTCTTTCTGCGGCAACTCCTGTAAACACCGGAAAGACCGCCTCCAGCTGGACGTATGAAATCGAAAGAAACTCAGAGACCACGACAATTTCTTGGCTGAACACCAACACGAATCAGGGTGTGAATATTGCCATAATCCTTCAGTACGGCCATGGCACCGGAACTGGAGGATTTGTTGCGGGTCAGGATTACATAAACCCTGCCATGAAACCCATATTTGACAATATTGCAAAAGCCGTTTGGAAGGAGGTGACGACCGCATGAGCAGCATCGACGAGAGAATTGTTCAAATGCAATTTAACAATTCGCAATTTGAGAAGGGCATTAAAGAAAGCCTGAAAAGCTTGGACGCTCTTAAGGAAGGACTTGATCTCGAAGGTTCGGCTAAGCAATTGAAAGCGCTGCAAAAGGCGGGCGACAGTTTCTCCCTTGCCAAGATGGCCGAGGGGATTGAGAGCGTAAGTAAAAGGTTCTCCACTCTTGGTATCGTTGGAATGCGGGTCATCGACAACCTTGCGAACAACGCTTATTACAAAGGCAAACGGTTGATTTCTTCTCTGTCCATTGATCAGGTTACTTCTGGATGGGTGAAGTATGGTCAGAAAACTGCATCCGTTCAGACAATCATGAACGCCACCGGCAAGTCCATTGACGAAGTGAATGGATATTTGGATAAGCTGATGTGGTTCTCTGATGAAACCAGTTACGGCTTTACAGACATGACTCAGGCACTCGGCCAGCTTACATCAGCCGGTGGCGATATCGAAAGACTGATTCCGATGATTGAGGGTATCGCCAATGCCACGGCATTTGCCGGTAAGGGCACAGGTGAATTCAGTCGAGCAATGTACAATTTGAACCAGTCATATTCCGCAGGATATTTGCAGTACATGGACTGGAAGAGCTTGGAGCTTGCAGGTATCGCTTCGAAGCAGCTGAAAGAGCAGCTCATTGAAGCAGGCAAAGCGACTGGTAAACTGAATAAGGATGGAAAGACTGCCAAGGGTACTCTGGTTACAGCAGCGAATTTAGGCCAGACTTTGAATGAAAAGTGGGCGAATACGGAGGTTATGGAGAAGGCCTTCGGAAAGTTCGCTGAAATGACCGAGAAAGCTTATGAGCTGGTTCAGGAAGGAAAGTTCGATACCGCGAGCGACGCTTATGCATATCTGGCTACGCAGTACGATGATATTTCCATCACGGCAGCCAAGGCGGCTCAGGAAGCAAAGACTTTCGTTGAAGCTCTGGATGCAACCAAGGATGCCGTCAGCTCCAGTTGGATGAAGACCTTTGAACTGATATTTGGCAACTACGATCAGGCCAAGGTTATGTGGACAGATCTGGCCAACTATCTATGGGATATTTTCGCTTCCGGCGGTGAAGCTAGAAACGAAATGCTTCAGGAGTGGCAGGAACTTGGCGGAAGAGACAGTCTGCTCGCTGGCGTTTATGACATGTTTGAAGCACTCAAGAATGTCATCGACGCTGTAAAGGCGGCTATTGCTCAGGTCATTCCTCCGATGACGGCTGAAAAACTGGTCGAGATTTCGAATGCAGTCAAGGATTTTGGAGCATCGCTGAAAACGCTTACTGAAATTCGAACAGAGATTATCAAGAAGCCCAGTGAAGCGGATGATGAGATCGATATTCTCGGCGGATTCATTCCGGGGCAGGCAAAGAAGGTCAAGGCCGATCTTGAAGAGCTGGAGCGGACAATCAATCGCGGCATGCGCGGCGACGACGTTAAGAAACTTCAGGAGCGACTTCAGCAGCTCGGATACGACATTGGCGAAGCTGGCGTTGACGGAATTTATGGGCCGAAAACGCAAGCAGCACTGAAGAAGTTCCAAGAAGACTATGGGTTGGCCATTGACGGTATTTATGGCAAAGCAACTCACGCCAAATTATCTGAAATTTTGACTGAAGATGGAGATGGAAATAAAAAACTTCGCGTATTTGGAAAAGAGATTACTATTTATTCCGAAACGCTTAAAAAGATTCAGTCAGTAGCTAGAGGTTTGGCATCGGTTTTTAGCATTCTCGGAAAAGTTTTGAGATTTGTTGGCGGCTGCTTCAAAATTTTGTGGAACGCGTCTAAACCAATACGAGACGCCTTTGTAGATTTCATCGTAGCTGTTAGCGATAAAGTTACTGAGTTTAATACTTGGTTGGAAACTTCTGGCTTTTTTGATAGTTTGCTAAACAAGATTCAAACGCTTGAGAATCCATTAACCGATTTCTTTAGTTCTATCGCAAATGGAATTAAATCGCTTTTTGGATCTTTTAATGGATCTGAACAACTTGAAAAATCTGTATCGCCATTCTTAAAGATCTTCCAGATGATTTGGGAGGCATTTCAAAGATACGGATTGAAGCTGGCTGGTGGGCTTATCATTCTAAAAGTTCTTCTGAATATTAGCAAAATTACGAACAACGTAAACAAATTCGCGAAGAACATGAAGAAAGCCGCTAAAGGTTTGAAAGATCTTATTAGTGGTGGAAATATCTGGTCTTTCTTAAGCGATAATTCCAAAGACATTATAAAACTTGCAATTTCAATCAAATTGATTGCAGATGCTATATCAACACTTGGACAAATGAGTTGGGCCGAACTTGGTAAAGGGTTTGGCTCGATTATAATGGTCATGGGTTTGCTTTTAGCTTTTGCAGTAATCAATACCAAAGTCACGAAAAAATTAGGCCGAGGCTTTGGATATAAAATGAAAGGCGTTTTTAGTTTTTTAGCCACGATGCTCTTGATGTCTAAGATTTTGAAGAGTATAGGCAAAATGTCTTGGACAGAAATCGGAAGAGGCTTCACCGGTCTAATTGGCTTGATGAGTGTAATGATCATTTTCATGATCGCACTCAATAAGGTAACTTCTAATCTCGGAAACTACAAAGGCCTTTCCATTAAAGGATTTGTCAGTTTTCTAGTCACGATGGTCATTATGTCCGAGCTTCTTAAAGAAATCGGAAACATGTCTTGGAAGCAGATCGGAAGAGGTCTAAGCGG
>ERZ1034984.2927-NODE-2927-length-13018-cov-12.380622_pt1 | contig 13018 bp, 19 predicted proteins | sample MGYA00520589_ERZ1034984 | MGnify/ENA primary metagenome ERZ1034984 (study PRJEB33766, sample SAMN09781790) | gut metagenome | biome: gut microbiome | host: Homo sapiens | place: Madagascar | study: EMG produced TPA metagenomics assembly of the PRJNA485056 data... | reverse complement strand
CCCCTTTACATTTTCCCAAAAACCATGTAGTATATAACCATCAAGAGAGGGAACGGAACGAAAGGAACTGAAATGAAAAACCTAAAGAATATCGAAGCCGAGTACAACGCGCACGTTGACGTTTATAATCAGGCATATGATGAAAACGAGGATTTTGCCGCTGAGTATGAAAAAGGCTATCTTGCCGGTGTCGAACACGTGCTACAGCAGCTTGGTGTTAAGTATCGAATTGACATTTTTGGCTACCTCACCATTGAAAGGAACTGAGATGAAACTAAAGAAGGCCGGGCGCAATGTCATTATCAATGGCGTATTCCGCGTTTACCATCGTACGCTTTGGTTGACGCCTGATTTCAAAGAGGTAGTCAAAATCAATGGTGAGATTGTCTACCTCGAGGATTTGCGCCGCGATAAAAACTACGACATTTTTTACGAGCGCGCCATAAGGAGGAACAATGATTAGCGTCACAGCCGAACCGGCAAGCTTCGCAAGCGAAATGCTGGGTTACTTCATCTTCTTTTTCATTCCGTTGTTGATTGCAGCTTGGTTGACGAACAGGAGGAAATAAAATGAAGAACTATTTCTATCTGATGGCTGGAACGTTCTTTCTGCTGGCAACGCTTCTGACGGTATTTATTCTCGTGTTCGGTATCATCAGCGGCGTGCAGGCTTATGAACAATTGCAAGCGATGGGGTTGATGTAGCATGGACGGATACGAGAGCGCTATTGACAAGTTGGCAGAATGGTATTTCGAGATGAATACCAGCGAGCTGTACGAACTGGAACGCTATCGCCGCTACTATTACAAGTACAACGGCGGTCTTGAAACCCTCATGCTTGCGTCGAAAAAATCTTACAGCGAAATTCATAATGATGTAGTCAACGCGGCAGCAGCGCGCTATAATAAGTAAGCCAACCAAAGAAAGGAGCAATGAAATGGCACGAATCATCAAGCGCAAAATTCGCACGACTGAGTGCGAAGTCGTGGACGAGAACGGACAGCGCGTTACTCTCATGCGCATTAGCGGAAACGTGAGCGCGCCGCGTATGGCTAATATCGTGCGGCGTGACAAAGAGAATCCTCTTCTGAGCGTTCGCAATGTTGTAGCTACCGAAAAAGTGTACTACATGACCGAAGAGGAATTCATGCAGCACGCGCACGAAATGACGGAAGCCGAAGAGAACGAAAAGGAGAACTAACAATGGCTGACGAAATGATGATTGTCGAGAACGAAACCGCTATCACGAATTCCGGGGAGACTTTCGCCGACCGCATTATCAATCAGGTTCGTGAAGCTGGCTTCTACGCCACTTTCGATACCTCTGAGCGCACCGGGCAGGTGAAGCTGTACAAAGCCACGAACGCGAGCAAGCTTTTGCGCGACTACATGGAAACACCGCTTCCCATCGTCGATTTCGTCTTTACGCCAACCGCTGTTACGACCGAAACGGGCGAGACTGAGCAGGTTATGGGCGTTTACCTTGTGGGCGCTGACGGCACCACCTATGTTTCATCCTCGAACGGTGTTATTCGCTCTGCCATCCAGATTATTTCCATGCTGGGCGAGCCTGCACTGTGGAACGAGCCTTTGAAGGTGGTCTGCTGCGAGAGCAATACTGCCAAAGGCCGTCGGTATAAATATCTCGACCTAGCCTAAAGGGGAAGTGCTAGGATTGGGGGCTGGGGCGGCGTAATGCCGCCCCTTTTTATTGCAAGGAGGGGGTATAATGGACGTGCCGCCGGACGTTATAACGCCAGTAGCGGCGTTTCTCGTGATGGCAATTGCCTTCATTATTCTGTGCATGAAATAACCCCCGGCATTGCCGGGGGTTGGAACGAAAGCAGGTGTGTCGTGACCAGACGAACGAAACTAGACAGGGAAATTTCGCGCGCGCTCAAAAACACCCGTAACAAAGTATACCGCCTAAAGCAAGCAGGTGCAAGCGAAGATATTCTGCGTCGTTATGACCCGCGCACGAACGGAAGCGATACTCAGCAGTATTACACCATGTTCCGTGAAGGCAACTTGTCCGGTTCACAGAAACGCGCTTTCTTGCGCCGCTTGAAAGAATTTAACGCGACCCGCGTTGATGCACGCGCCTTGGTGGGCGAAGAAAACTATTTGCCGCCCACGATGGTGCGCCGCTTTAACGCACTCCAACGTGAGGTTAACCGTGCGGCCAGTCTGCAACGTCAGAATATCATCAAAAGCGCGGGTGGTGAGAAAAAGGCCATGTACTATAACGAAAGCCATCCACAGGGGCGCAAGCTGAGTGAAGCTGACGATTTCGACGCGCGCAATATCTGGCGTGAGCTGTACGACATTCACCGTAAGTCAGGATTCGCGAACAAGAATATACTCAAACGCGCCATTAAATCGCTCGAAGTCCGGCTTGCTGATTTGGAAGGATTCGACGAGCGCATGGCGAACTGGAAACAGGTCGCGGAAAACAAGCTTCGCGCCAACAACGAGATTGCCAAGGCGGACGCTATCCGCGATATGTCTCTGGAACAATTCCGCCAAATGTGCGTGCTCACTGACTTTAACGCTCAAATGGAGCTTTATCAGTACCCTACGAACGAACCGGCGAGTACGGACGAATATAAACAAGCTCTCATCGAGAACGAACGCGCGCGACGTCGCGGGCAGCTCGAAGCGCCCGATGATATGGTGGACTATGCGCGCGGCGCTATCGGTCGATATATCGGAATCTACTCGCGTAAATAAAGGATGATGCGGCGTGAAGCGGCACTTTTGCGCCGATTTCGAAACCACAACATTTCCTGACGATTGCCGTGTGTGGGCATGGGGCGCGGCGCGCGTCAGCGACGAGCCGGAAGACACGTTCGTTTATGGCACGGACATTGACGGCTTCATGGAGTGGGCTTTGGAGCAAGCAGGCGCGCGAATTTGGTTTCATAATCTCAAATTTGACGGCTCTTTTATCATGAGCTGGCTGCTTTCGCACGGCTACGACGCATGCACGGACATGCGCCCGCCGTCGGGCAAATTCTCTGCGACCATTGACGAGCTGGGCAAGGTGTACCGTATCGAAGTGTCCGGCGTGGAATTTGCCGACAGCTACAAAAAGATTACTATGAGCGTGCGCGCTGCTGCGAAAACTTACGGCCTGGAAATGACCAAAGGCGAGCTTGATTATGAGACGTTCCGACCGGTCGGGCATGAGCTAACCGCTGACGAGCTGGACTATCTGATGCGTGATGTGCTCATCATGGCGCGCGCGATGAACATTCGTTTGTCGGGAGGCTCGAAGCTCACGACGGCAAGCGATTGTTTGGCGTGCTATAAGGATTTGGCGGGGAAGACTTTCCGCGCGTCCTTTCCCATCATCAACCCGGTGATTGACGAGCACTTGCGCAAGGCGTATCGCGGCGGGTGGGTATACGTAAACCCGCGCCATAAGGGCTGCGACGTGGGGCGTGGTATTCGTCTTGACGTTAACAGTCTGTACCCGTGGGCGATGCGCTATAACCCCTTGCCCATCGGCGCGCCTCAGTATTTCAAGGGCGAGCCACAGCCGACGGAAGAGCGCCCGCTCTGGATAGCCGAAGTGGAGATTACCGCGCACTTGCGCCCTGGCAAGCTGCCGTGCATCCAAGCGCGCGGCGCGTCGCTTTTTGGAGAGCGCGAGTATCTGGAAAGCATCGACGCGCCCACGCGCTATTTCGTCTGTTCTGTGGACTGGGCGTTATGGTGTGAAATGTACGACGTGGACGTATGGGGCTGGCACGGCGGTTGGAGCTTCCGTTCTCAAAGCGGACTGTTTGACGAATACATAGATACGTACATGCAGCAAAAGCAGGACGCTGAAACGCCCGGTGCGCGAGCGCTGGCAAAGCTCTACCTGAATGGGCTTTACGGCAAGCTGGCGCAAAAAATCAGCGCTGTGAACCGTGTGCCTTATTTGGGCGATGAAGGCGAGCTGAAATTCCGCGAAGCTGGGGAGAGTGAGCGCGAGCCGGTATATTTGCCCGGTGGAATATTCATCACGGCATACGCGCGCGGTAAGACCATCCGCACCGCTTGCGAATTCGGCGAGCGTTTTTGCTATGCCGACACTGATAGTATTCACGCTATCGGCGAGGAAATTCCAGATGACGTGGAAGTCCACCCGAAAAAGCTTGGGGCGTGGAAGCATGAAGCGACTTTTGACCGCGCGCGGTTCGTGCGTGCGAAAACCTACGCTGAGACGGTGGGCGGCGTGGACGAGTATACCTGCGCTGGCATGAGCGACAGCCTTAAAGCGGTAATGCGCTTCGAAGATTTTCGCAGCGGTTTTAGCACTAGAGATTGTCCGTTTTTTCTCCCGGGCGGATGCGGAAAAGAATGCGCGACGTGCTATGATAGCACCAAGAACTGGGGCTTGCGCCCGAAGCAAGTGCGCGGCGGTGTGGTGCTTGTGCCTAGCCCCTTTAGCATCAAGTAAGGAGGGGTAGTAATGGACGTTGACCAGATTTCACAGTTCGTTTCAAGCGTGGGATTCCCCATTGTGGCGTGTGCCTTTATGGGGTGGCTCTATGTGCAGATGAACGAGACATTGAAAGAGCTTACCGTAGCCATAACGGAGCTTACGGCGAAATTTGAATCGCACGTTGACCACGTGGAGGGGCAGTAATGGTAATGTATGGTGTGGACATTTCCAACCATCAGGGTGGCATTGATATTGACAATATTATTGCTACCACCGATTTCACGATTATGAAAGCCACCGAAGGCATCAATTTCGTCGATGGTTGGTGCGATATTTGGGTGCAGGCGTGCCGCAACGCCGGTCATCCGTGGGGTTTCTACCACTTCGCCCGCAACAATGACCCTATCGTCGAAGCGGATTTTTTCGTGGACGACACGGCTAATTACTTTGGCGAAGGCATTCCGGTGCTTGACTGGGAAGATGGACAGAGTGTCGCGTGGGTTAACGCTTTTGTCGAGCGCGTCCATTCGCGCACGGGGATTTGGCCGTGGATTTATGCGAATCCGTGGCGCTTTCAGATGGGCGGGGTCAATGAAAATTGTGGGCGGTGGGTCGCGTCCTATCCGGGCGGTGTGCCTAGCCCGGAAGAATGCCCTGCCGCCGATGGTGTGCCAGTGTGCTGTTGGCAGTACACAAGCACACCGCTGGATAAAAATTACTTTTACGGCGGTATCGAGACGTGGCAAGCCTATGCCACGGGAGAGGGGGAGGACATGCCCACGAAAGAAGAGATTGCACGTGCTGTATGGGCGTATAAGTACGAGGGCGAAAGCAGCGACTACGTTGATTGCTACGACAAGCTTTCGCGAGCAGTCGATGAGATTACCCGCACGGATGACCCGACGGGGCGCGGCTACGTGAGCACGACGCACGACCATGTGAAGTGGATTGCCGCCGCCATCAACGGCACGCCTGAGATTCCGGGGCTGAAACAACAGCTTGACGCTATCACCGAAAAGCTTGCCGCTATCAGCGAACGTTTGGACAACCTCGAATACCAACTTCTGGAATACGACGGGGAAGATGTGGTGTAAGGAAAAGGCCGGGTTTGACCGGCCTTTTTCGTATCACGCCCCGCGCACTTCGCTGCACACCGCCTGAGTTATGAGCACGTGCAGTTCGTCCTGCTCCATTGGCTGAGGGTAGAAGCCCGCTCCCTCGAACATTTGCAAAAGCTCGCTGTAGAGGGTATCCGCTGAGCGCTGGCGCGTGATGGTGTACTCGCGCGTAATTGCCTTGCCCGCATTTTCGAAATTGTCCCACCAGTAAAGCTCCAACAGAACTTCCGCTGCGTATCCGCGCGAATCGCCAACCACGTCAATGAGCACGCAGTATTTGCGGTGCTTTTTGTCACCGCCGTCGTAAAAATGCCGCATGATTTTGCTCCTTTCTTCCGGTTGATATATAATAGCATATGACCGAGGCACCCGCGCACTACGCCAGTAGGGCAATTGCACATGCGAGGGGGCTAGCGTCCTGTGCGACCCGGCGCTATCGCGGCGCTTTGAGCGGGCGCGCGGATATGCCCGGCACTTTCGCGGCGCGCGTGGTGGCGGCAAACCGTACAACCACGCGCGCCATTGCACAAAAGGAGGTGCCACACATGGATTTTGACGAGATTATCGAGCTGTTGCAGGGCGAAGAGCCGGACATTCCCGGCATCATCGACGGTCTTGGTGGCCTGCGCACGGCAAGCGAAGGCGCGAACGCGCGAATCGCTGAGCTTGAACAGGCTGTTGTTGATTTGGAATCTAAGTACCAGCAGACGGCGGCGAAAAACTGGGAGCTTATGCAGGCCATGACCGCTGAGCCGGAGCCTGAGCCGGAAGCCGTCGAGGACGAAGGCGAGGACGAGGGCGACCCGTTCGCCGACCTTTTCGAGGAGGGGGAGTAAACTATGCCTCAGGGAAGCTTGAATGCATCTAACGTTGACATTCTCAACGCTGTGCGCCGCTCCGCGTCTTTGGAGTACCGCGACCGTGTTCCGGTCGCGACGCAGGCTAATCTTGCGCGCGTCGTGCGCACTATCCGTGACTACCCGGTCATCTGGAATGAATACATGGAAACCCTGGTGAACCAAATCGGCATCCGGGTTTTTAACAACTACCAGTTCAACAACGTTCTGCGACCGTTCAAGCAGGGCATGAACTGGGGTTCCATCGCGATGGAAATCGGGTCTAACCTGATTACCGCCGACAACTTCGACCAGATGGACGCGAATCCTTGGACAGCGCAGACACCGGACATACGCGCGAATTACTATGTGCGCAACCGCGCCGACGTATATGGAATGTATATCAACGAGGAACTTCTGGTGGAAGCGAGCGAGAACGACGGGCAGCTTTCTGGCTACGTTAACCAGCTTTTCGCGCTGCCGAACGAGTCCGCAACGTGGGATGAGTATTTGCTCATGAAACAGGTGCTTTCTGAGTATGAGACTTCGAGCGGTTTCTACAATATCCAGGTTGCCGACATGTCCACGTCTACCGATAAAGAGACGGACGGCAAAGACTTGGTAGAGAAAACCCGCGCGATGTATCTGAAACTCAACGGTTTCTACAATCGCAAGTACAACGCCGAAAACATGGATTCCATGCTTTCCGATGCAGTGCTGCTCATCGACGCGTCGGTGGCTGCGTCTATCCCGGTCAACGTCCTGTCCGCTGCCTTTAACATGGGTGAAACCGACTTCTACGGCCGACAGGTCGTTATCGACGAGTGGCCGGAGGGGCTGGAAGGCACTCAGGCGCTGCTCATGGACGGCGATTTCTTCCGCGTCTTCGATATTTGCAACAAGAGCGCTAGCATTTACAACCCAAAGACGGACGGGCTGTACAGCTACCTTCACTGTCGCGGAGTGTACGCAGCTAGTAAGCAGCGCAATGCCGTGCGTTTCTCCACGGATGCGGACACCGAAGCGACCACGGCGGTTTCGAAGGTCGCATCCACGGTGACCGTTGCGATTGACCCGGCTGTTGCTAATAACGCGGTTCTCGAACCGGGCGCTACGGTGCAACTTGTGCCGACGGTCAAATACTCCGCGCCTGCGTCCACCCCGGACGATGCGAACGCGTATTTCGTTATCACCGCGGGTACTGCTGAGCAGGCCGCGAACGGCACGCTTCCGGTCATCCTTCCGGATACCGGCACTTACGTTGACCGCTTCAACGTCCTGCACGTCTCCGAAAAGTCCGAATACGAGACTATGGTCATCACGGCGGTTTCCACCGTCACTCCGACCGTGAGCGGTAACATCACGCTCAATGTGGTTGGTTACTCTGCGGGCTAGAGGCACCGTGGTATAATTAAGGCGGGCGAAATGCCCGCCTTTTTTATTGTTTGGAGGTGCAATCATGCCTTTTTCTCCGGTCGAATGGCCTACTGATTCGCAAGTGATGCTCTGCAAAGTCCCCTGGGATGCGTCCTATAAAGACGTGGTTTATTTCGCGTCCGAAAGCGCCCGCAATGACTACTTTCGCGGGGTAGCGCAGGATAGCGAGAGTGTCAAAATCAAGCATATGACCTACCTTAAACCGCGCGAGCCGGTCACGGTCAATGTGCCGTATTCCAAGTGCTACCAGTATAATTATCTGACGGTCGAAAACCCGGTGCTTCCCGTTCCTGGCGAGGTAACCCCGCCGATTCTTTTCTACTTTATTACAAGTGTTTCCTATGTCGCGCCTAATACGACTGCGCTGGAATTGCAGCTCGACGTTTGGACGAGTTATATCTACCGTTGCCGTTTCGGCACGGGCTTTTTGGAGCGCGGCCATTACCCCATGCGCGAGCTGTACATTTCCGATAGGCGCGACGTGTCGAGAATCAATCCGTCCTATCTGCAAAAATGGGCATCCGCGCCTGAGGGATTGGACGTTGGGGACGAATATCCGGTTTGCAATCACGAATGGAAAGACATTTCTAATCCGACGGGCGGCGGATGGAAAGTCGTTGTGACGAGCACCGTTAATCTTGCCGCTGACTGGGGCAGCAAGGAAAGCCCGAACTTGGAAACAGCCGACGGCCAGAAAACCGACGGCCTCATAGGCGGATGCAACGTGTATTCCTTCACCGCTGAGAATTTCAAACAGTTCATGGAGGCCGTCAAATCCGCACCGTGGGCGGCAAAAGGCATTGTAAATATTACGTGTTTTCCGTCTGGCCTCTTGACAGATGGCCCGAATGTGTCTCTTGGAGGCGTCGAGGCCAACTTCCTGGGCGAAACCCCCGACGGCACGGCATGGTTTTACACGGGTAACATTTTCCAACAGCTCAGCAACGGTATTCCGAACCGGTATCACTGGATGCACAAATTTTTTACCTACCCTTATTCGGTCATCGAATGGACGAACTACACGGGTTCCCCGGTCAACTTCAAACCGCAATTCTGCCGCACGTGGATGAACGGCGATACCGGCGAAGACGGTGTGCTCATGATGTACGTTCAAAGTTGCGCTGCGAATCCCGGTATGCGCGTGTGCGTGTATCCGTGGGGTTACGGCGGGAATTTCAATCCGGCTTCGGGCGGTATGGTCGAGCCCATCAATTACGAATATGCCACTATGGACGGAAACCGCATGGGCAATTTGCAAGCCGGTTTCAACACGGACGTGAGCATTTGGTTTCAGGGATTCCCACAGTTCACGTTAGTTAACGACGAATATGTCAATTACCTTGCTTCTTCGGTCAACTCGCGCAATTTTTCCTACCAGTCCGCCGGTTGGTCGCTTGCGAAATCGAACGCGACCGCACAGCTTGGCTATGACCAGACGATGCAAAGCCTTGCCGTCGCGCAGCAGAACAAAGACATACAAAACGTTGCCGACGTAGCGAACGGTGTTTTGTCCGCTGTCGGGTCGCTTGCATCCGGAAGCATCGGCGGTGCGCTCATGGGCGCGGCGGGAACCGGCGTTAACTTGGTGGCCTCTAACATGCAGTTCGCCAACACGCAGAACTTGACCGCTTCGCAGGCAGGCCAGAATTACCAACTGGCACAGTGGGCAAATCAGGGAGACTACCAGAACACTATCGCGGGCATTAACGCGACCGTACAGGATGCGGCGCTCACTCAACCGTCGATTGTCGGGCAAAGCGGAGGTGACGGTTTCAACCTGACGAATGGCCTTATGGGCATCGAAGTGCGCTATAAAACGCTGGACGCTATGCACGCACAAATCATCGGCGATTACTGGGGAAAGTACGGTTATGCATTCCAGCAAATCGTGGATTTGGGCAGATTGAATTTGCACCAGATGGAATATTACACATACTGGAAATTCACCGACATTTTCATTGAAAACGCTGCATGCGCGGAATCGGACAAAGACACCATCCGTGGTATATTTAGCAAGGGCGTTACGGTGTGGCGCAATCCAGACGAAATCGGCACCGTAATGCCTTACGACAACCGACCGCAAAACTAAAAAGGAGGTGTGATATATGGCAAAGAAAGCAATCTACACTGACGCAGAAAACGAAATCCCCGACCTGCTGGAAATGGCAGCAGGGCGAGCCTACATGAAAGAAGTCTACAGTCCAAGCGCCCGCGCGGAAGCGTGGCAGGTGAAATTCTGGATGCAGTACCTAGAGGGCATCGCGCTTTCCCGCTTCGAATGGCACGACCTTCCCGCCGGAATCGACGCGCGAGCTTTGGAGCTGGAACTGTACCTTTACGGGGTAGTCGGAATGTTCCAAGCTGACGAGTACATGGGGCGCGAGGGCGGTTTCCTCATGGCGCAATGCTCCACGATGGGCGCGCTCAATATGTATTACAATCCTAACCGTGTTCTACTCGTCGCGCCCATGGCAGGCGATGGTCAGCAAACGCAGTGGTACCGCAATGCTCAGGCGTGGGTTGACGATGAGGGCAATGTACGTGCTCCGAATGTAGCGCTCTGTTGGGATTCGCTCTCCCGCCGCCCGCTCTATCCTATGCTTCGCAATTATGCGCGCCGCTTGGCGGAGATTGACCGCATTGTGCAAACTAACATGGGCGCACAGAGAACACCGTACATTCTCGCCGGTGGCGAAGGTTCGAGCCGAACGACAAAACGCATCATTCAAAAGCTCGAAAATAACGAGCAGTATATCGTCGTGAACGGTGCGGGCTTTGACGTGGCTACCGGCATTCAAGTGCTCAACACCGAATCGCCTTACGTCGCAAAGGACATTCTGAGCGACCAGAAAACTATCCTCAACCAAGCATTGTCTCTCATGGGCGTTGACAACGACCCGCAGGCCGAAAAGAAGGAGCGCCGCAATTCCCTCGAAGTGCTCCAAAACAATGAGCAAGTTATCATGTGCCGGAATAATTTCCAGCGGGCGCGCGAGATGTTCTGCGACGCGTGCGCGCGTGTTTTCGGCGTGCGCCCTTACGTCACGTGGGCGGCGCGTCATTTCACCGAAGATGAAAGCGCGTCCATTACTCAGGCCGAAAACGGCAGTGTTTCTCACGATGCGAATCTAGGGGGCTACGAATGATAATCACCGATGATGCGCCCACTCTGCATGATTTGGTCATGCTCTACGGCTACGACATGGCCGATATTGTGGGCAATTATCCCATCTGGAACGAGGAAAAGCGCGAGTGGTTGAACAGCATGATTTACCGGCATTTCGCCTATCGTGAGATTGCGGCCGAAACGCCTCAGGAATATATTTTCCTCATGTCGCGCACCATGGCGGAAATGTCCCCGTCTGTCATGCCGCTTTTCCGCGCGCTCGATGGCGAATTCGACATTCTGAGCAGCTACGAGAACGCGAGCATGAGCAACGACACAACCACCGCCGACGGCAAGCAGCTCTACAGCGCCACACCGCAAACGCAATTGTCGGGCGATGAGAATTACGCAACGAACCTCACGGATACGACAAACGCCACGACCAGCACGAACCGAACCGAAAGCAGCGGGCGCAATACGCCAGTCGGCGATATGCTCACGTCGTGGATGCAGTCGGTGAACAACGCGCTCTATATCGTGTATAATGGTCTGGAGCCATTGCACCAACAAGTTTTCGAGATGGGAGGTGTGGCAACATGGCAGTGATAGTTGACCCTGAATCTATCTTTGATTTCGCCTACAAAGGTTTCCAGTACCCGCTCCCGCCAAGCTGGAAGTATGCCGTCCGTCAGCAAGACCAAATTTACTGGCTTTTGCAGGCAATTTTGACGGTCAACGACAACGGTGTTTCCGATGACTATTTACAAGAGGAAATAGCTCAGGCTGTCGTGGACTTGACCAACGGCTACACAGACGCAGACGCGCGTCTAGCGCACCGGCTTGATGTGCTCATTGAAGCGTTGCAAGAGCAGGTGGACAATCTCACCGTCGGCATTACCGCTCAGCGAAACCCCGTAACGGGCATGCGCAATTATGCCTACGTCGTAAGCAAACAAATGTACGATATGCTCCGCACGTATGCGTGCACCTGGGACGAGCTCAAAAATACGGGCATGAGCTGGGATGAGCTTAAAGCCACTAATCACAGTTGGTTCGAAGTGGACATGTTCGGTAATATCTACTGGGGTGACGGCGAGCAGCGCGCGAAGTTCACGCCAACTGACCATATCGACGTGAACAGCCCGGGGTATTCTGAATACCAGCCTGGACAGCTCACCGGGGAAGCGGTCATTGCCAGAAGTTGGGGTGACATGGCGTCGTTCGGCTTCCTCACTGACAAGGACTAACAACATGGCTATCACGACCGACTGGAAAATTCAAACACCCGATTCGACCACGGCTATTTCAATGAGCGCGTGGACGAACCTGGCTAACTCGATTGAAAACGCGCTGCCAAGCGCTGGGCAACCTGTTGTAATATCAGCTTTTCCGGGGAACACCGAAACCGGATACAAAAACGATTTAACACTTGCATCGACTAATTCCAAGTTGACCATGTGGAATATCGCGTCAACCATGCCTAACGGTTTCGACTCAGGAGAGTACCCCACCGTAACATCAGGGTCAATCAAGGTACCGCCGTATTGGTGGGGTTTCGTCACGTTCGAAGCCGAGGTTTGCCCTATCAAGACCCTTACGAGCGGCGGTGCTGCTATCGGCCTGACGCACGCGACCACCAACACAGGAATATCAACGACAATGAACAGTAGAGGCGTGAGCAAAGTTGCCACGGCAGAATCGCCAAATATACAACAAAGCGTGTCTTGCACGCTTTATGTTCCGTCTTACACATCTAATCGTTATGTCAACGCGTGGGGCAGAAGCACGAGCGGTGACGGAAACTTAATCGGAAGCAACGCAAATAACCTTTATCTGTCCACCATCACGGGCGTGTTCTTCTACTCGGGCGCGAACTACTGATAAGGAGCAACACAAATGGGAACTACTAATTACGATTTCCCGACTATCACAGCGGAGGACACCGCGAACGGTGTTTCCGCAATTAACGGACTGGCAAACGCGGTTGATGCGGCGTTGAAATCCGTTGATGACAAGGCGAGCGGCGGCGAAGCCTACGTGCTTCCGCCTGCTACCACGTCCACGCTTGGCGGCGTTATCATCGGC
>ERZ1034984.2926-NODE-2926-length-13018-cov-23.945923_pt1 | contig 13018 bp, 10 predicted proteins | sample MGYA00520589_ERZ1034984 | MGnify/ENA primary metagenome ERZ1034984 (study PRJEB33766, sample SAMN09781790) | gut metagenome | biome: gut microbiome | host: Homo sapiens | place: Madagascar | study: EMG produced TPA metagenomics assembly of the PRJNA485056 data... | reverse complement strand
GTCACGGTGCCCTTCCTCTTCCCCTTCCTCCACCAACTCGTCAAAATGGAAGAAGTTGAAACTGCTCACGCCTAATGGCAGGATGTCGGGTGGTTTCCCAAGCAAGGGTCCGACGGGTGGGACCCTGTTGCCGCAGGCAATAGGGCGGGGTATGGAATCCCCGTCTCACTTGCGCGGGATACTACCCGATGTCCTGCCCCACCAGAGATGCGGCTCCACCCGCATCTCCGTAACCAAATTGTAACCACACCCGGATGTTCCAATGCAATGGAATGTCCGGGTGTTTCGTATTATAATTAAATGGGAATCCTTCCCTCTGACTTCTCCCCTTGACCCAGTGAGGTACGAATGATGAAACAGAAACTTCTCCGCGTCGGCTGCGCCGCGCTCAGCCTCCCCATGGCGGCAGGACTGCTGGCATCCTGCTCGGTGCTGCCCCAGCCTTCCGCTCCGGCTTCCCGCCCGGCCCAGCAGGAGCAGGACGAGCCCAAGAATTACGACGCCGCTTCCCTGAAGGACGGCAAACTGCGCATCCTGTACAGCTACAACGCACCGGGCGGCAATACCATCCTCTGCGGGGACACGGTGCTGCGCCAGTCCCCTATTACAGAGACTTCCTACCTGCTGACGGATCATATCACCGGCGAGACGAACTACTACTTCTGCCAGTGGTCGGACAACTCCACCGCCAGCGGACGGCGCTGCGGCCTGTTCGACAAGACCGGTGCGGAAGTGCTCTCGCTGGAGGCCCCTTATGACGCCGCCCTTTCCGGCGGTCTGCTGATCCTGACGACCCCGACGAGTTTTGCTTATTCCCCCGTCCACCATCATGCGCCGGGCGATGTCCGGGTCCTTGACCTTGCCACCGGCGAAGAGCTGCCCGTGCCCGAAAACGCCTACACCTGCGTTGCGGCGGGCGACCGGCTGGCGTTCGGCATCTATGCCCCCGGTGACGCCGCGCCCGACGAGGAAAACGACGACCTCTACCAGTATTCCGCCGTGCAGATACAGGAGCGGGACGGCACTGTGGTCTACCGGAACGACCATGCCGCCGTCCTTTCGGTGACAGTTTCCAACGGGGACGCTTCCGCTCCGACGGACTGGCTGGAGATCGACACCTATTCCGATGACGGAATGTCTATTGAGCAGACCTCCCTGCTGAATGCCACCACCGGCGAGGAGCGGAGCGGCTTTGTCCTCTATCTGAGTGCCGGAGTGGCCAGCTTCCAGAGCGAAAGCGGAACGTATCAGCTCGTTGACCTCACCAGCACCGGCCAGAGCGAGGTGCTCTGTGAGTTTGAGGATTCCATCAGCGCCTATGCCCCCGGCGTGGCCGTGACCTATCGGCAAGACCTTGGCGGCTACGAGCTGCACGACCTGAACACCGGCGATGTGCTGGAAGTGCGCGACGAATCCCTCGGCACCGACACCCTCGCCGTCTACGCCAAGGACGGCGCCCTCCGCGTCTATGACCAGAACACCGGTGCTATCCTGACCGATACGGTGGTAGCGCCCATTGAGGGCTTACAGCGCACGGATCTGTATAACGTAGACGGCGGCTGGGTCTGGCTGCGCCAGTACGACAACGACGACTACGAAGCGACCACCAGAACCGTCTGCGGGCCGAACGGCACGAATAAGACCCTTGACCTCGACGCCATCAAAGCCCGCTACGGGGCCGACTTCCACGGCTACCTGTGGCCCGTCACCGCCGCCGGGGGTGAGTTCTATTTCTCCGTCTCCTACCAAGGCCCCGGCCAGAATTGGCTCTATGACCTCATCGACAGCAGCGGCAATGTGGTCCTTGCCGGGCTGGGTTCCTGCAACGGCTACTACACCAACACGGCCAATCCCCTGCCCGACGGCGTCTTCGTGGCGCGCAAAGGCTTCGAGTACGGCTGGATGGACCTCCACGGCCAGTGGGTCTACTGCCAGAACATCTTCTACTCCTCCGGCGACGACGCGGAGAATTACTACTTCTAAGGGAGGTATTTTTCATGAGACAGTCTAAGATTTCCCGCCGCTCTTTCCTGCTGGGTCTGGGGTTCCTTTCGTCCGCTGCGGTGCTGACCGCGTGCGGCGGGGGCAGCCCTTCTTCCAGCGAACCCGCCTCCTCTTCCCAGCCCGAAGAGCCCGCATCCTCGGCTTCCAGTGAGGTGCCCGCCGCGCCCATCCTCTCCGTGGATGAGTTCCCGGTCACCGACGGTTCCACAGCCTGTATCCCCCTCATTGCGCAGGTCATGGCCGACACCACCGGCATGGACTTGGAAACGGCCCAGAGCTGCGTGACCACCAACACGACTGCGTGGGCGTGGCGGAACCTCGGCCTGTACGGTGACAACGAGAACGGCACCAAGCTCATCGTCGCGTATGAGGCTCCGGACTCGGTCAAGGAAGAACTGGCCGCAGACGGTGCCCCGCTGGACCAGAAAGCCCTCGGCCGGGATGCGCTAGTCTTCATCGTGAACGAGGAAAATCCGGTCCAGAGCCTGACCCAGCAGCAGCTCCGGGACATTTACGCCGGGAAGATCACCAACTGGAAGGAGGTCGGCGGCGCGGATGCTGCGATCGTCGCCTTCCAGCGCCGGGAGGACTCCGGCAGCCAGACCCTGTTCCAGAAGCTTCTGATCCAAGGCGGCGAGCTGATGGACGCCCCCACCGAGCTGGCCCCCGCCATGATGGGCGAACTGGTGGACGACATCGCCGAGTACAACAACTCCGCCAACGCCATCGGATTTTCGGTCTACTACTACATCAGCGAGATGTACTCGAAGCCCGGTCTGCGGCTGCTTGCTGTGGACGACGTGACGCCATCCAACCACACCATCGCCGACCAGAGCTACCCGCTGTGCAACGAATTCTATGCCGCCATCCGGCAGGATTCCGCCGCCGACAGCCCGGAGCGCAAGGTCTACGATTGGCTCTCCACCGACGCGGGCCGCGCCTGTGTTGAGCAGTCTGGCTATGTGGCGGCCCAATAAATTCTTACAGTTTGTTCAGTTTGTTTGACTTCCCTCAGAATCTTTGCTACAATGAAGAAAAAGTTTGGGTATTTCCCCAGATTTCTGATGTGAAGGAGAACCGATCATGCTCAAACCAGAGACTTCCCGCGTGGAGAGCCACGGCCGCGCTGCCCTGAAGAACTACATCATTCAAGCGTCCACCCTGTTGGAGATCGTACTTTCCGGGCTGGTGCTCATCGGGCTGCTGCTCACGATCATACCGCTGATCAAGTGGATGCCCGGCCTGCTGTTCGACGGCAACGATGTGGAGATCCGGTCGTTTCTGGAACGGGCGCTGGACATCGTCATCGGCATCGAGTTCATCAAGATGCTGGCCAAGCACAGCCCCGGCAGCAGCTTGGAGGTGCTGCTCTATGCCATCGCCCGCCATATGGTCGTCGGGCATGAATCCGCCGTCGAGAACCTCCTCAGCGTCGGCGCTATCGCGCTGATCTTCATCGTCCGTAAATTCTTCTTCGTGCCCTCTTTCGGTGCCCACCTGCCGGACGGCCACCCTGCTCCCGACCTGACGCCAAACCAGAGCGGCATCCCCGCCGAGGAATTCCGTGAGCGGCTGCGCAAGCGCATCCACGCCGAGGATATTTCCGCCGATGAAGAGGATGAAGCCCCCGAATACGAGGATATCGAGTAAACGCATACCACACGAAAAGGGAGCCTCCCGCAATGGGGAAGCTCCCTTTCTGTTTTGTCAGTCTTCGTAATGGCCCTTGCATTGATATACTTCGATCAGATCCTCTTCGATGCGGTAGACCAGCCGGTTCACCTCATCAATGCGTCGGCTCCAATAGCCGGACAAATTTTCTTTCAACCCTTCCGGCTTTCCGATTCCCTCATAGGGGCTGCGGGCAATATCCTTCAACAGAGCATTGATTCGTTTCAAGGTCTTTTTGTCCTGCGTCTGCCAATATAAATATTCTGCAAATGCGCGCTCTGTAAAGGTTATTTTACTCATCTTCCATTGCCTCTAGCTCTTGCAGTGTTTTGGTCACTGTCCTGCCCTGCCGCATTTCCTCAATGCTGTCGTTCAGGGCCGCCATGTTCGAGGCACTGTAGAACGGGTCCATGGACACTTCGAACGGGAGCCGTTTTTCGCGGGTCATTTTCTTCGCCAGAATGGTGATGGCGGTCGTCATCGACATGCCCAGCTCATTGCAGACTGCATCAAAATCCCGTTTCAAGCTTTCGTCCATCCGGACACTCACCGTTGTCATATGATCACTCTCCTTCGTTTCGATTATACTACACTGTTATTACGCTGTCAACGCATTATCGCACAAATCACCATAAATTCGACTTTTTTTGTTTTTGTAATGATACCTTATTTCGTTGATTTTAAGCCTTCCCGTTTTATCTGCTGTGTGGGAATGTAGCAGTTTTGCACAAGAAAACAGCGAGAAACGCAGAAAAAAGCAGACCATCCAAAGATGGTCTGCAGGAAGGATTCGAACTTGGTCAAACGACCCGATGCGGACAGCAGCCCGGAGCCTTAAAACTCCAGCGCCGGGCTGATCTCATTTCGGCGCTGGGTCTGGACAACGCAGTCCTTATCGGGCACGACACCGGCGGCGCCGAGGGTGCTGAAAACGGTCTGCAATGCCAACTGGGGGGTGTTGTTCTCCTGCGAGAGGTGGCAGAGCGCGAACTTTTCGCAGCCCTCTTGGATAAGTTCCAGCAGCTTCGCCGAGCACTCGTCGTTGGAGAGGTGGCCCCGCTGGGACTCGATGCGGGAGCGTAAGTAGTAGGGATACGGGCCGCTGCGGAGCATGTGAAGGTCATAGTTGCTTTCCAGTGCAACGAGGTCACAGCCGGACAGCGCCTCGTGCACCGGCGGCGTCAGCACGCCAAGGTCGGTGGCGATGGTCATGGTCTTGCCGTCCGGGGTGTGGATGCGGTAGCCGACGCAGGGTACATCGTGGCTGGTGGGAAAGGCCGTAACGCCGAAATCGCCGATGTCCTCTTCCCCTCCGGAAAGGCTGCGCAGCTCGCAGGAGACGGGCACGATGCCGTTGGCGTCCAGAAAATCCAGCGTCGCCGCCGCGCCGTAGACCGGCAGCGGATTCTTCTTGAGGAAGGTGGACAGCCCCTTGACGTGGTCGCTGTGCTCGTGGGTGACGAGGATGCCCGCGCAGTCCGAGATGTTCAGGTCCAGCGCCTTGAGGGCCGCACTCGTAGTGCGCACGCCTTTGCCCATGTCGATGATGAGATACCGCTCCCCGCAGCGCACCACGCTGCTGTTGCCGGAGGAACCGGAGTATAATGAGATGAATTCAGACATTGATCTCCTCATAAAAGCAGCCCACCGCGGGACCGCAGTAGGCTGCATGATTTATTTGTTACATCGCCGATTCCAGCGCGGCGGGCGCACGATCCACCTTGCAGATGTCGGCACCAAGGCCGCGCAGCTTCTCCACGATGTTCTCGTAGCCGCGCTCGATGTGGCCGATCTCCTCGATCTCGCTGGTGCCGTCGGCCATCAGGGCCGCGACGACCATGGCCGCGCCGGCACGCAGGTCGGAAGCGCGGAGCGGGGCCGGAGTGAGCTTCTCCACGCCCTCAAAAACGGCCACCTGACCGTCCACCTGAACGTTGGCGCCCATCTTGCGCAGCTCGTCCACATAGCGGAAGCGGTTGTCCCAGACGCTCTCGGTGATGGTAGAGGTGCCCTTGGCCACGCTGAGCAGCACGCCCATCAGGGGCTGCATGTCGGTCGGGAAGCCGGGGTGGGGCATGGTGTTGATCTTCAGGGGCAGGATATCGCCGGTGCGGCGGACGCGGACGGAGTCATCAAACTCCTCCACCTCGACACCCGCACGGCGGAGCTTTGCGGTGATGGGTTCCAGATGCTTCGGGGTGACGTTTTCGATGAGGACATCGCCTCCGGTGGCAGCGGCAGCCACCATATAGCTGCCCGCCTCGATCTGATCCGGGATGATGCTGTAGGTGCAGCCGTGCATCCGCTCGACGCCGCGCACCTTGATGACATCGGTGCCCGCGCCGCGCACATCCGCGCCGCACATATTCAGGAAGTTTGCCAGATCGACGACATGAGGCTCCTTGGCACAGTTCTCAAGGATGGTCTGGCCCTCCGCCATGACGGCGGAAAGCATCCCGTTCATAGTCGCGCCGACGCTGACCTTATCGAAGAAGATATGCGCGCCGGTCAGGCCCTCCTTGGCGCGGACCGTGATCATGCCGTAGTCCACGCTGTCCTCCGCGCCGAGGGCGCTGAAGGCCTTGAGGTGCTGGTCGATGGGGCGGGGGCCAAGGTTACAGCCGCCGGGCATAGCCACCTGCGCCTTGCCGAAGCGGGACAGCAGCGCGCCGAGGAAGTAGTAGCTGGCGCGCATCTGGCGGGACAGATCGTCCGGCACATTGGTGCTGGTGAGGTGGGTGGTGTCGATCTCGTAGGTGTTCCGGTTCAGCATCCGGATCTGGGCGCCAAGGACGCTCAGGATCTTCAGGCTCACCGCCACATCGCTGATATCGGGCAGATTCTCAATGACGCAGACATCACCGGCCAGAATGGTGGCCGGCAGGATGCCCACAGCCGCATTTTTTGCGCCAGAGATGGTGACCGCGCCGTGCAGGGGCTTACCGCCCGTAATAACAAACTTTTCCAATTTTATGATCTCCTTGTCGTGGGGCTGCGTGTGACCGCCCCCAAAGGGTTCCGTTTCTCTTCACTCGTTACATCCGATGCGTACCAAAAGGGCAAAAGCCCTCATGATATGCTATCTTATTATACACAACTTCGGCCAAAAAGCAAAGACCCATTTGCACAGCAGGGATTATTTTCTGTTTTGCCCAGAAAAAATGAAGATATTCTGTGAATTTGTTCGTTTTTTCAAAAATCTGCCAGAAACTTCGGCAGACTGCACGACGCAAACCGCCCTTACCAGATGCAGTCTTCGCAGTGGGTCTCCTTGATCCAACCCAGCTGATAGGCTTTGACGAGCTGTTTCAGGTCATGCACGCGCTCCCGCAGCACCTCGCCCTCGTCGGTCTCCTCCACGAGGATGCGGTGGTTCTCGGTCTCCAGAATATTTTTCTGGGAAATGATATCGATGTTCTCGTTCACAGCCTTTTCGGCGCTCTCGAAGGGCTGATGGGTGCGCAGGGACATGGTGCGGCTGGAGTAGACCAGCGTATACCCCGCGATGCCGGTCTTGTCGTGGTAAGCGCGGCAGAAGCCGCCGTCGATGACCACGAGCCGTCCCCCGCCCTTGATGGGGCTCTCGCCGCTCTTTTCGCGGACGGGAACATGACCGTTGACGATGTGGTTCGTGCCGGGCAGACCGAACTCGGCCAAGATGCGGCGGCAGGCGGCCTCCTCATTATACCATGTATAATAGGGGTCCTTGATCTCCTCATAGGTGGCAGGGTCGGCGATGTAAATGCGCTCAAAGGTGGTCATGGCGCTGCGGCCGAACAGCGGCGACAGCTTGCCGCACCACAGATACCACAGGAAATCCTGTCCGCTCTGGCGGGCGGCGGAGCCCTCCGGCGCAAAGTAGCCCCGGCGGGCACGCTCATCGCAGTAATCCATCAGGGCACGGCCGGAATAGCTGTGGCCCTCGAACCGCTCCACGGCGAAGCTGCCGTTTTTGGTCATGGGCACGACGCCGTGGTAAAGCAGGTTGCCGTTTTCAATGTGGTAGACGCTGCCCTTGGCGTACAAAAATTCAATGTGCTGCTGTAATTTCTCGCTCTGACGGAAGGACTGCACGAGCTTGTCCAGCACCACCTGCTCGTCGGGGTTGAGCTTGGCGGGGTCGGCGGGGTCCACGGTGGGGAAGCTGGTATCCCGCAGGGGGTACTCCTTGCCGCCCACGGTGACGGTTCCCTTTTCCCAGTCGATGCGGCGGAGGAAATCCCGCCCCTGCATCTTGAAATCGGGGTTGCGGTCGATGACGCGGCACTCCATCTTGAGCATCAGGATGGTGACGGCCTTGTGCATGACGGCGCAGCGGTGGAGCATACCGGGGGTGTAGGGGCCGCGGGCCGCGTCGGTGTGGGGCATCCAGAGGGTCAGGTCGTCGTCGCCATAGAACTGCTCGGCCATCCGCTGCAAGTGACGGAGGTTGATGCCGTAGCAGTCTTCCAGCATCCCGTGGTTGTGGTAGGCCAGCGTCGTTTTCAGCACGGTGCAGATGCAGATGGGGCTGCCCGCCGCAGCGCCCATCCAGACGACATCGTGGTTGCCCCACTGGATATCGACGTTGTGGTGGCGCATGAGCAGGTCCAGAATGATATCGGGGCGGGGGCCGCGATCAAACAGATCGCCGACGATATGTAATTTATCCACAGCCAGCCGCTTGATCAGCTCACACAGGCGGACGATGAACTTATCGGCCCGGCCATTCTCGATGATGCTGCCGACGATCTGGCCGTAATACAGGTCTTTGTCGTGGTCCTCGAAATGGGCATGGAGCAGCTCGTCCAGAATGTAGCCGCAGCTGACGGGCAGACACTTCCGCACATGCTCACGGGTATGCTTCGAGGAGACCAAGCGGCAGATGTCGATGAGCCGTAGCAGGGTCGTGGTGTACCACTGTTCCAGCTCGTCCTCGTCGGCGCAGCGGGCCTTGAGCTGAGGCAGCTTCTCGTTGGGATAATAGATGAGGGTGGCCAGCTCCGCACGGGCTCCTACCGGGATGGTGTCCCCCAGCACGATATCGACCTTTTCCCGGATGACGCCGGAGGCCGAGTTCAGGATGTGGACGAAGGCTTCGTTTTCGCCGTGCAGGTCGCTCATGAAGTGCTCGGTGCCCTTGGGCAGCTTGAGCAGCGCCTGTGTGCTGATGATCTCGCTGGCCGCCGCCGCTTGGGACGGGTAGTCCCGCGCCAGCAGGGACAAGTATTTCAGGTGGTCGCGGATCTCTTCGTTTTCGGTACGCATGGCTTCCTCCCAAAAATTATGCAGTATTCTTTCACGATATGCAATATTCACCCATAGTATACCACAACTGCGCCCGAAAATGGTATAATAGAAGCGAGCAATTTGTTCGAAACTTTTGCAAAGGACTTGGATAGTATGCCGAAAACCTTCCCCTTCGCCCCCAAAAACTGTACGCTCTGCCCCCGGCAGTGCCATGCCGACCGCGCTTCCGGGCGGGTCGGCTTCTGCGGGGCCGGCGGCACCTTAAAGGCCGCCCGCGCCGCCCTCCACTTCTGGGAGGAACCCTGCATCAGCGGCACACGGGGCAGCGGCACGGTGTTTTTCTCCGGCTGCACCCTGAAGTGCTGCTTCTGCCAGAACTACCCCATCAGCGCCGAGGGGCTGGGCAAAGAGATCACGGTGGAGCATCTGGCCGAGATCTTCCTCGACCTTCAGGCGCAGGGGGCCCACAACATCAACCTTGTCACCCCCGGCCAGTGGCAGCCGTGGATCATCGCGGCGCTGGACGAAGCCCGCGCCAAGGGGCTGCACCTGCCCATCGTCTGCAACACCGGCGGCTACGAAACGCTGGACAGCATCGAGCGCTGGCGGGGGTACATCGATATCTGGCTGGCCGACCTGAAATATGTTTCCTCTTCCCTCTCGGCGGAGCTTTCCGCTGCCCCGGACTATTTCGCGGCGGCGAAAGAGGGCATTGAGGCCATGATGGCCCAGACCGGCCATCCGGTCTTCGACGCAGACGGCATCCTGCAAAAGGGCGTCATCCTGCGCCACCTCGCCTTGCCCGGCCATGTGGACGACAGCTTCGCCGTCCTCGACCAGATGGCCGCATGGAACCGCGCGGACCCCGGCTGCTTCCTGCCCAGCGTCATGAGCCAGTATACTCCCTTCTACAAAGCCGCCGACCACGGCATCGGCCGCCGCATCACCACCTACGAGTACCGCCGGGTGGTCAACTACGCCATGGACCTCGGCCTGACCGACGGCTATATGCAGCAGAAGAGCAGCGCTAAGGAAGAGTATACGCCGAGCTTTGATTTGACGGGTGTATAACTTTCGTCATCCTCCACAAAAATCCCCGCTTATTTTCTCTTTTCATCCGCGGCATTTGCTTGCTATCCGCTTCAGGGTGCGGTATAATGGATACAACAATGTGTTCTCACATCGTTACGGTATAAAGCAACGACTTTTTAGGAGGAGCGTTATGGAACACTACAATCCGATCCTTGGCAGCGAGGCCAACGGCCAGAAGTTCATCACCTGCGGTGAGATCATGCTGCGCCTGACTCCGCCGAACTACGAGAAGATCCGCATGGCATCCAGCTTCGAGGCCAGCTACGGCGGCAGCGAGGCCAATATCGCTTTGGCTCTGGCAAACCTTGGCGTGGACAGCACCTTCTTCAGCGTAGTGCCCAACAACAGCTTGGGCAAAAGCGCCGTGCGCTGGCTGCGCTCCAACGATGTCCACTGCACCCCCATGATTCTGACCGAGCCGGACGAGACCCCCTCGAACCGCCTTGGCACCTACTATCTGGAGACCGGCTATGGCATCCGTGCCTCCAAGGTCATCTATGACCGCAAGCACAGCGTCATCACCGAGTACGATTTCTCGCAGGTGGACCTTGACGCTCTGCTGGACGGCTTCGACTGGCTGCACCTAAGCGGCATCACCCCGGCGCTGGCCCCCAACTGCCGCGGCCTCATCATCGACATGCTCAAGACCGCCAAGAAGAAGGGCCTGACCGTCAGCTTCGACGGCAACTTCCGCTCGACGCTCTGGACTTGGGAGGAAGCCCGCGACTTCTGCACCGAGTGCCTCCCCTACGTGGACGTGCTGCTGGGCATCGAGCCTTACCATCTGTGGAAGGACGAAACCGACCACTCCAAGGGCGACTGGAAGGACGGCGTGCCCCTGCAGCCCAGCTACGAGCAGCAGGATGAGATTTTCCAGCACTTCATCGAGCGCTATCCCAACCTGAAGTGCATCGCCCGCCATGTGCGCTACGCCCACAGTGGCAGCGAAAACAGCCTGAAGGCCTTTATGTGGTACGAAGGCCACACCTTCGAGAGCAAGCTGTTCACCTTCAACATCCTCGACCGCGTGGGCGGCGGCGACGCCTTCGCCAGCGGCCTCATCTACGCCATGCTCCACAACTACAAGGCCATGGACATGATCAACTTTGCGGTGGCAAGCAGCGCCATCAAGCACACCATCCACGGCGATGCCAACATCACCGACGATGTGAGCTCCATCCGCAACCTGATGAATATGAACTACGATATCAAGCGCTGAGTTTCGCCCCAGCGCTTCCGTCTGCCGGGAACCGGCCATTGCACGTCGGCTCCCGGCTTTTTTATGCCGCAATGCAAGGCAAGAAAACAACGGTTCCATGAACAAAGCAGCGCCCGCATGGAGATCTCCATGCAGGCGCTGCTTATTGTATGTTGTTAGATCCCGAACGATTTGCCTAAACGGAAGGCCGCGCAGAACGCTTCTGGCGTTCCTTTTCCCTGTACATCCGGTCGTCGGCCTCGCGGAGGAAGGCGGGCAGATCTTCGACCAGCGGCTGCCAGAACGAGCCGATGGCGGCATCGACGCCGTGGCGGACAAGGGCTTCCCGGAGCTGGTGCACCTTGTCGGCAAAGTCCTCCTGCCCGATGGGGCAGCGCAGCACCACGAACTCATCGCCGCCGATGCGGTATCCTTCGCCGGGGAAGATTTCATTCAGGGCGTCGGCGGTGCGACGGATGAGGGCATCCCCGGCCTCGTAGCCGAAGCGGTCGTTGCAGTGCTTGAGGCCGTTCAGGTCCATGTAAATGCCGCCGATCTCCGTCAGCGTTGCTTTCTCCCAGCCGCTCAGGTCCTCCATGTAGCGGTTGCGGTTGAAAAGGCCCGTCAGCATATCGATATAACAGAGCTTATACAGCCGCTCCTGCGTCTTTTTCTGCTCCAGACTGTTGGTCACGAAGAACTGGATGGAGGACAGCAGCGTGGCGTCCCCCACATGCTCCGTGGGGTTGTCCACCCCCAGAAAACCGGTCACGACATGGTCCCGCAGCAGCGGCACCGCCAGCAGCGTATGAATGTTCTGGGGTGCCAGCACGTCATAGATGAGCTGGCCCTTTTTCTGTTCGAGGTCCGGCAGGAAGTAGATGCCCTCCCGCTCGAACGCTTCGATCCACTCGGCCACCGCTTCCAGCGGGACTTCCTGCAGATTGTCCTTTTCCTCGCTCACGCCGTCCCGCAACGCCGATGGCCAGATCCACCAGCGCCAGACCGTAGTGTACGATCTGGATCGAGACCGCCAGCAGCGGCAGCACCAGATAAGACCCCGTTGCCAGAAACATGCCGCGGCTGATGCGTGCCCTGTATTGCAGCAGCAGACTGCCGTCCAGCGCCATGGCCACCACCGGAACGATCATGGAAATGGGATACCCTGCGCTGCGGTGGTAGACATTGGACCCATCGAACGTATAATACAACCCGGTGAACTGCGATACGACCACCAGCGCAAGGCCCACACAGCAAACGGCCCGCACCACCTTCACCCGCTTGAGGGCTGCGTTTTCTTCCGGCGTCAGGAGCATTGCACAGATGTAGTAGTGAAAAAACAGCAGCGTCAGTTCCACGAGAAAAAAGTTGAAAAAATTGCTGATGCGGACCATCCAGAACCCCAGCAGGTCCGGTCTGCCCCGGAACAGGTTCGTCATCGCATCCCAGAACAGCAGAACCGATGTGGAGACCTGCATCCGGTAGATCCAGTCACGCTTCTCCGTCCGATAATATTTTGTGATCCAGAAATACAGACTCGACACCGCACAGAACAGACTGCCCCATAACAGCAGCACACTGTTTACGATCTCGCGGCTCATCCGGTCTCCTCCTTTCATGGAGTTTTTGAAATCTACCCTTATTGTACACGTTTTCCCTTACGATTGCAATCCGGGCACAGAAAAAGGGCGTTCCTCCCATTTCCGAGTGGAACGCCCTCTGTGTTATGATCCCATCAAGACAGGATCATCCGGTCGTTGGCAAACTCGCCGCCGCTGGCGATCTGGAACTTGGCCAGCAGGTCGGAGACCTGCAGCTTCTTCT
>ERZ1034984.2923-NODE-2923-length-13022-cov-24.596746_pt1 | contig 13022 bp, 8 predicted proteins | sample MGYA00520589_ERZ1034984 | MGnify/ENA primary metagenome ERZ1034984 (study PRJEB33766, sample SAMN09781790) | gut metagenome | biome: gut microbiome | host: Homo sapiens | place: Madagascar | study: EMG produced TPA metagenomics assembly of the PRJNA485056 data... | reverse complement strand
TGCCCAGTAAGTTTGAGTTCAACAAGGGCAAGATGGTCCCGTATCCTTCTGGCGCGATCGTTCCCGACCGCGACCTGGGCGAGCGCCCGGCGCTCGAGTGCATCCATCTGGGCATTGAGTTCGGCGGCCTTAAGGCTGTTGACGACTTTAGCCTGACCATCGGCAAGACCGAGATCGCCGGTCTCATTGGCCCCAACGGTGCCGGTAAGACCACGGTCTTCAACCTGCTCACCAAGGTGTATCAGCCCACGCATGGCACCATCCTGCTCGATGGCGAGGACACCTCGGGTAAGTCGGTCTATCAGGTCAACCGTATGGGCATCGCCCGTACCTTCCAGAACATCCGCCTGTTCAACACCATGACGGTGGAGGACAACGTAAAGGTCGGCCTGCACAACCAGGAGCGCTACTCCGGTTTTGAGGGCGTGCTGCGCCTGCCGACGTACTGGAAGCACGAGAAGGCCGCCCATGAGCGCGCCATGGAGCTGCTGTCCATCTTTGACATGGAGCACCTGGCAAACGAGCAGGCCGGATCGCTGCCCTATGGCGCCCAGCGTCGTTTGGAGATCGTCCGTGCGCTTGCCACCAACCCCAAGCTGCTGCTGCTCGACGAGCCTGCCGCCGGCATGAACCCGTCCGAGACCGCCGAGCTCATGGCGAACATCGTCAAGATCCGCGACACCTTCGGCATTGCCATCATGCTCATCGAGCACGACATGTCGCTCGTCATGAACATTTGCGAGGGCATCTGCGTGCTTAACTTTGGTAAGGTCATCGCCAAGGGCACGGCCGAGGAAATCCAGAACAACGACGCCGTTATCGAGGCGTATCTGGGCAAGCAGGATAAGGGGGAGAACTAAATGGCAGAGCCGATGCTTTCCGTCTACAACATCAACGTCTGGTACGGCGCCATCCACGCCATCAAGGACATCTCCTTTAACGTCAATGAGGGCGAGATCGTGGCCCTGATTGGTGCCAACGGCGCCGGCAAGTCCACGACGCTTAAGACCGTCTCGGGCCTGCTGCGCTCTAAAACCGGCTCCATCAAGTTTATGGGCGAGGACATTACCCATACGCCCGCCGACAAGTTGGTGGGCAAGGGTCTAGCTCAGGTTCCCGAGGGCCGTCGTGCCTTTTTGCAGATGACGGTCGAGGAGAACCTGGAGATGGGCGCCTACACGCAACCCAAGTCTACGGTTGCCCCGGGTCTTGAGCGCGTCTACGAGCAGTTCCCGCGCCTTAAGGAGCGTCGTCGCCAGGTGGCCGGCACCCTTTCGGGCGGCGAGCAGCAGATGCTCGTTATGGGCCGTGCGCTTATGAGCAACCCCAAGCTACTCATGCTCGACGAGCCCTCCATGGGCCTGGCGCCGATCCTGATCGAGCAGATCTTCCAGATCGTCGAGGACCTGCATAAGGCCGGCACCACGGTGCTTCTGGTCGAGCAGAACGCGCAGATGGCGCTTTCGATCGCCACGCGCGGCTACGTGCTCGAGACCGGCAAGATCACCATGACCGGCACGGGCCAAGAGCTCCTGCACGACGACAACGTGCGTAAGGCTTACCTCGGAGGCTAGCCAATCCAACAAAAGGGGCGCTGACTATCCCGGTCAGCGCCCCTTTTTTAAGTTGCGGTGAAATAGGGACTAAATAAAGGCCCCAGAGGCAAAAACAGTCCCTATTCCACCGCAACTTCATTGGGGCGTGCGACGATGACCGTCCCAAATTAGCACCCCTGCACCAAGCCAAGGCCCCGTTCTAGAGTGTGCTGGAACGGGGCCTTGGTGGTTGGGGGCTATTGGGTTTTGTTCGCTAGTCAACTTTTTGTCCGCATGTGGGGCAGAACTGGGCTTCGGGCACGAGCGGGGTTCCGCAGTGACGGCAGAAGCGGGCAGGCTCGGCCGGAGCTGCCGGTGCCGCGGGTGCCGCGGTGTTCTGCTGGGCGCGCTTCTGACGGCGATGCTGCTTACGCTGGGGCTTCGGTGCCGCAGCTGCCATACCGCTTGCTGCCTTCGAGCGCTTTTTGCGGACGCAAAGAACGACAATCACACCGCCGATGATAAGGACAACAGCGACACCGCCGCCAATAACAAACGGCAGGTGAGTCTGGACAAAGTACAGTACATCTTCGGGCAGCGAGTGGGGGATGTTCGATTTATAATTGTTTACGTGTAGTGTGGTGGGGTCATTCTCGTCGAAATAGGTTGCCAAAATCTTGCGATCGCCGTTCATGAACGAAAGTTGGTCGCACCAATGAGAGTCAAACTCGCTCTTTGCCCCGGTCTGAGCATCGACTAGGCATGCTGAGGACTTGTCGTCGTCTGAGTATTTTCCAAGTAAGATGCTGCCATCATGCGAAATATCGCAGAGATATCCATCGCCGAAGGGAAAAGCAATCGAGCTGATGGTCTCGCCGCCATTTAAATCATAAATACTAAGATTCTCATCCTCTTCAAAAAGATCGTTTGATCCCTTCTTTGTATAGAAGGCATAAAACTCTGTCGACGGGTATGAATAAAGCAATTCAGGAGCGTGGCCGCTATCGTTACTATCGTTAAATAGAACGTTCATGTTTCCGTCACGGTCTGCTTTTATTAGTGTAAGTCTAGTGTAGCTCTGAAGATAAATATCGTCGGAGTTAGAGCTGGTGAAAATATAGTCGATGTCCGAAGACCTATCGTCTTTCTTCACGTTAACTGTTTTCAATTCCGTTGACCCTGTATCGCAATTGAAAACCCTAAGAGAAACAATGCCTTTCTCAGTATCATATGGCAAGAAATAGAGACGGCTCATATCGTCTGAGTAGTAGCAATAAGAGTCATCTTTATCCGATTGATATGTTTGAATTAACTTGTCAGATTTAAGGTCATAGATCTCGATTTTTTTAAGCTCAGATTCATTGTCATAGTGTTCCACGGCTGCTCTATTGCCGTCGTAAGAGACGGTTGTACTGGTGTAGGCATATTTGACCGAAGTGATGGGATGGGCTGTTTGGGAATGATTTTCTGGCGAGAATACGACCAAATTATTGCCGTCTTGCCAGTAGAGTTGATTGCTGGATGTGGGGCATGCTGATCCAAGGCTTTTGTCCGGGATGGCAACTGGGCTTGCACTGCCGTCTTTAAAATTGATGAGTGTTATGCTCTTTAAGTTGTAATCGTCATCGTAATCGTATAAATAGCCGAACTTTGAGTCGTCGCTCGTGTTGACATACGAGTTATCGCTGCTGACCTTAAAGCTATACGACTTCTCAAGTTCAGGCGTCGGTACGCTGCCGCCGGCTAATGCTGCTGGAGGGGCTGCGAGTGGAGACAGGGCCGCGAGGAGGCCAATGGCGACTGCTGCGATCCTTCCGCTCTTTTGGATGCTCTTAAACATGGCAGTCCTTTCCTCTAGATACGAATGCGATACTGCCATGGTTAATCGGGATTCCGAAATCTTGTTGCGCAACATTCGCCATCGGCAACATTTTTCGGCCAGCCGTAATGATTCGTTTTCCTCCGTCCCCAAGAGATCATTCTGAGTTGCGGTGAAATAGGGACTAAATGGGGGCTCTAGACGGCAAAACAGTCCCTATTCCACCGCAACTTCATGGGGATGTGTGACAATGCCCGTCGGAAAACATCTGCTGTCTTTGGGGGCCTATCTATGCTGTACGAGTTTTGTGCCGAGAACTTTGAGCGAGTGCCGGCGGCCATCGAGGCCGGTGCGAGGCGCATTGAGCTGTGTGACAACCTCGCCGTCGGTGGCACTACGCCTTCCGCCGGCGTTATTAGCGCTACAGTCAGTTACGCTCACGAGCATGACGCGCGAGTGATGTGCATGATTCGTCCGCGTGGTGGCGACTTTCATTACAACCGGGACGAGCTGCGCATGATGGAGATGGACCTGGGCCTTGCTGTGAGCGCCGGCGTTGACGGTCTGGTCTTTGGCTGCTGCAAGCCCTGTGCCGGCGGCTGGGCGCTCGACGAGCTCACCCTCGGCGCCCTCGTGATGGCTACGGGCTGCGCGACCGAGGAGTGCAAGCGCGGGGCCATCGATATCACCTTCCACATGGCCTTTGACCAGCTCTCGCCCGAGGCTCAGCTGGACGCCATTGACACACTCGCCGACTGCGGCATCACGCGCATCCTGACGCATGGTGGTGCTGCCGGAACGCCGATCGAGGACAACCTGGAGCACCTGTCGCGTCTTGTCGAGTATGCGGGCGACCGCCTGACCATCCTTCCCGGCGGCGGCATTTCTACGGCCAACCGCGATACCGTGGCGGCGGCATTGAGCGTCTCCGAGCTCCATGGCACCAAGATCGTGCCGCTGGAGGCGTAACCCGTGGCGCTGGTATTTGACGTTCAGCAGGCGAACGGTAAGCCCGACGACAACCGGCGCCCTGGCACCGCGTGTCCCTTTTGCGATACCGAGGAACTTGCCGATATCATCCGGCGCGATGGTGACTGCATCTGGCTCGAGAATAAGTTCAAGACCCTGCGCGCCACCCGTCAAACCGTGCTGATCGAGTCGGCCGATCACGATGCCGACCTGGTGATCTATGAGCCGGATGAACTCCACCATGTGATGCGGTTTGCCCTGGGTTGCTGGCAGCAGATGATCGATTCACAGCAGTATCGCAGCGTTCTCATGTACAAGAACAAAGGCCCGCTTTCGGGCGGCAGCCTCGTCCACCCACACATGCAGATTGTGGGTTTGGAGCAGGAAGACGGCTATGCTTCGCTGACTTCCGCCAATTTCGAAGGCATCAATGTCTGGCAGCAGGGGAGAATCTCGGTCAATATCTCAGCCGAACCGATCATGGGGTTCTTTGAGATCAACGTTTCAGCCCCACAGGGAATCGCCGCCAGCGATGACGCACGAGACCAAGCCGAGGCGGATCTCTTTGCCGATGCGATTCAGGTAGCTCTGCGCTATATCCTAAACGAGCACCACGGTGGTCGCGTAGAGTCGTACAACTTGTTCTTCTATCACCTGGACGGTCGGACCATTGCCAAGGCGCTGCCGCGTTGGGTGGTTTCGCCCTACTTTGTGGGCTATCGTCTGGCCCAGGTCAATGCCGAGACCACGCTCGATATCGATGCTGAGCGCCTACGCGCGCATCTGGAAACGCTCGCATAGCAAGGCGAACGCCTGCGAAAAGTGTGCTGCCTAGCGTGCCATCGCGTCGCGGCCTGCTTCGACCCGCTTGCGCTGTTTGGCGCGCTCCTCGCCGGTTAGACGCTCAAAGAGATGCCCGATAATCGAGGCCAGCACCTGCTGAAACAGCGTGCCGCACATGACGGGGAACACGACCTCGCCTGGAAAGTACTGCGTGGCGATGACGGCACCCGAAGAGATGTTGCGCATGCCGCAGGTAAAGCACATGGTAGTCGTCTCGCTATATGGCAGATGCAGCGCGCGGGCGACCAGAAAACCGACGACAAAGCCGCTGATGGCGAAGACCAAAATAAAGAGGGCGACTTCCAAGCGCTCAACATTCATGTGCAGTACGTACTCGCTCATGGCGGTGGAGTTGGACGCGATGACCCCCATCATCATGAACTTGCAGGCGGGCGAAAGCGCGGGGGAGAGTTTCTCGTGTCCCCATCCGCGCGTGAGCTCGTTGATCACGATGCCGAGCACGGCGGGTATGGCGATCATAAAGGCCATGTTCTGCATCATGCTCGGCACGTCAATCGAGACGGTGGCGCCCAGCAAGAGCTTGAGCGTGAGCGGAATCGTCACGGGCGAGATAACCGAGGACGTCAGGATGATGGTGAGCGCGAGCGGGCCGTTGCCGCCGAACATGCTAATCCACATAAAGGCAGTGACTGCCACGGGTACGCTGTACTCGAGCACGATGCCGCAGACAAGGTTGGGGTTGGAACCAAAGAACAGTGAGCTCATGGCATACGCCGCGATGGGGATGAGCACAGCCGAGACAAATAACGCCAAAATCAAATGCAGGGGACGGCGGAACATCTCGGCCACCTGGTGAAAGGTGTTGCTGAGCGCACCTTGGAACGTCATAAAAGCAAACAGGGCGGGAACGATGGGCTTGAGCACGCCGATCTGCTGGGGAAAGAGCACGCCGAGCGCCACGCAAATCGGAACGATGACCTGCATGTGCCCCGCGAGAAACTTGCCCAGTCCAACCCATTGCTTCATATGCTCTTGTGACTCCCTTTGCTCGTGAATCCGTTTTGAATGGATATGCTAGACGCTCGCATGCGTCCGTGCGTCAGAAACGCTCGATTATTTCGAGGGTATTACCGGCATCGTTTACCGAAACCGCGGCGTGCTGCGGCGATTTGCGTCCGCGCTGCACGGTATAATAAATCCGTTCAACAGATCTGCCTGCCGAAGCGGGCATACACAGAGGACTCATCGCTATGAACCGTGAGAGGTATCGCGGCGACCTGCCCCTATCGGGGGTGGGCGCCTATGTCATCGCTTAAGACGACGCATCGCTGGGCGGTCGCTCAGCAAAACCCCGAGCTCGAAAAGGAGCTTTCGGCTGGCCTGGGCATACCCGGGCTGGTGGCGCGCATTATGGTTGCGCACGGCATTGCATCCATCGAAGAAGGCCAGCTGTTTTTGACGCCTTCGCTCGATCGCGACTGGGCCGACCCACTCATTATCCCGGGTATGTCGGTCGTTGCCGACCGCGTCGAGCGTGCTATTCGCAACCACGAGCACATCGCGGTCTTTGGCGATTTTGACGTTGACGGTATTACGTCGACCTGCCTGTTGACCGAGGCACTGCGCACGTTTGGCGCCGATGTCACGCCGTTTATTCCGCATCGCTTTGACGAGGGGTACGGTCTTTCGCGCGCGGCGCTCGACCGCGTCAACGAGCTCGCCCAACCCAACCTGATCGTGACCGTCGATAACGGCATTGCCGCCAAGGAGGAGGTCTCCTATCTGGAGAGCCTGGGGATCGATTTGGTGGTCACGGACCATCACGAGCCGTCCGACCAGGTGCCGCAGGGCGTGCCCCTGACCGACCCCAAGCTCGAGGACGAGGGTCCCTCGCGCGAGCTTGCCGGTGCCGGCGTGGCGCTCAAGCTGGTGCAGGTCCTGGGCGAGCGTTTGGGCAAGCCGTCGTATTGGCGTTCGCTGATAGAGGTCGCGGCGCTGGGCACCGTGTCCGACATGATGCCGCTCACGCCCGAGAATCGCGCGCTGGTCGCCGAGGGCATCCAGCAGATGCGCGTGACGGCCCGCCCCGGCTATATCGCGCTTGCCGCACTTGCCAAGGCCGACCTTTCTACCATTACGGCCGACGGCCTGTCGTTTTCGCTCATCCCTCGTCTGAACGCTGCCGGCCGCATGGCTGATCCCAAGCTGGCGCTCGACCTGCTGCTTGCCCGCGACCCCATCGAAGCGAGCGCGCTTGCCGCCGAGCTCGAGGAAATCAATCGCCAACGCCGTGAGACCGAGGCCGAGCTTACGCGCGATGCCATGGCGAAAGTCGAGGAGACTTATGATGGCGGGCGCGCAATCGTCGTGGGCGGTGAGGGCTGGCACGAGGGCGTCAAAGGCATCGTGGCGAGCCGCTTGACCAATCGCTATCACGTGCCGGCGCTGCTCTTTTCGATCGAGGACGGCGTTGCACGCGGATCGGGTCGCTCGGTGGGCAAGGTCAACCTGTTCGATGCCGTCGAGCGTTGCTCCGACCTGCTGATTCGTCGCGGCGGGCATGCCGGTGCGGTGGGTGTGACCATCGAGGCATCCAAGCTCGATGAGTTCCGCCGTCGCCTTTCGGCCGTGCTATCGGAGCTTCCCGCCGAGGACTTTGAGGACACCGACGAGGTTGCCGCTACCGTCGACCTTTCCGAGCTGAATATCGAGACCATCGAACAGATTTCCCGCCTTGAGCCGTTTGGCCAAGGCAACAAGGTGCCTCTGTTGGCCGCCGAGGGCGTGACGATGTGCGATCGCGCAGTGGTGGGCAAAACCGGCGAGCACATGCGCTTTGTGGCGACCGATGGCGCCGCGAGCGTGCCGGCCATCATGTTTCGCGTGCCGCAGATTGATAAGCTCATCAATTGCGATAGCGCGGTCGACTTGGTGTTCGAGGCCGTTGCCGAGCATTGGCAGGGGCGTGTGAAGCCCAAGCTCATGATCAAGGATGTTCTGGTCCGCGATACCATGCTGCCCAGCGTCGACGATCCGGCATGCGAGCTTCGTCGTGGCGTGCAGCCGGCGGATTCCGGTCTGCGCCTGGAGTCGCGTAAGCGCGAGACGCTCGCCCAGCTTTCCTATACCGAGCTCACGCGCTCGCTTATCCATAGCTTTATCGGATCGAACCAGCCGCACCGCGCGCAGGTTGAGGCGCTCGATGCCTTGGCCGACCACCAGAGCGTCTTGGCCGTTATGGGAACGGGCCGCGGCAAGTCTCTCATCTTCCATGTACATGCTGCGCGCGAGGCTGTCCTTCGCGGACGTGCGAGCATCTTTGTCTATCCGCTGCGCGCGCTTGTTGCCGACCAGGCCTATCACCTCTCGTCGACGATGGCAGCGCTTGGCATTGGCGTTGGCGTGCTGACCGGCGAGACCGTGGAGGCCGCACGCGATGATGTGTTCGCCGGCCTAGCTTCGGGCCGCACCGGTATCGTGCTCACGACGCCCGAGTTCCTATCTATCCACCGTGACCGCTTCGCGCGTTCGGGCCGCATCGGCTTTGTCGTTATCGATGAGGCGCACCACGCCGGCCTTGCCAAGGGCGGCGACCGCAGCGCCTATCTCGACATGCCCGATATCCTCAAAGCCCTGGGCGACCCGGTTGTTATGGCTGCGACGGCCACCGCAACGGCTCCGGTCGTGGCCGAGCTTGCCCGCATGCTGCCGATCACTCGCACGGTGGTCGACGAGACGGTGCGCGAGAACCTGCAGCTCGAGGACGACCGCGACCTTGCGAGCCGCGAGAACCGTTTGGTGTCGATCGTGGCGACGGGGGAGAAGACCGTCATCTACGTCAATTCGCGCGACCAGTCCGTGGCGCTCGCCAAGACGTTGCGCAAGCGTGTGCCCGATTGCGCAACCCATATCGCGTTCTATAACGCGGGTCTTGCGCGCCCCGATCGCCGCCGCGTGGAGGAAGCATTCCGAGACGGCAGCCTCAGTTGCATCGTCTCGACTTCGGCCTTTGGCGAGGGCGTCAACCTTCCCGATATTCGCCATGTCGTGCTCTATCACATGCCGTTTGGCGCGATTGAGTTTAACCAGATGAGTGGCCGCGCCGGTCGCGATGGACAGCCCGCCGTGATTCACCTGCTCTATTCGTCGCGCGACGCCCGCATTAACGAGCGCCTACTCGACTGCTATGCGCCCGAGCGCGACGAGCTCGTCACGCTCTATCGCGCGCTGCAAACCATGTGGCGCTCCAACCGCGGCAAGACCGGGGACGATTCCTTTAGCGCGAGCGATATCGACATCGCGCAGATGTGCCTTGCCATCGATGCTCGCACGCCGGTCGACGAGCGCTCGGTGGAAAGTGGCCTGGGAATCTTCGAAGAGCTTGGCTTCTGTCGCGTTTCGGGGTTTGACGACACCCGTCGCATCGCGATGGCCGAAAACCCCGGCCGTGTGCAATTGAGCAGGTCAATTCGCTATTTGGAGGGCTTGCGCTCGCGCATGGAGTTCTCGGCTTTCCGGAGTTGGGCGCTCGATTCGTGCGCTTCTGATATGCTAGCCAAAGTTAACCGCCCGATCGTACCGCGGGCCTAGGGGAAGGGGACCTCGATGGATGCCGCAGCCCGTACCGCCCATGATTCCGCCCTCCAGCCGTTCTCGGAGATGGAGCACTATAAGCATGCCGATGAGCTGCCGCCCGAGATTATGGCGGACAGCTACGACAAGCTGGAGCGCCTGTGCCTCAAATATATGAATGAGGACGACTTTTCTAAGGTGGAGCAGGCCTATTGTTTTGCTGCCGAGAAGCACTGCAACCAAAAGCGCCGCTCGGGTGAGATGTACATCAACCATCCCGTCGAGGTTGCCATCATTTTGGCCGACCTCAAGATGGACTGCGATGTGGTGTGCGCCGCGCTGCTGCACGATACCGTCGAGGACACCGAGACCTCGCTCGCCGATGTCTCCGGCCTGTTTGGCGATACGGTGGCCGAGCTTGTCGACGGCGTGACCAAGCTCACCAACATCGAAGTCGATAGCATGGACGAGAAGCAGGCGCTCACGCTGCGCAAGATGTTCCTCGCCATGTCCAAGGACATCCGCGTCATCATCGTCAAACTTGCCGACCGCCTGCATAACATGCGTACGCTGGCGGCCCTTCGCGAGGACCGTCGCCTGTTTAAGGCTCGCGAGACCATGGACGTGTACGCGCCCCTGGCCGATCGTTTGGGCATGAGTTCTATTAAGTGGGAGCTCGAGGACCTGTCCTTCTTCTACCTTGAGCCCGATGCCTACCAGCGCATCGCGCGCATGGTGGCGGAGTCACGCGAGGTTCGCGAGCGCTATCTGGCCGAGACCATCAAGACGCTCACCGACGAGCTCAACCGTATTGGCCTGGAGGGCTTCCAGATTAACGGCCGCTCCAAGCACTACTGGTCCATCTACCAAAAGATGAAGCGCAAGGGCAAGGAGTTCTCCGAGATTTACGACCTGGTGGCGCTGCGTGTTATTACGCATTCGGTGCGCGACTGCTATTCCACGCTCGGCGCGGTGCATACGCTGTGGCACCCCATGCCCGGTCGCTTTAAAGACTATATCGCCATGCCCAAGGTCAATAACTACCAGTCGCTCCACACGACGGTCATCGGCCCCACGGCTCGCCCGCTCGAGATTCAGATTCGAACCTACGAGATGCATGAGCAGGCCGAGTACGGCATTGCCGCCCACTGGCTCTATAAGAAGTCGGGCGGATCGTCTGCGTCTAAGACCAATGATGCCCAGCGTCTGGACGACCAGATTAACTGGCTCAAGCACTCACTCGACTGGGCGGCGTCTGACGAGATCACCGACGCCAAGGAATATCTGCATTCGCTGAAGGTTGACCTGTTCGATCAGGAGATTTTTGTCTTTACGCCTAAGGGCGAGGTCATGGCGCTTCGTGCCGGCTCTACGCCGCTCGACTTTGCCTACGCCGTTCACACCGAGGTGGGAAACCACTGCGTCGGTGCCAAGATCAACGGTGCGGTGGCGCCGCTCACGCACGAAATCAAGACGGGCGACCGTGTCGAGATTCTGACCAACAAGAGTTCCAAGCCGTCGCGCGATTGGCTCAAGATCGTCAAGACGCCTTCGGCCAAGTCAAAGATCCGCCGCTATTTTGCCGCCGCGACCAAGGACGACGACGCTGCCGCCGGCCGCGATATACTGGCCAAGGACCTGCGCAAGCGCGGGTACGGCATCTCTACGCCGCGATCCACGCGTGCGCTCAACGCCGTGGCGGAGCAGCTGAACTTTAAGCAGCTCGAGGACCTGTTTGCGGCCGTCGGTGCCGGCAAGGTTGCCCCGCGCGCTGTGGGTAACAAGGTCGAGCAAATCTTGGACCCCAAGCCCGAGGAGCAGCTCTCCAAGGCCGAGGCTATCGCCGAGGTCGTCAAGCAGCCTGCCCGCGGCTCCAACCGCAAGCCGCAAAAGCGTGGCAAGAGCGCCAGCAACGGCATTATCGTCAAGGGCGAGAGCAACAGCGGCCTGCTGGTCCGTCTGGCGCATTGCTGCAATCCGGTGACGGGCGACGACATCGTCGGCTTCATCACGCGCGGTCGAGGCGTTTCGGTGCATCGCGCCAACTGCCCCAACGTCAAGGGTCTTATGGAGCATCCCGAGCGTATGATCGACGTGGAGTGGGACGGCGCCGCCGACACGCTCTTCCAGGTCGAGATTGTGGTCGAGTGCCTGGACCGTATGGGTCTGCTCAAGGACGTCACCATCGCCATCGGCGATGCGGGCGGCAACATCCTTTCGGCCGCCACGTCGACCAACCGCGAGGGCATCGCAACGCTGCGCTTTATGGTCGAGATTTCGGACGCGAGTGGCCTGGATCCGCTGCTGGCCTCTATCAGCAGCGTCGACTCGGTCTACGACGCGCGCCGCCTGATGCCCGGCGAGGGTGGAGCCCAGCTTAAGCGCCGCGTTTAGTCGCGACGAACGTGTGACATTATTGATATTCGCTACACTCGAGGCATCGTTTGATGCCTCGAGTTCTATAGAGAGGAGAGGGGCATGAGTGCTGTGTCCTTGGATTTAACTCCCAAGGGATCGGTCGAGATCGAGACGCTCGTAAACGGTCCCATTCAGACCAATAGCTTTGCTGTTATTTCGGACAATGAGTGCGTGATTATCGACCCCGCATGGGAAGGCGAGCGTTTGGTGGAGCATATTCGAGCCGAGCATCCCGGCGTACGCGTGCTTGGCGCCGTATGCACTCATGGCCATGCCGATCATGTTGGCGGTGTTGCTGGCGTGCGAACCACCGTTGGCGAGGGCTGTCAGTATGAGCTGTGTGCTAAGGATGTGGCGGTGCCGCATGCGAACATCGAGGAACAGCGAGCTATGTGGGGCATTGAGACGCCCGATCCCGGGGAGCCGACGCGCCTGCTCGCCGAGGGCGATGCTATCGAGGTGGGCGATATCTGCCTGCAGGTGATCGAGACGCCAGGGCATACGCCGGGCGGGATCGTCTTGTTTGCTGCCACCGAGCAGGGGAACATTGCCTTTGTGGGCGATACACTGTTCCCCGGCAGCCACGGCCGCACCGACCTTTCCGGTGGCGACGAGGCGGCGATTCTGCGCTCGCTCTCCAAGCTCGCCCGTCTTCTTCCGCCCGATACCGTTTGCCTAACGGGCCATGGCGATTCGACCACCATGGCACGCGAGCTCATGCAGAACCCTTTCATGCAGATGTAGCTTAATAGTCGGCTTCTGAAGCACGAGAAGCGTCCAAACGTCAAGCTATTTTTCCCCAACGGGTCGATTCCGTAGGGCAAACGGTCAAAAAAAGTCTGTTTGGACGATATTCGTGAACAAACGAACGTTTATGCTCGGGTGCGCCGTGGTAAAATCTCAGG
>ERZ1034984.2920-NODE-2920-length-13025-cov-13.683577_pt1 | contig 13025 bp, 10 predicted proteins | sample MGYA00520589_ERZ1034984 | MGnify/ENA primary metagenome ERZ1034984 (study PRJEB33766, sample SAMN09781790) | gut metagenome | biome: gut microbiome | host: Homo sapiens | place: Madagascar | study: EMG produced TPA metagenomics assembly of the PRJNA485056 data... | reverse complement strand
CGCGTGCCCTCCGCGCTCGTCCAGCTCTCATCCTCCTTTCGCGAATCGCGCGATTGCGGGCTGTTCGCGGGCTGCGCACTGGGGTAAAGTTGGTGCGATAGCAACAAGACCAAGGAGGCTGCCTCGTGGAAGACGTTCTTGCGGGCGAGATCGATTCGTATCTCGAGAAGAATTGGGAAAGCATTGTCGCGGACATCGAGCGCGTTGTGCGCATCGAGAGCACGGAGGACCTGCCGGCGGCAAAACCCGGCGCACCGTTTGGCCCTGGCCCCCGAGCTGCGCTTACCGAGGCGCTCGACATCGCGCGTGGTATGGGCTTTGAGGTCCACGACGTCGACGGTTACGTGGGATACGCCGACCTGCCGGGCGAATCCGACACGCAGATCGGCATCATCGGGCATGTCGACGTGGTTCCCGCCGGCCCCGGCTGGACGGTCGAGCCGTTCGCCGTCACGCGTCGCGAGGGCTACCTCATGGGCCGCGGCGTCATCGACGACAAGGGCCCCATCGTAACGACGCTCCACGCGGTGAAGTTCTGGCTCGATAAGGGCGAGAAGCTGCCCTATACGATTCGAGTCATCTTCGGCGCGAACGAGGAAACGGGCATGCACGACGTCCCGTATTACCGCGAGCGCTTCGCCGACCCGGCGTTTCTCTTCACGCCCGACGCCGAGTTCCCGGTGAGCTACGGCGAGAAGGGCCTCTACGACGCTACGCTCACGAGCAAGCGCTTCGAGGACGGTGCGATCATCGACATCGAGGGCGGCGCCGCGCCGAACGCGGTCCCGGGCATTGCCCACGCGATCGTGCGCGCCGACGCATCGACGCTTCCCGCAGCCGAGGGCATCGTCGTCACCGACGCGGGCGAGGGCACCGTGCGCATCGACGCACAGGGGAAGGCCGCCCATGCGAGCTTGCCCCACCTCGGTAAAAGCGCCATCGACCTGCTCGTCGCCTATCTTCTGGAAAACGACGTGTGCACGGCGGACGAGAAGGCGTTCTTCGAACTGGTTCGCAAGCTCACGAGCGCGACCGACGGATCGAATCTCGGCATCAAGACAGCCGATGAGCACTTCGGAGAGCTGACCGTCGTCGGCGGCACCATCTGCATGCAGGACGGGCGCGTGAAGCAGACGCTCGACAGTCGATTCCCCACGTCGACCACGCCCGAGGAGCTCACAAGCGCCCTTTCCGCGCTTGCGAGAGAGGTTGGCGCCGACTGTGAGGTGACGCGCACGGTCGAGCCGTTTCTCATCGATCCCGAATCGGGCTATGTTCAGGCGCTCCTTTCCGCGTACAACGAGGCCACGGGCGAGCATGCCAAGCCCTTCACGCAGGGCGGCGGCACGTACGCGCGCAAGTTCTCCTGCGCCGCGAGCTTCGGCCCCGAGATGCCGTGGATCGAGATGCCCGAATGGGCAGGCGGCATGCACGGCCCGGACGAGACGGTGCCCGAGGATCTGCTCAAGAAGGCGTTCAAGATCTACGCGCTCACCATCGCCCGTCTGATGGAGCTCGATCTGTAGGGGGCCCGGCGCGCCAGGCTGCCCTGCGGTCGGCGCGCCGCGGAGCGAGACGAATCACCCGACCACTGTCTCACCCTCAACCGTCCCCATTGTGTTCTACGCTGTTTCGAAATGATGCCGCATAACGTACAAATTCGGGATGCTTTGATTTATAATCGACCGTTAGGAGTACGCTCTGCGAAAGGCGCAGAAGCGGCATCATCGAACACGAACTGGGAGGCTTATATGCTCAAAGCAATCATCGTCGACGACGAGGCCCCCGCGCGCTCCGAATTGAAATTCCTGCTCGACGAACTTGGCCAGACCGAGGTTGTTGCCGAGGCGGCTAGTGTGCGCGAGGCTATCGAAAAGCTCAAAGAGTACCCCTGCGATGTCATGTTCCTCGACGTGAACATGCCGGAAGCCACCGGCTTGCAACTGGCCGAGGCGCTGCAGCACCTGAAATTCCCGCCCGCGGTGGTGTTCGTCACCGCTTACAGTGAGCATGCGCTCGACGCGTTCAAGGTGAACGCTATCGATTACCTGGTGAAACCGGTTGAGACCGAGCGCCTCTCCCAGGCGCTTGCGCGCGTCCGCGAGCACGTTTCGCTGCATGTGCAGGCCCAGAAGTCCGAGCGCATTCCTGTGGAAAAGGGCGGCAAGAAGATTCTCATCGGCATCGATAAGATTCGCTTCGTCATGGCGCGCGACGATTACGCATACCTGCAAACCGACACGGACCGCTACTTCTCCACGGTGAGCTTGGCTCAGCTCGAGAAGCGTTTGGACGGCCACGGGTTCTTCCGCGTGCATCGCGGGTACCTGGTGAACCTTTCCATGGTTGAGGAAATCGAATCGGTCTCCGGCGGAACGTTGCTGCTCACGTTGAACGGCGTGGAAGAGAAGATCCCCGTAAGCCGCAGGCGCGTGAGCGCGCTCAAGAAGGCGTTGGGACTGTAAGCGGCAGGATTCTCGCCGCAGGTTTCTCGATTGAGGTCAAAAGCGCTCGTCGCGTTCGCGGCGGGCGCTTTTTGCGCGGGGCGAAACGCGGTGATTTCGACCCGTTTCCCCACTTGTCCATAACTCCACCACAGGGTTCGAGGATAATTCAAGTCGTGCGTGCCTTTGAGGGGGCCTACACGATACCGAAAGAAGGTTCACATGCTGACAAGCGACATGGAAAAGTTATACCCTTCTGCGAAAACGCTTGTGAAGGAATGCGTCGCCAGCCGTGTGCTGGCCAAGGACGCATCGCTTTATGATTTCTCCGACGGTGCGCGCGAAACCGCCGAGAACTTTATGGGTTGGGTCGATTTGGGCATGCGTCCGCAGTGCGACCTCGCGAAAGTTCAGCGCTTTGCTGACGATGTGGTGGCGAGCGGCATCAAGACCGTCGTCCTCATCGGCCAGGGCGGATCCACGCAAGCGCCCATGACCATCACGAAATACAACAAGTCTGACACGGTTCGGGCAAACCGCGTCTCGTTCAAGACGCTCGATTCCGATTCTCCCGTGCGCATGCGCGAGCTGCTCGCCGACTGCGATCCCGCGACGACGCTCGTCATCGTGTCCTCGAAGTCGGGTGGCACCATCGAGCCGCGCCTGCTCTCTTCTGCGCTGCGCGACGCCCTCGAGGCGCAGGCGCCGGAAATCAACTTCGCGAACCACCTGGTCGCCATCACCGACCCTGGCTCGCAGCTCGAGCGCCAGGCGCACGAAGAGGGTTGGCTGGCCGTCTTCAACGGCGAGCCCACCGTTGGCGGGCGCTTCTCCGCGCTGTCGATCTTCGGCCTTCTGCCCGCAGCACTTGCCGGCATCGACCTGGAGCAGTTCATCGCCCACGCGAAGGACGCCGAAGAGCGCTGCAGCGAGGACTCCATCGACAACCCGGCGATCAACCTCGCCGCGTTCCTCTACGACAACTACCTTAAGGGCCGCAACAAGTTCTCGTTCCTCACGCCGAAGCGCGGGCGCGTCTTGGGCCTTTGGATCGAGCAGCTCGTCGCCGAATCGCTTGGCAAGGAGGGGCAGGGCATCCTGCCGAACATCGAGGTCGACTCGCTTCTGCTCGCGCGCGACGCGGGCGACCGCAGTGTCATCATGTACCAGACGAAGACCGACTTGTGGGACGAGCGCAAGAACTTCGAGATGAGCCTCGCCTATATCGACCCGGCCATCCCGCGCCTGAACTTCAAGATCGACTCCGCGCTCGAGCTTGCCGAACACTTCGTGATGTGGGAATACGCCATCGCGATGTGCGGCTACCTCATGCGCGTGTGCCCGTTCGACCAGCCTGACGTCGCGTCGGCGAAGGCCGAGGTCCTAAAGATTCTTGCCGAGGGCCAGCCCGAGCCCGATTTCGTGCAGGACTTCATCGGCGATGTTCACATGGGCGAGGTCGAGGTGCGCTTGGCCCCGTGCTTTAAGGACTGCACCGATGTGCGATCTGTCCTGCGTGCGCTGCTCGGCAGCATCCAGCCGGGCGATTTCTTCGCGCTGAACGCGTTTCTGCCGTTTACGGGCGAGGGGCGCCGCGAGGCGCTCGAGGACATCCGCCACGGAGTGGGCGAATCACGCCACGTCGCGTCGTGTCTGGAAGTGGGCCCGCGCTACCTGCACTCCACCGGCCAGCTGCAAAAAGGCGGCCCGAACTGCGGTGTGTTCCTCATTTTGTCGGCCGACGAGCTGAAAGACATCCCGCTCAAGCGCGAGGCGGAAAGCCTGGGCGCGCTTGCGAAGGCGCAGGCTTCGGGAGATTTGCTCACGCTGGCGAGTCGCGGTCGACGGTGCGTGCACCTGCATCTCCCCGACAACTCGGGAGTGACGCTGCGCGCGCTTGCCGCCGTCATTCGCGAGATCCTGGCCGAGCTGTAGGTTCCTGCTGATTTGCGCCGCGCCCGTCGCAAGAGGGGCGCGGCTTTCTGTATTGGCTGAGTTTTGAGGGTGAGAAGCATGATCGAGGCGCTCGATATTCATGTGACGGGAATCGTCCAAGGGGTCGGGTTTCGTCCCTTTGTCTACCGAATGGCAAAGAAATACCTGATCAATGGATGGGTCTTGAACGCGGCGGACGGCGTGAACATCCATGCGGAAGGGGAGAGCCGCCTGCTCGACGAGTTCGTGATCGAGCTTTCCGAGAACGCGCCCACGGCGGCGCAGGTGAAGGAAATCGAGCTTAAGGAAGTGCCCCTTCAGGACTTCGACTCGTTTGAGATCCGCTTCTCGGACGACGCCGCGGTGCAAGAGACCACGCTCGTGTCAGCCGATTTGGCCACCTGCAACGACTGCGCGGCGGAGCTTTTCAACCCGAACGACCGCCGCTTCCGCTATCCCTTCATCAACTGTACCAATTGCGGGCCTCGCTTCACGATCATCGACGCGCTGCCCTACGATCGCGCGAGCACGTCCATGAAGGATTTCCCCATGTGCGAGCGTTGCGCCGCCGAATACGCCGACCCGCTCGACCGCCGCTTCCACGCGCAGCCGGACGCGTGCTTCGAATGCGGCCCGCACCTTTCTTTGGCGTGGCGCCCCGACTGCGAGGCGACGCCGGGTGAGAACTTCCCGACGTGTGGGGCGGGGGATGTGACCTCTGATGTGCTTCCCGATGGCTGGTGCATCACCTGGGGAAAGACGCGCGAGGCCTCGGACGCCCTCATCGCGCGGGCGGTCGAGCTGCTGTGCGCCGGGCGAGTTGTGGCCGTGAAGGGGCTCGGCGGGTTCCACCTGGTGTGCGATGCGCGCAACGCCGGGGCAATCGCCCAGCTTCGCGAGGGAAAGCGCCGCGGCGGCAAGCCGTTCGCGGTCATGATGGCGAACGCCGAGGCAGCGCGCAGCGTTTGCGAGGTGACGCCCGAGGAGGAGAAGGCGCTCTCCGATCCGGCGCGTCCGATCGTGCTGCTGAAGAAGCGTCAGGGCGTGGCGCTTGCTGCGGGCCTTGCCGACAAGCTGCCCGAGCTGGGCGTCATGCTCCCCGCCACTCCGGTTCAGCTCCTTTTGCTGCACGATTTCGCTCGTGCCCTTGAGAAAATGGGCGTCCCTGAACCTCCGATGCTTGTGATGACCTCGGGAAATATCCACGATGAGCCGATCGTTATCGACGATGCCGAAGCACGCGGGAAGCTCGGGGGCATCGCGTGCGCCGTGCTGGGCAACGACCGCGCCATCCTTTCGCGCTACGACGATTCGGTGGTTCGCATCATCTCGGCAGGCTCTGCGGGCGCTGCCGTGCAAGTGATCCGCCGTGCGCGCGGGTTCGCGCCCGTGCCGCTGAAGCTGGAGCAGGCGGGCGCCAACTCGGAAGCCGCCGTCAACCCAGAGGCTGCCGCAGCCCCGGAGGATGCCGCGGCCCCCGAGGCGACTGGCGCCGCTGGACATGAGGGCTCTCCCGAAACTGCAGGCCACGAAGCTGCTGCGGTCGCCCCGGTGCTCTTTGCGGCAGGCTCGGAGCAGAAAAGTACCTTCGCTTTCGTTCGCGGTTCGGAGGCGTTCGTCTCCCAGCATGTGGGCGATCTGGAAAACGCTGAAGCTTTCGATGCCTGGCTCGACGCGAAATGCCGCTTCGAGAAGCTTTTCGAGCTGCGCGCGACGCGCCTTGCCTGCGACGCGCACCCCGAGTATCTCGCTTCGAAATGGGCGCGCGAGCAGGCGAGAAAGCTCGATATCCCGCTGGTCGAGGTGCAGCATCACCATGCGCACATCGCTTCGGTCATAGGCGAGAACGGCCTTTCGGGCGCGGTGTGCGGAATCGCCTTCGACGGAACGGGGTTCGGTGCGGACGGCTCTATCTGGGGCGGGGAAGTGCTGCTCGCAAACGCGCAGGCCTATGAGCGGTTCGCGAACTTCGCCTACGTTCCCATGCCGGGCGGTGCCGCCTGCGTGAAGAATCCCTTGCGCATGGCGTACGGCGTTCTGTGGGAGTTCGACCTGCTCGAGCACCCGGCGGCGAAGCGCGTTCTCGATGCGCTCGGCGAGCAGGCCGACCTTTGCGACCAGATGATCGAGCGCGGCTTGAACACGCCGATGACCTCGTCGGTCGGGCGTCTTTTCGACGCGGCGAGCGCCATCTTGGGGATATGCGAGCATCCGACCTACGAAAGCGAGGCGGCGGTTCTCTTGGAGGCTGCCATGGGGGCGGCCGCATCTCCTGACGGTGGTTCGACCGACGAGGCGGGCGTCAACGGCCGTTACTCGGTCGCCATCACGAAGAACACCGCGACGTCGAAGTCGACCGCCCAAGACACGTCGGTCCTGCTCTTCGACGCGGCGCCCACCTTCAAGGCGCTTCTCGACGACATGCAGGCGGGCATCCCCGCAGCGACCATCGCCCGCCGCTTCCACGGTGCTTTTGTGGAGGCCATCGTGAACGCGGCGAAGCTTGCGTACAGCGTTTACGGCGTGTCCACGGTGGCGCTCTCGGGCGGCGTGTTCATGAACCGCTTCATAATCGAGCATGCGCTCGCGGCTTTGCAGGACGAGGGCTTCACCGTTGCCGTCAATCGCGAGCTGCCGCCCAACGACGGATGCATCTCCTACGGCCAGGCTGTGATAGCATGTGCGCAAGACGAGACGACGCACGACGAGTAAAAAAGGACTGAGTGCCTATGTGTTTGGCAATACCCGCGTTGATCACGGAAAAGAAATCGGACAATTTGGCGACGGCCGATATTCTCGGCGTCACGCGCGAGGTGGCGCTTGATCTCACGCCGCAGGCGAACGTCGGCGACTACGTGTTGGTGCATGCCGGCTTCGCTATCGAAGTCGTCGATGCTGATTATGCAAAAGAAACCATTGAACTGGTCAAACAGCTTGAGGATGTCACCGTATGAGCGCCTTCTCGGATGCCGCCGACATCGATTTCTCGGCGTTTAAAGACCCGAAGCTCGCGCGCGGCCTCATCGAGACCATCCATCGCCTTGTGCCCGAGCATGCGACGCTTATGGAAGTGTGCGGCACGCATACCGTGGCCATCGCGCGCAATGGCATCCGCGATTTGATGCCCGCGGGGCTGCGTCTGGCGTCGGGCCCCGGGTGTCCCGTTTGCGTCACATGCAACCGCGACATCGACACGGTGATCGCGCTCGCGCGCATCCCGAACGTCACGATCACCACCTTCGGCGACATGACGCGCGTCCCCGGGTCCACTTCGAGCTTGCTTGCGGAGCAGGCCGCGGGCCGTTCGGTCGAGATCGTCTATTCGCCCCTCGATGCGCTCGCCTTCGCGAAGGCGCATCCCGAGCGGGAGGTCGTCTTCGTGGGCGTCGGCTTCGAGACGACGACTCCGCTTGTGGCTATGGCGATCAAGCGCGCGAAGGCTATGGGGCTTTCCAACTTCACCGTGTTCGCGGCGCACAAGAATATGCCCGGTGCGTTGGAGCTGCTCGTGGGCGACCCCACGCTCGAGCTCGACGCGCTCATCCTCCCCGGTCATGTGAGCACCATCATCGGCGCCGAGCCGTACCGCTTCCTGGCGGAGAAATACGGCATTCCTGGCGTGATCACCGGATTTGAGCCGGTCGACGTGCTTCAGGGCATTGCCATGCTCGTGCGGCAGCTGCACGAGGGTCGTGCCGAAATCGAGATTGCGTACGCGCGCGGCGTCATGCCTGAGGGAAACCCCGTGGCCCTCGCCGCGATTGACGAGGTGTTCGAAACCTGCACGGCCACGTGGCGCGGCTTGGGCGACATCCCCGGCTCGGGGTATCGCATTCGCGATGAGTTCGCCAACTTCGACGCGGTTCGTCGCTTCGAGCCCGATGTGGAGCCGACGCGCGACCCGAAGGGATGCCGCTGCGGCGACGTGTTGCGAGCTCGCATGGCTCCTAACGAATGCCCGCTGTTCCGTACGGTCTGCACGCCGGAGAACCCGGTGGGGCCTTGCATGGTGTCGAGCGAAGGCAGCTGCGCGGCATACTACCGGTATTACTAAAGTTAGCCACAGCTAAGACCTTCCCCGTTACCCTTCGCGCTGTGGTACCATAGAAAAAAGCGCTGATTGGAGGATGAGAGTGGAAAAAGTCTCCATGTCGCATGAGGATTACCTTGAGGCTATCGTCATGCTGGGTGGAACGACCGAGAACCCTGTGCGCTCGGTCGATATCGCGAACAAACTGGGGGTTTCCAAAGCCTCTGTCAATAAGGCTATGAATTCTCTGAAGGAAAAGGGCTTTGCCGATCAGCCCTATTATGGCGATGTCACGCTGACCGAAGACGGCTATCGCTACGGCGCGGCGGTGCTCGAGCGCCACGAGCTTCTGCGCAAGTTCCTCACCAAGGTTTTGGGCATTCCCGAGGACACGGCCGAAGAGGAAGCGTGTCTGATGGAGCATGCCATCAGCGACGAGTCCTTCAAGAAATGGAATTCTTATATCAAGCAGCTTGACCTTTAAGGGCCCTATCGCCGCTGCCCGTTTTTCCTAGATACGAATCTGGGCTGTTCAGCGGGTCGATGGCAAGGCAAAACACTGCAAAGCGCCGGCCGTTTTCCCACGTGCCGGCGCTTTGCTTGTGTGGTATCCTGCGAAGAGCTTCTTGCATTACACACACTCTTATCAAACCACGATGCACTAAGGGGCCATTCGTTGACACAGCAGGCGAAAATCCTTTCGTTTGACAAGGCGCGGCGCGCACAAGGCGACCGCTCGCACTCACTCGATTCCTCTCGATACGCAACGCGCGATGCGCGCTCTTCCCGAACGGGGTATTCCTCCCGCGAGCACTCGGGGACATATGCGGCTGCCCGCACGCGTCGGGACTCCGACTATGCCGCTCGCGCAGCGGAGCGCTTGCGCTATTCCGAAGACGACGTTCGCGACGTCCGCTCGCGCTATGCGGGCGAGGGAGCCCGCGGCGAGTTCCGATCCCGCTCGTTCGACGGTGCCCGCAAAACCCGTTCCAGCTTGTGCGATTCGCGACGCTCCGCTTCCGACAGGGGGCTCATCGGCGGGCGCGCATATTCCGCGCAATCCCGAGACGCTTATGCGGACAGCCGTCTTGCCTGGGACGATTCCCTTGACGAGGAAGGCGCCGAGCAAGAGGAGCTCGAGCCCGAAACGCTCTCCCGCTTCGAGAAGCTCAAGCGCAAGCACGCGAAAGACAAGGCTGATCGCAAGTTCGCGCGCCAGTACGGCGGCAACGGCGACGCTGCGTCTGGAGAAGGCGGTTCGCGCGCGGCGGTGTACAAGGGGGAAATGGGCTCGGCGCATCGCCGTTCCTCCCGCATGCAGAACGAGGAATCATCGTCCGCATCGCGACGCACCCGCGGCGGTGATTCTCAAAAACCCGCAGCGCGCCTCGTGAGGAAGCCTTGGTTCATCGCTAGCGCGGTCGCGGCGTTTTGCCTGGTGTTCACCGTGTCGTTCCTCTACCCCTCAGCGGCGCAGCTCTACCATTCCGTGCGCGAGCGCGACCAGCTTCAGGCGGAATACGCTGCTATCGAGCAGCGCAACGACTCGATTCAGGCGACGGTCGATGCGCTTTCGACCGATGCGGGCGTGGAAGATCGCGCTCATCAGGAGTTTGGCTGGGTCTCGAAGGGCGAGAACGCCGTTACTGTATACGGCCTTGACCTCGATAGCGACTCGACGTTCACGGCGAGCATCGTGCCCGGCAGTATTCCCGCTCCCGAGACGTGGTATTCCAAGCTGCTCGACCCGATCTTCGGGGAGAAGTAATGCGCTGCGGGAGGTATGCTGCGATCGACATCGGGACGGTGACGTGCCGCATGCTCGTCGTTGACGTTGGCGAGTCGGGGCTCCATGAGCTTACGCGGGAATATGCCATCACCAACCTCGGTGAAGGGGTGGACGCAACGGGCGAGCTCAAGCCCGAGGCGATCGACCGCGTCGTTCGAGCCATTGACGGGTTCCTCGCGGTGCGCGATTCGCTCTCGACGCCCGATCATCCGGTGGTCCGCACCGTTGCGGTGGCGACATCGGCAGCTCGCGACGCGCGCAACGCCGCCGAGTTCGCCGCGCGCCTGCGCGAACGGGGCATCGAGCTTTCCGTTATCCCCGGGGCCCGCGAGGCCGCGTTGTCGTTTTCGGGCGCCTCGATCGACTTTTCGGGTGAGCGCCTTATGGTGGTCGACGTGGGCGGCGGCTCGACTGAGGTCGTCATGGGAACGGGTGGCGCCAAGCCTTTGCGCGCACACTCCTTCAACGTGGGGTGCCGCCGCGTGACCGAGAAGTTCCTGGCAAGCGATCCGCCTGCGTCCGAAGAGCTTGCCCGGGCGCGCGCATGGATTCGAGAGCAGATGGCTTCCTGGTTCGCCGACCAGGCAAAAGAGGCGGCGTCGCTCGAGCGGGTCGTTGCGGTGGCGGGCACGGCGACGACCGTCGTCAGCATTCGCGATCGTATGGAGACCTACGATTCCTCACGCGTCCACAAGGCGCGGGTTTCTCGGCAGGAGTTGCTCGAGGTGTATGAGCGCCTGGCCGCCTTGCCGCTTTCGGCACGAAAGAAGGTGGTTGGGCTCGACCCCAAGCGTGCGCCGGTGATGGTTGCGGGGCTCCTTATCCTGCTCGAAGTGCTCGATTTTGCCGGCATTGATGCGTTTACGGTGAGCGAAACGGACATTCTGCATGGTATTACGCTCGCAGTCTCGCATGAGGCCTGCGAAAAATCGTGCTTGTGATAGGATTTGCACGAGCAAATCACGGGGGCGTGGCGGAATTGGCATACGCAGCGGACTTAAAATCCGCCGCCGCAAGGCTTGTGGGTTCGAGTCCCACCGCCCCTACCAGATTCTTGCTTCTGGAAACGTTCGATCTATGAAGACAGGCGATTTACCGACCGCATGGAAACCATCAACGACATCATCGCATTGACCGAGCAGCCCCCCACCTCTTTCGAGGAGTACCTGAGCTGTTACGCGTCCAAAATTGGGGACATCCTCAACGCCTACATTCCGTCGGGCTCTCATCCCGATATGGATCGCTATCTTTACGATCCCCTGAAGCGCTATAGCGAAAACGGCGGCAAGCGCCACCGTCCGCTCATCTGCTTCGCGGCATGCCGCGCGGTTGGCGGGAACATGGAGCTCGCCACGAGCGCTGCGGCGGCTATCGAGCATTTCCACACGGCGGCACTCATTCACGACGACATCGCCGACGAGGCCGAGTTGCGCCGTGGCGAGCCTTGCCTGCACCTTACCGAGGGCATAGGACTTGCCATCAATATGGGAGACCTTGCGTTGTCCCTGGTCAACGGTACGGTAATCAACGATCCGCTGTTGAGCGACGCGGTGAAGGTGCGCGTGGTCAGCGAGCTGATCGAAATGACGCGCCGCACGATCGAGGGCCAGGCGCTCGACATCGGATGGGCGCGCGACGGTCGCTACGACATCACGCCCGAGGATTACCTGGTCATGGCAACGCACAAGACCGCGCACTATTCGGGCGCGGTGCCCTTAGCGGTCGGCGCCATCGTGGGCGGCGGCACCGAGCAGCAGATCGAGGCGCTGCGCTCTTACGGCCTCGACACCGGGCTCGCTTTCCAGATTCAAGACGATTTACTGAACCTTATCGGCAGCGAGGAGTCCACCAAGAAGGATTTCCGCAGCGACATCACCGAGGGCAAGCGCACGCTCATGGTCGTCCATGCGCTGCAGAACTCCCCGAAGCGCGAGCGCCTGATTGAGATCCTCTCCTCGAAGGAGAAGGATTCTGCCGTCCTCGCCGAGGCGGTGGACATCATGGTCGAGTCCGGGTCCATCGAGTATGCGCGTACCTACGCGGAAAACCTTACGAGCATCGCCAAGAATCGCCTGGTCGACCTTGTCGAGCCGTCCGATTCGCTGAAGCTGCTCATCTCCATGGCCGATTGGTTCGTCAACAGATTGAAGTAGGCGGTTCTCATGGATAGGATCAAACGAAACGACAAAGGGCCGGCGGTCGAGGACGTGCAGCAGCGCCTCGTCGCTGCCGATTGCCTTTCGGCGGGCGCCGTGAGCGGCGTCTTCGACGACGCGACGGTCGCCGCAGTGCGCGCTTTCTGCGTGAAGTCGGGCCTTCCTGCGGCTGAAGAGGTCGACGAGAAGGTGTGGGTGGCGCTCGTCGACGCGACGTTCTCCTTGGGCGATCGCACGTTGTATCTGCGCATGCCGTACTTTCACGGTCGCGACGTGCGCGAACTTCAGCAGGTGCTTTCCGCGCTGGGATTCGCTTGCGGCGTGATCGACGGCATCTTCGGCGCCCATACCGAAGACGCGCTGCGCAAGTTCCAGCTCAACCTTGGTCTTCCCTCCGACGGCATCGCGGGCGCGTACACGTATGCCGCCATCCAGAATCTGCACCATTCGTGGGTTGGCAAGGCCGCCATCCATGAAATCGTGCATCTCGGGTTCGCGCGTGCGGCGGATGTGCTCGAGCAAAACGCGCTGTGCCTGTTCGGTACCGAGGAGTTCGCCCGCAGCGTTGCGTCGCGCATGTCGAACCTCTCGCTTGCTACGAACCCGCAGTCGAAGATCCTCTCCGCGGACTCGCTTTTAGTTGCGCCTGACGAGTCGATGCTCCTCGTGCA
>ERZ1034984.2919-NODE-2919-length-13028-cov-18.040314_pt1 | contig 13028 bp, 10 predicted proteins | sample MGYA00520589_ERZ1034984 | MGnify/ENA primary metagenome ERZ1034984 (study PRJEB33766, sample SAMN09781790) | gut metagenome | biome: gut microbiome | host: Homo sapiens | place: Madagascar | study: EMG produced TPA metagenomics assembly of the PRJNA485056 data... | reverse complement strand
TGGAGACCAAGATGGACAGATTCCAGAACCGCTATACCATGCAGTACGCCATGGCCGACCTGAATGTAGATTTCAACTTCATGGAGTTCTGGCACAACCGCAAGGCTCAGCAGCTCAACCTTTGGTTGGGAGTCGGTGTAGGTTATCTGCGTGGATGGAGCCGCAACTCCACCACCTACTCTTTCAGAGAGATGGCTGTTGCCAAGGGTGAAGGCTACTACAATGTATACACCCACAACTACATGAAGAGCCATGCCTTCAACGAACATGTTGACGCGATGTATATCCCGGCAACCCTGTCGTTGGAATACGACCTCTCATCTCGCTGGACAGCAGGTGTATTCGGCAGATATAGCTATCTACCTCTCAACAAGGACTTGACTCCTAAGGGAATGTATAGTGCTGGCGTAGTTCTTCGCTTCAACTTCGTCAGCAAGGTGATGCCAAGCAACAAGGCCCGCTATTATCGTGCCTTGAGCGAGCAAGCAGAGATGAAGGCGGCATACGAGCAACAGCTGCAAGACAAACTGCGTGAGAACGAAAGTCTTGCAAGTCAATTGAGTGCCAGCAAGAAAGACAATGCTGAGTTGAAGGCAATGCTCGATGACTGCGAGAAGTCCAAGAAATTGACTTCTTATGATGTCTATTTCACATTAAACAAGTCCAACATCACAACCCAAGAGAAGATTCGCCTGAGAAACTTCATCCAGCGATTGAAGTCACAAGGCAGCTACAAGTTGACTATCATCGGCGAGGCTTCATCTGATGGACCTTCTTCTAAGAACTACAAGCTTAGCGAGGAACGCCTCAACAATGTGGTGTATTACTTGAAAAAGCAAGGCATCGAGGACTTCTCCATCAAGTTGGAGAAAGCCATTGGCGACAGCAACGACTGCCCTAAGGAGGAGTGCCGCAGAGTGCAGATTACTGTAGAGTAAGACAAAAGATAAAACTTTCTTTTAGCCGTCATGGGAATCGAGATGATGTCCTATGGCGGCTTTTTGTGCAGAAAAAGTTGGTTTTATTTGTTGGTTTGGAGAATAAATGCTATTTTTGCAACTGCATCCGAGTCTTTACCGATGAGGAGGCACGTTTCATTCGTCTCATTTTAAAAAAACAAGCAAGAATATGAATCTATTCAAGAAGCACCTTTGGCTTTTTGCCACCGCCCTTTTGGCGACATCTGCCCTTATGTCGGCAAGCACTATCCAGGCACAGACCCCACGTGAGGATTTCAAACGAGACATCACGCTCTCGGCTAGTAACTATGTGGCTTATCGTGGACCTCAGAAGCAACTCTCTCCTGCTCCTAAGGGTTATAAGCCATTCTATCTGAGTCACTATGGTCGCCATGGTTCTCGCTATATGATAGGCAAGGCGGCATACGATGTACCATACTTCTCATTGTTGAAGGCGAAACAAGTAGGCAAGTTGACGGCGAAGGGCGAGGAGACCCTGAAGAAGGTGGCTCTGATACGTGAGGATGCCAAGGGAAGGGATGGAGAATTGACTCCGCTCGGTGCGCTCCAGCACCAGGGTATCACCCGAAGGATGATGGAACGATTTCCTGAGATTTTCGCAGGCAAGACCAACGTAGAGGCTCGCAGCACCGTGGTCATCCGTTGCATCCTCTCCATGGAGAATGGATTGCAAGCGATGCTTCGCAAAAATCCTCAACTCCACATCTTCCATGATGCCAGTTATCACGACATGTACTACATGAACCAAGGTGACAAACGATTGGATAGTTTGAAGAATTGCATTGGTAGAAAAACTGTACAAGAGGAGTTCACGAAGAAACATGATTGCTATGACAGAGTGATGAAGGAACTCTTCAATGACCCAGCTTGGGTAAAACAAAACATCAACCCACGTGACCTTAACTGGAAGCTCTTTGAGATGGCTGGTGCTATCCAAGGCACGGAACTTCGAGGAAAAGTGTCGCTTTATGATCTTTTCAATGAGGAAGAGATTTATCAGAATTGGGTAGTGAGCAACTCTTGGTGGCAGATGTCTTACGGATACTCTCCTTATACGGGCAATGAACAACCTTATTCACAGCGCAATCTCTTGCGAGACATCATTGAGAAGGCAGACAGTTGTATAGTACTTCCTCATCCTGGTGCCACTTTGAGATATGGTCATGATACGATGGTGACTCCTCTTACTTGTCTCCTCAACCTGAATGGATATGGAGCGGAAATTAAGGACCCTGAAAAGATAGCTACGCAGTGGTTTGACTACAAGATTACGCCAATGGCAACTAATCTCCAGTTTGTGTTCTACCGCAAGGCAAAGAGCGATGACATCTTAGTGAAGGTCTTGCTGAATGAGGATGAGGCTACCCTTCCTATCAAGAGTGATGTCGCTCCATACTATCATTGGAATGACTTCAAGGCATATTGTCAGGAGAAACTTGCTTCCTTTAACGAAATTTAATCGCCTTTCTTCCGTAAGAGATACCTTAGGAATACTTTCATCTCGCCCTACCTGTCGAATGAGAGTAAGGGGGTGACGTGCAGCATCACGTTCTGATATTACTTTAGTAAAAGAAGCGATGTAAGTCTCCGAAATCCTTAATATAAGTTCTCGTAAAGACTAATATAACTCTTTGAGATATATAGCTTCGTTAATCGCACATCAGCTGTTGTGCGCTCGCATCACGGCTGATGTGCACATGTCCAGCAGCTGATGTGCAAGCGTAACACAGGTGCTGTAAGATGAGTTGTTACATGAAATTCACTTTTTTGTTCTTATATCTATGCTAGAATCATCCCATCAGTAAAAGTTATATAGCAAAGAGTAACGTAGGCTAGAAGGCAGTTGGGAAAATTGCTGCGTAGAGTGAAGACTGTTGATTAAAACTAAATGATACTCTATTACCATGAACTCGTTTTGGGCTATATAGAAAATCCCCCGGTACATCGTTTGGGTACCGGGGGATGTTAATATTTATATGTGTCTAGGAAAAACTTAGGAGTCTTGGCTTACTGGATGGTCACTTTCTCTCTGATGTCCTCCGAGGATGCTCCGAAGAGCAATTCTATCTTCCCTAGTTGGTTATTGAAGCATTGCTGGGTCTCGTCCCAATAGGAAAGGTCGCGCTTGTTGATGTGCAATTTGATAGTCTTCGTCTCACCGGAAGGAATGGCGATTCGCTCGAATCCACAGAGTTTCTTCTTGGGCATCTCTACTTGAGCCTCTGGGAAACTGGCATATACCTGTACCACTTCGTCGCCATCTCGTTCACCATCATTCTTCACCTTGACAGATACGAGGTATCCATTCTTGTCTTTCTTTTCCACTTGGGCGTCGGAATAACTGAAATGACTGTAACTCAGACCATAGCCAAAAGGATAGAGCACTGGCTTCTGCTGGTATATGTAGGTCCTGCCGTGGCGAATGTCGTAATCCATGATGTGTGGCAAGTCGAGGATGTCTTTCACCCAGGTTTGTGTTGTCCTTCCTGCTGGATTCACCTTGCCCAAGATGACGTCGGAAAGGGCTGAGCCTTGCTCCTCGCTGCAATGGGTGAGGTGGATGATGGCGGGTAGGTGTTCTTGGCTCCAGTTGATGGTGTATGGAAAACTGCTGACCAATACCAGGGCTGTGTTCTTGTTGATGGCATAGAGTTGGCGTAGCAAGTCCTCGTCTGGCAGTTGCAGCGACTTCCTATCTACAGCTTCTCTTCCATCGCTAGGTACGGGACAGAAAAACCAGTCGGGCTTGGTACCATAGGGATGGTTGCCCGTACAAACCAGCACGACATCTGCTTCTTTAGTCAATAGCTCAGCCTTTCCACAGGTGTTGTCTTTAGCGTAAAGCACTTCTATGCCTGTGTTTTTCAGTGCCTCCTTCATACCTTCCAGGATTGTGACGGCATGGCTAGCTGTTCCGCTATACCAGTCGTAGATGATTTGATTGGCATAAGGACCGATAAGGGCTATCTTCTTGATGTGCTTGACATCCAGAGGAAGAAGACCTTGGTTCTTGAGCAAGACGATGGACTTGGCGGTTACCTCCTTGGCGAGTTCTCTAGCTTCCGGTAGGTCGAATGGGGCAGTGAGCGTGGAGTCTTGTCCTATCGCTAGATATGGGTTCTTGGAATCCTTGCCATCCAGCAAACCTAGTTTGAGTGCCACCAGCAGGTTTCCCTTGATAGCCTCGTTGATGTCTTGTTCGGATACCAATCCTTCGTCCAATGCAGCTTGGATGTCGGTCTTGTATCTATCTAGAAATTGTCCGACGGAAGCTTTGACTACCGCAGCTGCTCCTTCCTTGCGGGTTGGAAAAGCGTGGTGAGCAGAGATGAGGAGACTCAGTCCACCACCGTCGGTGCAGATGATGCCATTGTTGCCCCATTGCTTTCTGGCTATCTCCTTAAGACACGGATTGATGCACATCGGCGTGCCGTTCCAAGCGTTGTAAGATGCCATGAATGCACGGCTTCCTCCTTCTACGATACCTTTGTAGAAGGGGTAGGAGTAGTATTCACGGAACAAGCGGTTGTCGAAGTTGCTGGAGGAAGAGTCACGTCCATCCTCATTGCTGTTGGCGAGGAAATGCTTCATCAGCGATGCCGCCTTCCAGTATTTCGGATGGTCGCCTTGTATGCCTTTCGTCATGGCGACAGACAGTTCGCTTGTCAGGTATGCATCCTCACCAAAACTTTCCTCTGTCCTTCCCCAACGAGGATCGCGAGCCAAGTCGGCGTTTGGCGCATAGAGTACCAAGCCACGACGTTTGCTCTTTTGGGTGTTGAAGTAGTATCTGGCTTCTTCTGCCATCTGATTGCCCACCTTTCTAATGCACTCTCTATCCCAGGTTTCGCCCAGTCCGTAGGCTTGTGGAAACATTGTGGTAAATCGGTCGTCGGGCACTTCCTTGCCATCCACGGTTTTCTTTCCATTGTTGAATGCCGGTCCGCCAAGGGCTAGTCCGTGCAGTCCTTCCATACTTCCACAGTCGGGAATCCCTAGGCGAGGAACGCCGAGATTGGTGGAGAGCAGATTGATTTTCTCTTCCAGTGTCAGTTCTTGGAGAAGGAGTTCGATTCGTTTGTTGTCTGGCAACTTCGTGTTTTGGAAACGGTACGATGCTGCCTGGATAAAACTACTTGTTGTAAAAAGCAAGCTGATGATGATTGCTATTTTCTTCATGGGTTATAGTTAATAGATTGTGAATTCAATAATTAGCTGCAAATTTACGAAATATAATCTGCGAAAGCTCTATTCGACTTTATTATTATATTTTGTTAACGAATAGAAGATTAGTATTCAATGAAAAAGTCGTACCTTTACACCCACTAATCAGACGGGGTGACCTAAGGAAAGGCACCAGATGAAGATTCGGAACTCGGTTCTACTCTTTGTCTGGTGCCTTTTTCTGTTTGTGATACGTGGTGTCGTTAGTATAATAATGTGTAACTTTATAAAACCAAATGTAAGATATTTGTCATCTGCTTGGATGGTTCGCCTAAGTATGCGATGATGTGCAATGTGTTGCCTTCGCTCTTGAATATCGCCCGATGAAGTAAGGTTCGATGTCTGATGAAGTAAGGTTCTGATGTCAATGAAGTAAGCTTCATATTTTATTGCATTTACCTTTATTTTAAGCGAGTTGTGGCTTGTGTTATAATTGGGAGTGAGATTTTTTTCAAAAAAATGTCGCTCCCAATTTTACTTTTGTATTTTCGCTGGGTCTTCCAAATAGAACGTCCGATAAGAATGAGCTCATGAAGACGGCGTGAAAGAACAAATTAGAGGTTTAATATAAAAAATGTAGAGAATTATGAAAGTAAATGGAAAGATAAAAATAGCAATGGTAGTGGCAGCGATGTTTTTCATATCTCATGGTTACACTACAAGATACGGATATAGTTTCAGCCTTGCAAGAAGATGGCGAAAGAGGATTCCGACTCTTGATGACGAAATACAAACAGGTGGTATATTGGCACATCCGGCGCTTGGTTGTCTCTCACGACGATGCCCAAGATGCTGCCCAAGAAACCTTCATTCGGGTATTTCGCTCATTTGGTCAGTTCAAGGGGAAGGATTCTCTGGAGCAACTTCAAGAGAAAAGCTCGTTGGCAGCCTGGATTTACAGGATAGCAACCAATGAGGCTTTGCGAATCTTACAACGTAGGCACAGCGACCAACTCTCCTTGGAGAACGTGCTGACAGAGGCCAACAGGCTGAAGGCAGAGAACTATGTCGATTACAACGACTTGGAGGCGGTGAAATTGCAGAAGGCGATTCTCTCCTTGCCCACCAAACAGCAACTGGCTTTCTTCCCAAGATAACGCTCACGCTTATCGTCTTCCTACCGATGAGGAATGGATCTTTGCAGCAGGTCACATGCCGAAGGATGTGGCAATGAACTCGGGACATGTGGAACAGGGCTTGACGGCAGTAGATGCTTATAGCCAGACTATAGGTGCTTGTGGCGGTATAGATTTCTGGGGCAATAGCTGGGAGTGGACTTCTACCACAGATGCCAATGGACAATACGTCATCAAAGGTGGCAGTTGGGATTCCGACCGTGATGATTGCCGAAGCGAGAAGTCTGATGTTGTGAGGAATGGTTCGCAAGGCTATTCCAATGTCGGATTCCGAGTCGTGAGAACGGACAAATAGTCATACTCTATACTAGACAACAATATGCGACAGGCTAACAGAAGTTAGATAGATTGATTACTAATAGGTAAAGGGCATGGAGCAGTTTTTCTTGCGCCATGCCCTATGCGTTTATTCTCGTCAGCTAACTTGGTGTATTCGCTTGCTCATGAGGACAGTGTCTATTTTCTGGGACGACCACGTCGTTTCGGAAAGAGCCTTCTTATCTCTACCCTGAAGAGCTATTATTTGGGCAAGAAAGAACTTTTCAAGGGACTTGCCATTGAGGAACTGGAAAAAGATTGGAAAACATACCCTGTGTTCCATCTCGATTTTGGCATTGGTACATACACCAATGCCAATGCTCTTGACCAGGTATTGGATACTTATCTCTCTGAATGGGAAGAAGAATATAAGGTTGTGCGAAAGCCTAATATCACAGACTTCAGGACTTGAAGAATACCATCAATCATGAGGGATGCGAAATCACTTATGAGGAATACAATCGCAATCTGCTTCGTGCTTTCTTCTCTACCTTCAAGGTAGCGGACGAGCATTTGCAGTTTGTGTTGCTTACGGGTGTCACCAAGTTCTCCCAAGTCAGTGTGTTCAGTGACTTTAATCAACCAAGCGACATCAGTATGTCTCCTAAGTATGAGGCTCTATGTGGTATTACGGTAGATGAGATGCTGAAGTATTTTGCAGAACCGATAGATGAGATGGCGAAACATTATCGTTGTTCCAAAGATGGGATGATAGCTATGCTCAAGAAGCAATATGATGGTTATCTTTTTTCTGATTTGATGCAAGGAGTGTTCAATCCATATAGCTTGCTAAATACATTCCAAAAGTTGGATATTCGAGATTATTGCTTCTGAATATTTAATATCATACTTATTGGATTTATATGGAGAAAAGCTGGAAATATATCTAAAGATTACATATAAGGTAGGTTTCTCATTTGAAACCTACCCTATATTGTAATCCCAATCCTCAACCGTCCTGGTCTTCGTACTAAAGCTTACACCTATTTTATATAGCTTTCTGCCGTCAGCCGAATATGGAATCATATAGCCTTGGTCATCAATCTGTTTGAGAGCAGCGCTTGCGGGCTTATTGATTTTTGTATTTCTTGACCATACGATATACAAGGTCGGTTTTTACAACAGATTCTGCCCCCATGAGTCATTGCTTTGAGGTGTCTTTCCTTCTGAAAAGGAAATATTTTAGTATGTCTTTCCTTTTTGGAAGGAAATAATTGGAGATTTCTTTCCTTTTTAGAAGGAAAGTTTGTAACTTTGCGGTCAAAATCGTGTGTCCTGAGACAGAAGTGAAGTCTGATATTGGCTATATTTGATGGATTTCTGTCGTAACTTCTAAAGAGATGGTGGCAGACCCACCGCATTCGGCATGCAGGTGCTGATCGCAAACCACTTTGTGCTGCTCTGATGGAAACAGATGGGTAGTGGAACGACAATTGAAAGCCTTCCTTTAGGTTGGCAAGGTATGTGTCAAGGAGATGAACGCAAGTGAACCATTGATGAAGCATCGTTAGCAAAGTTATCAAGTCACATCAAAACCAAGGTGTTTTTTGTATCTTGGGATAATGGCAGAGGAAACCTGTTTACTGTCTGCTGGGTGTGCGGTGTATAGGTGGCATGAACTTGACATGGGCTCTTTGGAGGAACGGGAGAAATAGGCATGGAATGCCAAGGGAAAATGCTGAGAGCCGTTAAACGCAAGGCAGAAAGTACTGAAGTCCATGTCTGTGGCGGACTACCTCGTAGTAGTGTTGAAATCTCTGTAATGGGGATGGAGCGAAGGGGGTAGCGTGCTTAGCCAACTTTAAAGTCCAACTTAAGAAATTGAGGATGAAACAATGAACGAGGCAAAACCTTTTGTAATAGACAAGCGATTAGTATGGGAAGCTTACCACAAGGTGAAGGAGAACAAGGGCAGTGCGGGTATCGACAAGGTTGACCAAGAGACATTCGACAAAGAAATGTCGAAGAACCTTTATAAGATATGGAATCGCATGAGTTCCGGTTGCTACTTTCCCAAAGCGGTAAAGTTGGTAGAAATACCAAAGTCCAATGGTGGTACTCGCCCTTTGGGCATACCAACGATTGAAGATAGAATAGCGCAGCAGGTAGTAGTATCAGTACTGACTCCCATACTCGAACCTATCTTCAAGGATGATTCCTACGGCTATCGTCCAGGTAAGGGAGCGCATCAAGCCATAGCCAAGGCTAGGGAACGCTGCTATGTGAATCCCTGGGTGCTTGATATGGACATCAGCAAGTTCTTCGACACAATCAATCATGATTTGTTGATGAAGGCTGTCCGCAAGCATACAGAGGAGAAATGGGTACTTCTATATATTGAGCGGTGGCTCAAAGTTCCCTATCAGACATCGAAGGGTGAAGTGATAGAGCGAACGATGGGGGTTCCCCAAGGTTCTGTGATTGGTCCAGTTTTGGCAAACTTGTTCCTTCATTATGTCTTTGATGAATGGATGTCGCGCAACTATCCAACGATTCCGTTTGAGCGTTATGCTGATGACACCATCTGCCATTGTGTATCAGAGGAGCAAGCACAGTTCTTGAGGTCGGTTCTAGTGAAACGCTTTGAGGAATGTGGTCTGAAACTGAATGAAGAAAAGACAAAGATAGTCTATTGTAGGGATAGTAACAGAAGAGGAGACTCTGAGCACACTTCCTTTGACTTCCTTGGCTTTACCTTTAGACCTAGAGGTGCAAGAAATAGAAAGACGGGGCAAAACTTCACGGCTTTTCTTCCAGCAATAAGCAAGAAGTCGATGATGAAGATAAAAGAGACAGTAAGGTCTTGGAAACTGAATCATAAGACTTATGCTTGTTTGCTCGATATAAGTAATGAAGTGGATACGCAGATTAGTGGATGGATGAACTACTACATGAAGTTTGGTAGGTCTGAGTTCCGCAAGGTGTTGAATTACATCAACGAGCGACTAACCCGATGGGTGATGCGTAAGTACAAGCGTTTCTCAAAGGGCAAGAAGTTAGGCAAAGCGTATGATTGGCTTGTCAAGTATGCAGAACACAACAGAACAGAGTTCTCACATTGGGCGAAGGGATTTGTTCCCTATCCACGTCTAGGTTAATATTAAACAAGAATATAAACAATTTAAAACAAAAGAGTTAAGTGCGAAGAGCCGTGTGAGGGGAGACTTTCAAGCACGGTTCTGTGAGAAGGGGAGGGTGAAACTCCCTCCAACTTACTCGACGCATATTCATGCTACATTATTAAACTATACATAAAAAAAGACGATATGGAACTACGCAGTACATTTCAATCCATCATATCCTTGCATCAGCGGGAATTGCCGTTGGATTTGCAAGACAGAAAGATGCAACTTCCTTTGGATGGAGGGCGCATCGTAACCGTTACTGGCATACGTCGATGTGGAAAGTCTTCACTTTTGGGATTGACCATCAATCGTTTGCTCGAAGCTGGAGTGCCAAAGGAGCGAATCCTCTATGTAGGTTTTGATGATGAGCGTTTTCTCTCCATGGCTCCAGATAACTTCGATGAACTCCTTCAAGCTTATCGAGAGATGTATCCTACTACTTCCCTCCAAGATGTGTATATGTTTTTTGACGAGATACAGTTGGTATCTGGTTGGGAACTCTTTGTGCTGAGGGTGTATAAGAATTATTGTAAGCATATCTTTATTACAGGTAGCACAGCCAAGATGCTTTCTGAGGAAATAGCTTCAGCTTTGCGTGGATGGCCAGATGAATATCGAGAGTATCCTTTGAGTTTTGAGGAGTATCTTAGTTTCAAGGGAATCGAGGCTGATAAGTATAGTGAGGAAGGTAAGGCGATGATGACCTTTGCCTTTCGTGATTATTGCGATGAAGGAGGGTTCCCAGAGGTGGTTCGTGCCCAAACGAAATCGGAAAAGGTGAAGATTCTCCAGTCTTATTTCAGCACGATGCTTTTCCGTGATATGATAGAGCATTATCATATTGGGGCTTCCGTCTCCGTAGTGAGGTACTTCTTGAAGCGAGTGATGAATAACCTCACGAAACCTACGAGTGTCAACAATATCTATAATGACTTGAAGTCGCAAGGGTTGAAGGTGGCCAAGGATTCTCTTTATCTTTGGCTCGACTATGCTTGCAACATCTTCTTGTTTCGCAAGGTGCAGCGATATACCAAGTCGATGGTGAAGCAAAGCAGTTCGCCAGCCAAGTATTATATGGCTGACATCGCCTTGCGCAATGCCGTGCTTCTGCCTGAGAGTGAGGATGCAGGCAAGGCTCTCGAAAACATCGTATATCTCAATTTGGAGCGGAGTTTGGGTGAGGAAGACCAAATTTCTTATTTCTATGAGCAGAAAGAATGTGACTTCGTGGTACAGCGAGGTGAACGAGTATCGGAATTGGTGCAAGTTTGCTGGACTTTGAATGAGGAGAATATGGAACGAGAGGTTGGAGGACTTTTGGCTGCATCTACCATAACAAATTGTAAGCAATGCAAAATCATCACATTCTGTCAGCAACAAACGATAGAACAAGAGGGAATCAGAATAGAGGTGTTGCCAATATGGGCGCAATGAACCCATGAAAAGGAAACTTTATCCACTGCGAAATCTTTCAAATGGTAAAATGAAAACGATTGCATTGAAATATCATGGACGAAAAAGATGGATATTGATTTTCTTTTTGTACCTTTGCCCCCAAATTCTAATAATAAAAAATAATGGCTACACTAACAATTTCGATTATCGTCGTTTTCGTGCTCGGCTATGCACTCATAGCTACCGAAAGCTTGACCAAGGTAAACAAGGCAGCTATCGCCTTGTTGATGCTCGTGGGCTGTTGGACCCTCTACATGGTGGATCCAATGCAGTATCTCCAACTCATGCACCCTGATTATACCGGTGGTGCGGAAGGTATGATAGAGAAGGTGACTTCCATCATCCAGGAACATCTCGGTGATACCGCCACCACGCTCTTCTTCTTGATGGGAGCAATGACCATCGTGGAAATCGTGGATCAGAATGGTGGTTTCAACTGGGTTCGCAAGGTGATGAAGACCAAGTCGAAGAAGGCGCTCCTTTGGCGCATTGCCTTCCTGACGTTCATTCTCTCAGCCATCCTCGACAACTTGACCACGAGTATCGTGATGATTATGATTTTGCGTAAGCTCGTCACCGATCACAAGGATCGCATGGTCTATGCTTCGCTCGTCATCATCGCTGCCAACTCTGGTGGCGCCTTCTCGCCAATCGGTGACGTAACCACCATCATGCTTTGGAACAAGGGCTTGATTACTGCTGCTGGCGTTATCGCCGAAATCCTCATCCCATCTATCGTCTCCATGGTGATTCCTGCGCTCATTCTTCAGACCATGCTCAAGGGAGAGCTGGTGATGCCTGAGGTTTCAGCATCCAAGGAGGCAGCAGTGAGCGACTTCACCGAAGGTCAGCGCAAGGCTGTGTTCTGGCTGGGTGTGGGTGGTTTGATTTTCGTTCCTATCTTCAAGAGCATCACCCACTTGCCTCCATTTGTTGGCATCCTCTTGGTACTCGGCGTGTTGTGGACTGCCACAGAGGTGTTCTATCGTGGCTTGCATCGTGGACAGGATGCGGAGGGAACTCAGAAGCGAGTAACCAAGTTGCTTTCTCGTGTTGATATGAGTACCATCCTCTTCTTCCTCGGTATCTTGATGGCAGTATCTTGCTTGGCTGAGGTAGGCGTGTTGACAGCTCTCGGACAGGGCTTGAACGAGGTATTCAATGGCAACCATTATCTCGTGACGGGTATCATCGGTGTGCTTTCCAGCATCGTGGATAATGTGCCATTGGTAGCAGGTTGCATGGGTATGTATCCTGTGGCTCCTACGGGCGATATGGCTGTGGATGGAATCTTCTGGCAGTTGTTGGCTTATTGTGCCGGTGTCGGTGGTTCGATGCTCATCATCGGTAGTGCCGCAGGTGTGGTTGTGATGGGATTGGAACGAATCACCTTCGGTTGGTACATGAAGCACATCTCCTGGATTGCCTTCGTGGGCTATCTCGCAGGTATCGTTTGCTACTGGTTCATCCGCACGTTCCTTTATGCTATCTAAAGTATAAGTGTTTTCAGATGTAGGCTCCACACGCTAGAAAGGGCAAAAGCTTTCGCTTACGTGAAATAGTTTTTTTGAAGAAAAAGTCTCAAAGTCTCATTTCATTGAAAATTACGGCTTAAAGACTTGATAAATAATAAGATAAAAGAATGAGACTTCTCGGTTCTGATGCCGGGACGTCTCATTAATGTCTCATAGAAGTATGTAAGCGGCTCCGCGTTTATACCTTGCATAATTCATTATTTCACTTTTTCTTTACAAGATACTTCATTCCATCTGCAAATCTCTTATGTTTTA
>ERZ1034984.2918-NODE-2918-length-13032-cov-9.345303_pt1 | contig 13032 bp, 19 predicted proteins | sample MGYA00520589_ERZ1034984 | MGnify/ENA primary metagenome ERZ1034984 (study PRJEB33766, sample SAMN09781790) | gut metagenome | biome: gut microbiome | host: Homo sapiens | place: Madagascar | study: EMG produced TPA metagenomics assembly of the PRJNA485056 data... | reverse complement strand
TATATAACGTGATTACGTGGTTTTCGTAACCTTTCCGATTACGTGATTTTGTGTGGTGGAGGCGAGGTTTCCAAATGCGAATTTTCACCAGCGTTTTTCTGTACTAAGTTTTTTTTTACATTTCCAGAGAGCAGGTCAACAGATAGCTGCAATCGCTGTGTACTCTCCGGTGTAACTTTTGCACAACGATTTTTATGTGGTTTCGGTTGTTGATTGGATAGGTTCAGCCAAATCGCACAGCTGTCATCCCACAGATAAACCGAATGCACAAAACAAGAAATAATATCATCTGCATAGGCTGTAACATCGGTATTCGCTTCTGGTAAAAACTGCAGCAGCATAAATTCAATCTGATCCGCTGTAATGATGTCAACTTTTTCTACCATACTTGTCCGCTGAATTTCAATCTCCAGTGTTTCTTTCCGCTGCTCTAATGCTTCCAGATGTTCCTTTGTGGACTTCGTAAAAATTCCCTGCTCCATCGCCATCATGATATTGGCGATACTTTTTTTGGTTTTCTCCAACTGCTTTTTCAGCATGTCTGCTTCCGGATTCCGAATCGTTCGAACCATATCCCGTTGCATTTCTTCGCATCGCTGTGCAATTTCTCTGATTTTCTCCGGACGCAACACGACTTCTGCAACCTTCTGGGCAACCAGATTCTCCAGTTCTTCTTTCCGGATGGTCTTTTTGTCGCAGCCAAGCCCTTTCTTCCGATTGGCACACTTATAATAATAATGCGGTCCGCTATCGCTATTTGGATTGCTGCTCTCCCCAACCAAACCATTTCCGCACTTTCCGCAGTAAGCTTTTCCGGACAGCAAATAATCCACTTTTGCCTTTGCTCTTGCAGGGGCTTTTCTATTTCGTGCTAAAATTTGCTGCACTTCATGGAATAAAGATTTGTCGATAATGGGCGGAATGGCGTCCTCCAGTCGAACATCTTTGCAGATATAAACGCCGATATACTTTTCATTTTGCAGCATTTTCCGCATCGTACTCTGATTAAAAAGATAGCCTTTGGGTGTCCGGATTCCCTTTTCATTTAAATCCTTGCAAATATCCTCTACCCGTTCTCCTCTGGCGTAGGAACGGAAAATATGCCGGACAACATCCGCATAATCTTCATCAATCGCAAAGGTTTTATCGGGTGTGATTTTATACCCAATTGCGGTACTGCCGCCAGTTGCTTTTCCCTTCAGAGCGTTTTCCCGCATACCACGCTTAATTTTTTGGGACAACTCTGCAGAATAATACTCTGCCATTCCTTCCAGCAGAGATTCCAAAATGATGCCCTCCGGACCTTCTGGAATCTGTTCCTTTGCATAATAGACCCGTACCCCATTCTTCTTCAGCTTTGCTTTATAGACAGCACTATCATAGCGATTGCGTGCAAACCGATCCATCTTATACATCAGCACGCCTTCAAAGGCATGCTTTTCACTGTCAGCAATCATTTTTAAAAAGGCTTCTCGATGGTTGGTAGATGTTCCGGAGATGGCACGGTCTATGTAAGTGTCAACAATGGTCATATCATGTTTTTCTGCAAATTCTTCGCATTCTCGCAGCTGTCCTTCGATGGATTGTTCCGTCTGCCGTTCACAGGAATAACGGGCATAGATGACAACGTTCATCTTACACTTCCTTTACTGGTTAGTTGTCGGAACTTCTGCCCCAGTGGGGTAGAAGTTAAATGTTCTTTTGCTTTCCGTAGAATCTTTTTCCTGCTTCCAAGTTCTCTCGATATTGGCAGCCCTTTGCATACAGTTGATAGGCATGCAGGCATTTTCCGGCATCGGAGCAGGCTTCATATTGCGAGCAACATCCGAACACTTCTGTTGGTTTATATTGCTGCAAGGCAATCACAAACGCTTCTTTTGCAAACGTTAAAAGAGCATCTGGAGAAGAATCCGTAACCTTTGCCCAGCCACTGGATTTTATAACCGTTGTATAATCTGGCTTTGATGGAAGCTGCTCAAAAAGTTTATCGCTCATAAAAAGCCGTACAACACTTTTCGCACTGAAATCAACCGTTCCAAATCGAATCGGATCTGCATGGAAAACATGATGTACGGTGTCTTCTAATCCAATATTCATCGTGGATTTTTTACTATCTGCTCCCTTTGGGGTTGTCAGGTTTTCAAAAAAGAATTCTTTTCCTGTAAATCCAGCGTTGATTAGCTGCTCTTCTGCAAATTCCTGCATCGCCGCCTGAAATCGTAAAATTTCTTCTTTACACATGTGCAAGCATCTCCTCTTCTTTCAAAATTTGTATCGAAGCCCCTTTTTCCTGTAATTCCAATGCTCGTTTTACCTTGCTGCCATAATTTCCGCAACTCCAGTTTTCATTTCCGTTTCCGCCAACAATCAAATAATCCAAAGATTTCACAACATTTTTCTTGATGATAGCACCCTTTTTCTGCAATCGCTTTTCTGCTTCTGCTTTCGTTGCAAACTGTGTAAATTCTCCGGAGAGGCAAACGCTTTTTCCGCAAAAATCAATTTCCGCTTCTTTTTCAGAGAAACTTTCCACGGGGTCTGTCACCGCACAAAAGATTTCCAGCAAGTGATCCAATTCGCATTGTTCTAATACACCATCTTCCAATGCCTGATCCAGTTCCTGAAAAACAATATCAAATGGGAAACAGCCTCGAAGTTGTTGATGGTCACTTACCCATTGCTGTAAATCATAAATTTCATCTTTGGTCAGCTGTTGGTCAAAAGTCATTTCCTGCAAGAGGGCTTGTAATTCATTCAGGCTCTGCGTCGTTTCTGAGAAACGGAGTTTTCTTCTTTCTGAGCGTTCCTGTTTCTGTCGAGCAAGAATTCCGGAATAAAGCGGCTTTAGCTTTTGATAGCATTCATGGGTCGCTTTGCAGTCGGCAAGAGCACGATGCTGCCGCTCATTTATAACACCAAAATATTCCTGCAAAGTATCCAGTCGATAATTCGGCAAGTTCAATTCGCAACGTCTGGAGTAATATAAGGTATCCAGACAATCATTCTGAATCTTTTTCCCGAACAATCCCTCAGCAGCATCATAAAGAATATTTACATCAAAGGAAACAATGTTGTGTCCCAATAGAACATCATCTCCTAAAAATTCCAGAAAATCTGGCAGGCAGGCACTTAATGTTGGAGCATCTTTCACCATGCTATCGGTAATGCCTGTAAGCTGTGTAACCTCTTCCGGAATTTTCTCTTCCGGATTGACAAGCGTGCTGAAAGTTTCACAAATTTCATTATTCCGAACTCGAATCGCAGAGAGTTCAATCACGGAGCAGGTCGTCACATAAACATCCGTTGTTTCCAAGTCAATTACAACATAATCGGATAGGCTTTCATAAATAGTTGCTCCCTTTTCACGGTTCGTCGACAAGGCTTTCATCTTCTTTCTTTTTATTTTCATCTAAGTATTGATACATCACAGTCAGCAGCTCTGTTCTCTTCCGAATCGGTAGTTCTTTCAAAATTCGGATAACTTCCTGTTCCAGTTCATCTGGCTCTGATCCGGCAGCTGCTTTTCCAATTACGACAGGATTGTTCTGACAACAGTCCCCTAAAACGATGTGATTCCCACTGTTTAAATTCAGAGGGAGGACGTTCGGGTTGTCTGTTCTTCCTAATAGGTAATCGACAGAGCAATTTAAACAGTCCGCAATCCTCGCCAAGCTGTCTGAAGCAATCATTTTTCCATGAAGCATATGCGAAAAGGTATTAGACCCTAAATCACAACTTTCCAAAATTGATTTCATTGTTATTTCTCTTGTGCGAGCAATATCTTTTATTCTTCCCGCCATATTTGGCGAAGTATACAAATTTTCTTGGTGCATTTTGTTCACTCCTACAAAAATATCTCTATCTGGCGATTTCAATCTTGACAATCGCCAGATATGGCGTTATACTATACTCAGTTCAAAACCCCGATGGGGATTCTCGAACGATGACAAGGTTGAAATATCCTGCACAATGCCAAAAGCCGTATAGTCTTAGATACACCTACTTTGATTATACGGCTTTTTGCACAGATTGTCAATCACTAAGTGTTTAATAATACAAAGTGATAATATTTCATAACCAAAAAGAAAAGGAGGTGATTTTATGATGTTTCCAGCAATCCTGAAAGAGCTGAGGGAACGTAACAAAATCTCACAGGCGGCACTTGCCAGACAGGTGGGAATTTCACAGTCCCTGATTGCTCAATTTGAAACAGGGGAGAAAGTGCCGAACGCTTATGTGCTGCTCCGCATTGCCACCTATTTTCACACAACTTGCGAGGAACTGATTGGAGAAGTGGAGGAAGAACAAACCACTTCAACGCCATTTCTGCCGCAAGAAACATTCCTGCTTGCCCTGAAAAACAAAAAACCGCCAAAAACGGCGGTCGTGATGTTTGAAACAGGGGATGTCTACCAACTGGAAAAACGCCCTGCTGGATGGGTGTCCAAATCGTAACAACTGCTTTTGCCGCTGAGCATCATCAACGGCAAATCCATTTCATAAGGAGCACACATGAAACGAAAATTGTCAAAAAAGCAGCAGAAATGGGAGGATACCGTCAAAGACTATGCAACCGCTCTGTTCATCATACGGCATGGTTACACCCCAACGGATGCAGAGATTCAGGAACTGCTGACAACCCCAGAGTTTCGGATTCTGCTATTCAGTCAGCTGTTTTATCGGCAGCCACAAAACAAATTCGACTATCTGGCATGGAAACAAGGAGGTTAAAATGAAAAACGGATTTCAAATTCTTTATGACTGGATGGTGTCAGACTTGCACCTCAAAGGTTCCAGTGTGCAAGTGTTTGCAATCATCTACGGGTTTACTCGAAATGGGCAAACCTGCGAGGGCAGCCTACAGTTTTTCGCTGACAAAACAGGCTGCACCAAACAAACAGTGCTAAACCTTTTAAAGAAATTAGAGGAAAAGCACTACATCCGCAAAGAGCAAATTCGAGCAAAGGACGGCGGTGTCCGGAATCACTACACCGCCGCTCCGGAGATTCTGAACCGCTATGACAGCCCCAAACAGGATGTTGAAACTGTGGAAAACGCAGTCGAAAACCCAGACACCGGGTCTTATTTTTTTACCCCCGGCGTCAAAAAATTAGAATGCCCCCGGTCAAAATTTTTGAACGCCCCCAGTCAAAAAATTAGACCCAATAGTATAGATAGAAATATCACGCAGAAGGATAGAGGAGAGCATGGCGGCAAGCCGCTCCGCCCACAAGCAGAACGCTTTGTCTTTGGTGCTTGCCAGAACGTGTTTCTAACAGCGGATGAATACAATCAGCTAAAAGCAACTTACGGCGAACAGCTCGATATCACCTTAACCAGCTTTAGTTGCTGGATGGCAGAACAACACCGCAGCTATCAGAATCACTTTGCAATGCTCACAAAATGGTGCATGCAAGACCAGCAGCGTTCTGCTCCGAAAAAACATTCCCGCACAACGGCTACGACGGATTGGCTGGCAGAAAACGGAGCATTCTTAGAGTGCCTCTCCCAGACCGTTCCCACACTGGAAATAGAAAAATCCGCCCCCAAAGGACAAGCCCTCAGCGGCGGATCTCTCCCAGTATACAACAAAGCTGCATACCAACAATCGCAACCCTATCATAACACATTCCTGCCCATTTGTCAAGGGGGTGACAGCAATGTTTGACGAAAACCTGTTCAAGCTGGCATTGCTTTACAGCATCCCCCTTGTATGCTATGGGTTCTATCAGCATAAGTGCCGGCAGGCTGCCAGACAAAAGGCTGCGGAGCAGGCAACCCGTCCAGCGTTTCGCTATCAGCAAATACAAGCACAGTTGGATGCCGTGCAGCAGAAACGAGAACGCATTGAAGAATTGAACCGCCTGATTACCAACCTCAAGGTTGCAGCAGAGAACCCCAGCGACTGGGAAACGGTTGCCATCTCCTATCTGGACGAAACCGGACATCAACGCACCGTTTCCAGCTCCATCGGCAACCGGACAGAAACCCTCGTACAGTTTGCCGCTCAGGAACGAGATGCCCTCATCACTTCCCTGCAAGCCGATTTGCGGCAATTACAGGGACAGGCAGGACAAACCGACAGACAAAACGGGGACAAAACGAACAGGGGAGCGGATGCCGAAACCGCTTGTATACGGGAGATGATGCAGCATGCTGGACTTTAAAGCACAGGATGTCAAGTACTGTCAATGCTGTGGGCAGTATCTCGGCAGCCGGAAAGAACTGGGCGATGCCGTATTTAATCCCCTCAAATACTGTCCGACCTGCAAAAAAGAAGTCCACCGGGAACAGAAAGCTGCCTACCGCAAACGCTGCAAACAAGTGGAACAGCTGAACACGCTCCGGCAGGAACAGGCGGAAGCCTCCGCTCTGTATGAAGAACTGCACGAAAGACGGGTCTATAAAGGCTTGCAGTCCAAAGAAACCCGCCTGCTCCGGGAACGAATCCTGCAACTGGAACAGTGCAACCGGAAATTGCTGCGGTACATACAAACATTAGAGGAGTGAAAACAGATGCAGACCTATCAAGTTTATGTGATTGTGTTCGGACAGCAGATGACAACCGAAATCGAAGCAGAATCCGAACAAGACTTGCTGCAACAAGTACAACAGCAGGCAAAAGAAACCTTACAAGCCGAACCATCTGACATCGAATTGGTCACTTGGTCACGCAAATAACAGGAGGATTACACCATGGCTACAACCATCGCAATCGCAAATCAAAAGGGTGGTGTTGGAAAGACGACCACCGCTTATAATCTCGCTGCAGCATTCGCTGCCAACGGCAAACGGGTCTTGCTGGTAGACTGCGACCCACAGGGCAACTGCTCGGAATACGCTGGCTTTCGAGAGGAAGACGCTGCCGGAATGGGTACGCTGGAACTTCGCATCCAAGAGGTCATTCAGAATGTGCCAACTGCCAGCCTGGAAGTGGGACACTGTGCCGCCATTTCCGTGGACTTTATTCCGGCTACGCTGGAACTGGCAACCACAGAACTTTCCATGCAACACGCTCTCTCCAGAGAAACCCTGCTAAGACGGGTCTTAGAACCCTTTCAGGCAAGCTATGACATCCTGATTCTGGACTGTCTGCCGTCTTTGGGTGTGTTGCTGCTGAATGCTCTAACGGCTGCCGACTTGCTGTTGATTCCTGTTCAGGTGCAGAAGTTCGCCGTGTCTGGGCTAACCGCTTTGCTGGATGTTGTCCGGCAAGTACGAGCAACCGTCAACTTGGATTTAAGCGTTGCCGGCATCCTGCCGACGATGGTCAATCATACGTTGGTCAGCCGCAACAACCTGCAAACCCTCTATGACCGCTATGGCAATTTGGTGCTAAATACACAGATTCATCATGGTGTCATGGCGGCTCGCAGCGTGGAAGAACAAGTTGCCATTCCTGCCACCTGTAAGCTGGGGGAAGAATACCGCCAGCTTGCGGAAGAATTGCAAAAGTGGGGGGTGTGAGAAATGGCGTTTGATTTGACTGGAATGCTCGGCAGCAGCGAAAATCAAGTGCAGCAAATCCCCGTGGAACGTCTTGTGCCTTATTATAAGCACCCGTTTCAACTCTATCAGGGCGAACGCCTGCAAGATATGGTGGATTCCATTCAGAAGAACGGCGTTCTTGTGCCGCTGGTCGTTCGTCCCTGTATGGGCGACTATGAAATTTTGGTCGGACACAACCGCTGGAATGCTGCAAAACTTGCCGGACTTTCTGCCGTTCCGGCAATCGTCAAAAGCAATCTCTCAGAAGAAGAAGCGGAAATGTATGTCATTGAATCCAACCTCATGCAGCGAGGATTCGATAACCTCAAAATCAGCGAACAGGCGGCGGTGGTTGCCTTGCGGCGGAATCAGATGTTCTCTCAGGGGAAGCGAAACGACATCATCCGAGAATTGCAGGAACTGGAACAGCCCAGCCGCAAACCGCTCACGGCGGACAAGGTGGGCAGTGAATACGGGCTGAGCCGCAATTCTGTCACCCGTTTGGTGCGGATTGATTCCCTGCATCCAGAGATGAAAAAATGGGTGGATGCAGGTCTTTCGATGCGTGCCGGTGTGGAGCTGTCGTTCCTGCCGATGGAAGGGCAAACCTTACTGGCGGAAACCCTGCTGGAAAAGCTGCCGTACATCGACACGGATTCCGCTCCGCTCCGGAAGCTGCTGACGGAAAAACGGGCAAAGGCTCTGCGGCAGGCATTCGCCTGCGGTCAGATTTGTGATAAGGCATCCCTTGAAGCGGTGCTGCAACAGCCTGCAAAGACAAAGCCTGCTCCTGTTCCGCTGCCGGAGGAAATACAGAACAGCTTGCAGCGGCTGAACCAGAAAACCATATCCGACTTCGAGCGAGCCGTTGCCCGTGGGGAGTGGGAGAAAATGGAGCTGCAACTTGGCAGGGCTGCCATGCTCCAGCTGGTACAGTATGCGATGCAGTGCCGACATCCAGATGCGGCAACCGGCTGACCCACACGCCCGAACTTCTGCCCCAGTGGGGTAGAAGTTGCTTGGCGGGGATTTTGACACTTTCCCCCAAAATGCAACAAAAAGTGTAACATTTCTGTAAATCTTTCGGGGGACTTGTACGTTTGCGTACAAGTTTTTCCCGAAAATCGCTGTATAGTGAAAGGGGTTGTTGGAAGAAACCATGTTCTGGTGGATTTGTATTGTCCTGTCGGAGGGTGTGCTGGCTGCCTGTGGGGCAAAGTTCCTGCGGTGGCTGCTCCGGCAGAGAAAACAGAAAGAAGAGAAACACACATGACAAAACAAGAAGCGGCAATTGTTGAACTCTATACGGGAACTTGTATGCTGGTCGGCGAAGACCGAAAGTATGTGTATGCGTATGCAAGAGAATTGATGGGAAGACCTATATTGACGCATGAGCTATCAGATGAAATGCTGAAAGAAAAAAGTAAGGCTGATTTCATAAAACTCTGCAAAAATCTGAAGAAAGCAGAAGATTCTGCGTGTTGGGAGTCCTGCGACCTCAAACGACTTGAACACGGTTTTATTGAAAGCATTCCTAAAGGATTAGGTTTAGGAAAGGTTCTTGATTATATCGGAGTGGATTACAAATAAATGGAAAGAGAAAGGAAGCGTTGAAATGAGCGACATTGAAAAGAAGATTGAAGAACTGAAATCCGAATTTTTGACTAAGCTGGAAACTTTGCAGAAAGAAGTGAAGATGCAGCAGGGAGAACAGAAGCTGTGGAAGCCAGAGATTGGCGAGAGCTATTTCTTTATCAGAAGCGATTTTGGAGTAATGGATAAAGTCAAGGGAACAACTTCTTTTGAAACTGACCGTATTTCTAACGGTAACTGTTTCCCAACAAAAGAGCGTACCGAACAAGTCGCAAAGAAAATGCGGTTGTTGTTACGACTGGAGCAGCTGCATGTTATGCTCTGTCCGGATTATGTGCCAGACTACGAAGATGAGGATGAAGTAAAGTACCATGTTTATTTTAATCATTTGCAAGGCGAATATAACATAAGTTGCAGCACCAGCAGGGAAAATCCGTGTGTGGTAGCTTTTGACACAAAGGAAAACGTCGAAAAAGCAGCGGAAATCCTAAACAAGGAACTGGAGGAATCAAAATGAAAAAGCTGATTGTTGAGATTGATGACAAGTATGCAGATGCCGCATCAATGACATTTATCGGGACAAATTGTGCTGAATCGGAAGAGATTCATATGACTGTCGCAGCAGTTGCCCTCAAGCCAGATATAACGGCAATTGCGGTTTGTGAAGATGGGAGTTCGATTTGGTATGAAGGTGATTTGGAAACTAAAAAGAATCAGCTGTCCATTGAAAAATTGATAAATGCAGTCGGGCAACTGGAAGACTTACGTTGCGACCGTGAGGGCTTTGCAGCTGATTTTGAAGACGAAGAAGATAACGCTTTTTGCCTTGATGTTGTGGCAATTGACACAGCTTTAGCAGCGATAAAGCGGCTGATTGAATTAGAATACGAAAAGGAGTAACTGGAAATGAGTAACGAAACATTAGCACTGCTATGGTCAATGCTTACAAACGAGCAACTTTTGGAACTGCGGGAAAAAGGTGCAATGGATGATCGCACAATGGCATCTTTCAAGACTGAATTGTTTAAGCGGTGTTTGATTCAATTTGATGAAGCAGCAGATGCAGTTATGGCGGCATTTATGGAGGGATTGACAGGATAAAATTGAAAATGCGGAAGTATACAGCTGACAAAAGGAGTAAACAGAATGAAAATTGAAATTGGAAAACAGTACAAGGTACATGGAACCGAGGAAGACGGAAACGTGATTAAAATCACAGAAAAGAAAAACGGGTTGTGCCGCTACGAAACGATTTCAGGAAAGAAACCGTTCGTGGAGCAGTTTGAATGCGATTCTTTGTTTGCAAGGTTGTTGACCCCCTGCAACGAGGAAACAAAGATTGTCATTCTGCGAAAAGGGAATACCGTCACGGCAACACAATACGTGAATACAGAAAAAGTACATACGGGCGTTGCAACGTGCAGCCCAGACGACCCCTTTGATTTTGCCTTTGGTGCAAAGCTGGCTCTGGAACGGCTGCTGGAAAAACCGTTTGACTGGGAGAAGTTTATTGCCGGAGCGGTATGGGTTCAGGTCAACCGCATCAACATAGATGATTTTTTGCGTGCTTGCGAGGAACAGCATCTGACCTATGCCTCTGGGGAGCGTCCCACAAAGCTGAATGTATTTCGTGATTTGCAACAGGCAGGGGATAGCGGCAAGGCACTATTTGGATTGCTGGGCTTGACACTGGAAGAACACGTCTGGTTTTTGATACACAATGGAAGATTGATGTGGAACAATCGAAAGCCCACGGGAGAAATTTTTGAATGGGGGCAGACAGAATGAACGACTGCGAAACCTGCAAATATGCAAACCGTTCCAAACATACAAGGGTTATCCGGACATCAAATGCTGTTATCACGCAGCAAGGCGGCATTGTTTGCGAGCATACAGGAAAGAAAACGATGCAGATAACAGATGAAGGCATCCGCTGTTCTGGATTCTGCCCGAGCGAGGAAACAAAAAAGCCCCTATACCTGTGCGACCCACAGAAAAATACTGCGTGTCCAAAAGGAATCTGTCAGATGCCGAACGGCTGTTTCTTCACAACAAAGAAGGAATTTGCAAAGGACGAGAAAAGCCAATAACCAATCCGCTGACCTATCGGCGATACGGGGAGAAAGGAACAAAAATGAAATGGTTTGAATTGAACAACGGAAATTTGGTTGACCTCGAAAAAGTGTGCTGTATTGAAATTGATGCACGTGTAATCGTTTATCGTTTTACAGAAGCTGAAAGTTGTGCAGAACTGTTTGAATTGCCAAGCAAGGCACAACAGCGGATGGAAGAACTGAAGAAGTTGCTTAAATAACGATGTGGCAGCATCGTTGGCAATTACCTCCGAACTTGCCCTTTATACTACGCTTTGCGGTGAGCGAATCACCGCTGCATGGGATGGGTCAGAGTGACCAGCAGCTTCGCTGTGCGGTGCAATACCGTACCATCCACTTTTTTTATTTTTGGAGGCATGCATATGAATCAGCACGAACCCCACCCCTGCTGCGTAAACTGCAGCATCAGCGGCGTGCCGCTATACTTAGGGCTGGACGGGAAGTTGCACTGTGCGGATCACATCGGCTTACTGCTGAATCCATCCAAACAGACCCCCGTCCCGACAAAGAACCAGAAAGGAGCGTAACCCATGCAGAAAGAATCAAAAACCATTCTGGACTTAGTTCCGGTTCTCCGGCAGCTGGCTGACACGCTGGAATCCCTGTCGGAAACCCTGACGGAACAGGAAGTGCAGACGTTCGAGCCGGTCTATCCGCCGGAAGAGCCAACACCCGTACCGCCTGCCGTGTCGATGGATGCGGTGCGGGCAGTGTTGGCGGAGAAGTCCCGCTCGGGCTTTACGGATGCGGTACGGGCGTTGTTACAGCGGCACGGAGCAGCAAAACTCTCCGCCATCGCTCCCAGCGAATACCCTGCCCTGTTGGAGGAAGCAAACAAAATTGGCTAATCACACAAACCGCTCGCATGCGGTCTTGTCGGCTTCCTCCAGTTCCCGATGGCTGGCGTGTCCGCCGTCTGCACAGCTTTGTGCTGCCCTGCCGGATACCGTGACAGACTATGCCCGGGAAGGCACGTGTGCTCATGAGTTGGCAGAATATAAGGTGCAGAAACTGCTCGGAAATCCGGCATCTAATCCCACGGAAAACTTGGATTTCTACGACACCGAAATGGAAGACTGCACGGACAGCTATGCCCAGTACATCGCCGAACAGCTATCAACTCTGCAAGAACCGATGGTCTTAGTGGAACAGCGTCTGGATTTCAGCCGATACGTTCCGGACGGCTTCGGCACGGGAGATTGTGTGATTGTTGCAGAAAATGTTTTAACCGTCATCGACTTCAAGTATGGCAAGGGCGTGGCGGTGTCTGCTGACCACAACTCACAGATGATGCTGTACGCTCTGGGAGCGTTGGAACTGTTCGATGCCCTCTATGACATTGCAAAAATCCGGATGGTAATTTTTCAGCCAAGAATCCAGAACCTCAGCGAATGCACCCTGCCACTGTCGGAGCTGCTGCACTGGGCGGAAACCGAACTGAAACCCAAAGCCGCACTTGCTGCCAGAGGCGAGGGTGCATTCTCTGCCGGAGAACACTGTCGGTTCTGCAAAGGGAAAGCAACCTGCCGGAAACGGGCGGAATATAATCTGCAATTGGCGAAGTATGATTTTGCAATGCCGGACAAGCTGACCGATACCGAAATCGAAACGATTTTAGCAACGGCTGACCAGCTGACCGCTTGGGTGGCGGATGTCAAAGAATACGCCCTGCGGCAGGCTCTCTCCGGTAAGCAGTGGCATGGCTATAAGGTCGTTGCAGGGAAATCGAACCGCAAGTACACCAATCCGGCAGCGGTCGCAGAAGCCGTGCAAGCCTACGGGAAGAACCCCTACAAAGAGCCGGAATTGCTGGGCGTGACCGCTATGGAACAGCTAC
>ERZ1034984.2916-NODE-2916-length-13035-cov-3.993914_pt1 | contig 13035 bp, 11 predicted proteins | sample MGYA00520589_ERZ1034984 | MGnify/ENA primary metagenome ERZ1034984 (study PRJEB33766, sample SAMN09781790) | gut metagenome | biome: gut microbiome | host: Homo sapiens | place: Madagascar | study: EMG produced TPA metagenomics assembly of the PRJNA485056 data... | reverse complement strand
CCTTTGTAATACTCATCATGTCCTTTAACGGGGACGATCCGGGAATATCTGTGGAACAATGCATGCACCTTTCTAAATATTCCAGCTCCGAAGCTACCTTCCACACTGCATCCTGCGAATGTCTCTCAGCCGCTGAACATTCTTCTCTTTCAGGAATTCCATATGTACTCCTCTTCCTCTTCACTTTCTCATATAAAATATATCTTACTTGCGGCACGCTTGTTTGTCAAGATGCATTTTTTCTATTAAATCTCTTCCTCAGTCATATCCTTCTCACGATTGAACAGGTCGTAAATACACGGAATCACAATCAGTGTGAGTATTGTACCATAGACCAGTCCACCGATCAGTGTGATCGCCATCGGGCGCATCATATCGGAGCCATCTCCGATGCCAAGTGCCGTCGTCAGCATTGCAAGAACCGTTGTCAGTACCGTCATAAGGATTGGACGCACACGGGTCTTTCCGGATTCGATGATTGCTTCCTTTTTGGATGCTCCTGCACGTCGCGCCTGATTGATATAATCGATCAGTACAATACCATTGTTTACAATCAATCCCGAAAGCATGATAAATCCAAGCATTGCAAGGACATTGATCTCCTGTCCGGTCAGAAGCAATGCGATAAATCCACCGGTAAAGGCAAGTGGAATGGAGAACATAATGATAAACGGCGAAAGCAGGGACTGGAACTGTACCACCATAATCAGGTAAATAAAGATTACTGCAAGTACCAGCATCAGTACGAGCTGTTTCATGGACGCATTGATTGTCTCGTCCTCACCGGTCATCTCTACTTATATCCATCCGGAATATCCAATTTGTCAATGGCTTTCTGCAGCTTGTTGCTCACCAGTGTCACGTTGTGATCTTCATCCACACCGCAGGATACTGTAATGTAACGCGTCTGCGCATCACGGCTGATTGTGCTCAATGTACTTGTCTCTTTCATCTCACAGATTTTTGTGAGCGGAATCTCTTTTTCTTTTCCGTTTTTATTCGTATAAGAAAAAGTCATATCCTTAATATCCGAAAGTTTTGTATCCGCCTGCTCCTCGGTCTGTACATAGACTTTGTAATCTTTGATGTCTGTGGTGATTGTCGTTGCCGTCTTGCTGTCTGCCATCTTGGCACTGACAAGCTGATATACCTGTGCTACGGTAAGTCCGTATTTTGCTGCCTTTTTCTTGTCTACCGAGATGGTAAGCTGCGGCTCGGAATCTTCCATGCCGTCATCAATATCCGTCGTTCCTTTCGGATCTTTCATGACATCGGCAACTTCACCTGCCAGCTTCTGCAAAGTTTCAATATCATTTCCCTTGATACGCACAGATAAACCGCTTCCAAAGTAGCTGCTGTAATCCATGGAAGAAGTATTGGTAGATACCTCACAGTCGAGATCCTTGGTCTTTTCTGTGATGGCATCTGTGACATCGGAAACTTTCACATCCGCATCCTCATCAAGAAGAATGTACATGCTCACACTGTCGTTTCCGCCACCCATAAGGGAAGACGTCGAATTTCCTCCTGCCATGGCACCAATGGTATCAATGCCCTTGATATCTGAAATCCGTTTCATTACCTGATCCGATGCCTCGGTAAGTTCCTGGAAAGTCAGCTTTTCTCCTTCTTTTGCAGAAACTGAAACCGAAATCTGGTTGGTTTCCATGTCCATATCCATGAAATTCAAACCTTTGGATACGCTGAGTGCCGCACTCGCAACCAAAAGCACAACTGCAACAATAAGTACAACCGGCTTAAAACGCAGGCACCATGCCAATGCCCGTCCGTACCATTCCTTCATGGCATCAAACCACGGATGACGTATCTCTTTGGTGCGGCGCAATGTCACAGCGGACATTGCCGGCACGAAAGTAAGCGCTACCACAAGGCTGGCCACCAGCGTATATGCAATGGTCAAAGCCAGATCAACGAACAGCTGGCGCGTAATGCCCTCGGTAAAAATAATCGGCGCATAAACGCTGACAGTAGTAAGTGTCGATGCAATGATTGCACCTGTTACCTGTTTGGAACCTTCCACAGCCGCCTTTTTGATCGAATAGCCCTCTCCTCTGAGACGGTAGATATTCTCGATGACAACGATGGAGTTATCCACCAGCATACCGATACCAAGCATCAGACCGGACATGGAAATAATATTTAACGTAATTCCGGTAAAATACATGAGTACGACCGCCGCTACAACCGAAAGCGGGATTGAACATGCAATGACAATCGTCGGCTTGATATCTTTTAAAAACAATAACAATACAAGAATAGCAAGCAATGCACCCCAGATCATATTCTGCATTACGCTGTTTACGATCATATCAATGTAAATGCCCTGATTCATCAACACACTCAGGTGCAGATTGGAATCTTCTTTTTCCAGAGATTTGAATTTCTCCAGAATACGGTCCGTTACTTCTCCGGTGGAGTATCCGGTCTGCTTTTCCATTGAAAGCATGATGCCCGGATTGCCGTTGATCACGGCGTAAGTCTCATCTGAATTATCCGTCACAGTCACATCCGCCACATCGGACAGACAGATCGTTTTGACTCCGTCAATTCCCATATCGATCAATGGAAGTTTCTTAAGATCCTCGACATCTTCCACAGCATCGCCTACACGGACAAGATACTGTGTATCCCCATCCATCGCATAGCCTGCCGGCATATCAAAGTTCTGTGCTGCCAAAAGGCTTGTGATTGTGTCTTCACTGAGCACCTTGTTTAAATCTGCAGAATCATAAGCATTGTCTTTTGCATCGTCGAGTTTGGACTGTGCATCCTCTAAGGAAGATGCCGCACTTGTCAGTTCCGCAGAACTTGTGCTTACTTTCAGGGCTGTAAGTGACGCATTTGCATTGAGTGTGTCTAATGCAGAGGAAAGGCTGACCTTGCCGCTCTCCACCTTCTTTTGTGCGCTCTCAATGGTTTTAATTCCTGTATTTACCTGCGCCAGAAGCTTGCCGACTTCTGCGGAAGCAGCCGGAAGGTCTTCGTATGTATTTACGGTAATTCCAAGCGAAGACAATGCCGCGAACTGTTCTTTCACTACTTTGTTCAGCTGCTTGATCTGTGCTTTCATCTCTTCGCTTTCTGCAAGCTGCGGATTGTCCTTGAGCACAGAGACAATTCCCGTATATGCATCTGACTGCATAAAAGTCTGAATGCCTGATTGAATCTGTGACAGAGATTTCTGCTGCTTTTTCACATCGGACAGCTGATTCTTTAAATCTTTCTCGGTCTTTAACAGTTCCTGCTGCTTGTCCATCGTCTGATTGATGGCATCCGTCAGCTGATCCGAGCCTGTATTGATCGAAGACTGTCCGTCTTCTACCTTCTTTTTGTTGGCATCAATTTCTTTCTGGGATTTTGCGAACTGCTTGTCGATGCTTTTCTGCACCTTTTTGTTTAATGCATCGATCTTATCCTGATTGAGTGTTACCTGCACACTCTCCTCTAACTGTCCGGTCGTGGTAACCGATGCCACACCTTCAAGACTTTCAATTGCAGGAGAAAGTTCATTTTCCACATATTCGGACAATTTTGCAGCATCCATGCCATCCACATCCACCGCTGCTGCCAATACCGGAAGCATATCCGGATTCACTTTCATGATCATCGGTGTTCCGATGGAATCATCCCACTGGCCGGAAATCTGATCGAGACTCTGCTGAATCTCAATGACCACCGAATCCATGTTTGCATTCTGCTCATATTCAAGTGTTACAATGGAATAGCTATTGTAAGAAATAGAACTGATATTTTTGATGTTAGAAGTGGTCGCCATCGCCGATTCGATCGGTGCGGTCACATCACTTTCCACCTGTTCGGGACTTGCTCCCATATCCGTCGTGATGACAAGTGCGTACTGGAAACTCATATCCGGCAACAGGTCTGTCGTCATTTTTGACAAAGAGACTACACCAAGAACGATCACCAGTACCACTGCCACCAACACGGTATAGGGACGTTTTACACTATACTTTGAAATCATGCTTTCCTCCTGCTATTATATGATTATGACTCTTTCATCATTATAAAGAAATAAATCCTTATTTTACAAGGGGAATACCCAAAGCTTTATACTTTTTTAATGAAAAAACATCCGGCAAATCTGCTTCTTGCAAATTCGCCGGATGTCTTTTCGCTATACATCTTCTGCACTATCCTCTTCATCCGCAATCGCTGCAGATGCACCAGATACAGCCGCAATCACCGCGATGACCGCTCCCAATACTGCGACACCTATGATTGCTGCCAGAAAAATGAAAAACCCCGTTTCTGACATATGTTCCATCTCCTATTCTGAAATTTTGCCTTTTACCTATACAAATTCTACCACAGAACGCATGTCATCTCAACGCTATTTTCATTAATCGATCGCTTTTTCTCCACTTTCTCGTGTACGGATCTTTAAGGCGCTGCGCAATTCATAGCTGAAAATTTTTCCGTCTCCCACCTCTCCGGTAAAAGCGGCTTTTTGAATCGCATCAATCGTTGCTTTTTCCCACTCTTCCGAAGTTACAACAATCTCAAATTTGATTTTTGGCTGCATGACTACATCTACTTCCGTACCACGGACACGCTTTTTGTAACCGCGCTGCGCGCCACATCCCATCACCTGGGATACGGTAATTCCATTCACCTGGATGCCATTTAATGCGTCTTTGACATCCTCAAACACTTCTTCACGCACAATTGCTTCTACTTTTATTAACATATGGCATATTCTCCTTTTCTATTCCGCTCGTTTTATGAATCCAGTCCGTTGAAGGTCGGATAAGCACTTTCTCCGTGCTGTGAAAGATCCAGACCAACTTTCTCGGCCTTTTCATCTACACGCAATTCTGTAAAGAGACGAACAACGCCAAGACAGATCAGTGTACCTGCGATTGCTACTGCCAATGTTACCACAATTCCAATAATCTGTGCAACGAACAGGTGATAGTCGCCATAGATCAGACCATCCCATTTTGCAACACTGTTGATGGATTTCTTTGCAAAAATTCCGGTGGCAATACCACCCCAGACACCGCCGATTCCATGACATCCGAATGCGTCAAGCGCATCATCAATCTTGAGTTTTCCTTTCAGCAGTGAAATTGTAAAACAGCAGATTGGACTGACCAGCGCTCCGATAATGATTGCCGACCAGATTGGAACAAATCCTGCTCCCGGTGTAATTGCTACAAGTCCCACAACAAGTCCGGTAGATGCACCGACAAGCGTCGGTTTTCCATCTTTCATCACATCAATAAAAATCCAGGAAAGCATTGCGCTCGCACTTGCAAGTGCTGTTGTCATAAATGCATGTGCTGCCAGACCATTCGCTCCAAGTGCACTTCCTGCATTGAAACCAAACCAGCCAAACCATAAGATAAAAGCTCCCAGTGCCACAAACGGAATATTGTGCACACGGTATGCCGTATTTTCATATCCTCTTCTTCGTCCAAGAATAAGTGCAAAAACCAACGCACTGACACCAGAACTGATATGTACGACGTTTCCTCCTGCAAAATCGACCGAACCGATTTCTGCAAGGAAACCGCCCTCGCCCCAAACCATATGAGCCATCGGATAATAAACAATCACTGACCATAGCGCGATAAATACGAACAACGCTTTAAATTTCACACGTCCAACCAGTGAACCTGTAATCAAAGCCGGTGTGATCATTGCAAACATCATCTGAAATGCAACGAACACAAGATGCGGAATCGTTGCAGCATATGGTCCCGCTTCATCCATTCCAATTCCGCTTAATCCGAACCATCGGAAATCACCGATAATTCCTGCATGATTACCTCCAAACGAAAGAGAATAACCAAACAAAACCCACATCACAACGGATAATCCCATGATTGCCACACATGCCATCATCGTATTTACCACATTTTTTCTTCTGACCAGCCCCCCATAAAAGAACGCCAGACCCGGTGTCATAAAAAACACCAGTGCTGCACAAATCAGCATAAAACCAGTATCTCCTGCACTCATTTTCTAATCTCCTTTCCTTGAACATCAGCCCATACAAAATTTGCTTTCAGCAAATGGGCTGACGCTACATGTCAAGTTTTCATACAAAACTTGACACTATCCATTGAGTATACATACAACGCAAAAAGGCGCCAAAAGAATGTTTCCATTCTTTTGACACCTTTGTCGATGTAATCATAGCAAACTTTATACTCCAATGCAAGAACTTTTTATCTCTTTTTTGTACCTTTTTTCGACAGTGTCTACTCCCCAAGTACTATTTTCCTAATTCGTAAAAGGCAACTGCACTGGCGGCTGCCACATTAAGTGAATCCACGCCGTGGCTCATCGGTATGCGCACCGTATAGTCGCACTGTGCCAATGTCTCATCGCCCAGTCCTTCTCCCTCGGTTCCCAGCAGTATCGCAAGTTTATCCACTGCATGAAGTCTTTTGTCATCAATTCCAAGAGAGTCTTCCCGAAGTGCCATGGCAACCGTCTGAAAGCCCATCTGCCGCAATTGTCCCATGTCATTTGGCCAATCGACCGCCTTTTCTCCGATATAGGTCCACGGTATCTGAAATACCGTCCCCATGCTGACACGGATTGCACGGCGATACAGCGGATCACTGCATGCGGGGGTCAGCAGCACAGCATCCATATTAAGTGCTGCAGCCGAACGAAAGATTGCCCCTACATTCGTTGGATTCACGACATTCTCAAGCACCGCGATACGCCTTGCGTCCCTGCAGATTTCCTGCGGTGTCCGAAGTTTCGGCCGGTACATGGCACAAAGCATTCCCCGCGTCAGCTTAAAACCTGTCAGTTTTGCCAGCACTTCAAATTCCGCCACATATACCGGAAACTCTTTATTTGTACTGCTGCACATCCGAATGGCTTCTAACGCTTCGCCCTCCGTCTCCAGCTGCCTTTTCTCCATCAGCACAGAAACCGGCACACACCCGGCGTCCAATGCCCGCATGATCACCTTCGGACTCTCTGCAATAAACATCCCTTTTGCAGGGTCTGCACGATTGACAAGCTGATTCTCGGTCAGTCTTGCATACACGTCAAGCTCCGGTGCTTCAAAATTTTGAATTTCTATCACTTTCATCATTTCAATTTTACCAAACTTATGTGTGTATCCATCACTACACATAAACGCCAACCGGAATCAGATATTTCAGGTAACGCATGACCGGAATATAGGCTCCCACATCCCAAAATACCGGACACATGATCACAGCAATTGCCATCATTACGATTCCATATGCGAGAAATCCTTCTGCGCTGGATGGAATTTTTGCATACAACGCCGTCCATATTATAGCATACACAAGAAATATTACAAATGACAGCAGTTCCTGCCCCAACCCTCTCGACTGTGGAACAAAAAGCAACAGCACAAAGCCGACCACTGCCGGAATCGTCACGGCAGCCAGTTCCTGTACACATGCAAACAAAAAGCGTTCCCTGTTTGGAAAGGCATGCTGTACCCATATCCCTTTCGGCTCATATCTCTTTGCATTCGCAAAATACATAATTCCAAGAAGAAAGACTGCAAATATTCCCTGCACCGGATATGCATCATGATTGTCCTGTACTTTCTTCACTTTCGTATCTACCGGAACAATATCCGTATAAAAAAAATCGCTCTGCAAAAAATCATCGCTTGATTTTTGCATTTTTTCAAGACGCTTTTGATCCTGCGTTGTAAAGATTTCCTTTTCGCTTTGCGCTAGCAATTTTCCGCTGTACTCCTTGAAAAAGGCCGCAAAAAATGTTTCTTTTGCAACTTCTCCCTTGGTTGTAAACGGGTTGGCGATATACGTCACACATTTTTTCCAATTGTCCTGCCGAACCCTTTCTGTGAAATCACTTTGCATAAGAAATCCACATTCCAGTTTGCCGGACTGCACTTCCTTGTACATTTGTTCCTTATCCTGATAATTCACAAATGCAAACCGGCTGTGTGAATTTTCCAAATCTTCACACAATGCCCTCTCCATGCTCCCATCCTGTTCACAATACAATCCTATTGTCATCGTTTTCCCGGACGGCATATGTATCCCCTGTACAACCAGCAGAAGCAGAATCAGCGCGGCTGTCATAAGCCACGCTGTGATTTGTTTTGTATTTCGTTTTAATAAAAGCCTGTACCATATGATTACTTTTTGCATACACTCACCATTTCCGTCAAAACCAACTGTTTCCAAAGAGAAGCTCTAAATTGTACCGGTTCAAATGATACAGCGGTGTCCAATGACTGATCTGTTGTACAAATTTTGGCAGATAATCCACCGGGATCAGCATGCCTGATGCCAGCACAATAAAAAGTTCCAACGCCAGCAGCACGAGCATCCCTTCCGTCGATTTTCCTGCGATACAATAGATCAGATGATATCCAACTGCAAACAACAGACAAAACAGGTACAATCCCAACAGAACACGCATGTCCCAGAAAAGAAATGAGATTCCTAAATAATACGTAACGATGCAGCCGATTCCATACGCCAGAAAAGCCAGAAAAAACAACACATTGGTCATCGCCACAATTTTCCCGAAAGCAATCTTTCCTGCTCCCATTCCATACAGGGAAAGCTTCTGCTCCACAACCTTGGTCTCGCCTGTATACAATCTAGCGAAACATAAACCAGTAAATAATAGGACCAGTATCAATCCTGTAGAAAAATAATACTGCTTTTGCTCATATTCCCCAAACGGCGAACAGACAATTGAATCATACAGCCCCGTGCGGGTCAATGCAGTCTTCAGATAATTCGTCGCAACTTTCAATCCGATATCCTGGTAAGCAATCTTCGTGTTGCCATACTGCGCCTGTTCCAACACCGCAGACACACCGGCTTCTGCCGTCCACAAAATTGAGACACCATCCTGCAGCAATTCCTGAAACGTCTGCAGACTGACATCAGACTCCTTTGGAACACACAACCTTACAAACGAATCGTTTCCCTCATCCAGATCCTTATAAAAGTGTTCGGGAAAAATCAATACAGCCTGCACCGTTCCCTGTGCAAGCTGCTCCATCGCCACAGACTCATCCACATAATGCATCCTGCAGATGCTTTTGGTGCTTTGCATGGCAGATGCCAGACCTGTCAAAAGGCGTAACTCTTCGCCCTTTTCTTCTGGAATGACAACTGCCACTTCTACCGTATTGAGCACCTTTGCGTCACGAAATACTGCGCTACACGCAAACACCGCAATGCCCAGCAAAAGCACCATGCATATAAAATAGCGGAAAGACTTTATAAAGACGGCAAGCGCCTTCTTTTGTTCCATGCATAAGTATCGAAAAAACATCCTATTTCTTACAGTTCATCGTCATCATCGTAACTATAGTCATCATCGTTGTAGTCATAGTTATAATCATCATCACCATAATCATAGTTGTAATCATCATCATTGTAGTCATAGTCATAATCGTAATCTCCATCATCATAATTATAACCACTGTTGCCTCCACTGATTCCATAAATTTCCTGAACCAGTGTCTGGAAATCCTCCTCAGATGCATTTCCGATGTCAAACTTCTCTCCACTGAATTTCTGAAGTTCTGCGCCTTTTTTCACATCCAATGAAATGCTCATACCATCGCCTTCCATCGTCAGTGTCAAGCCATCGCGTTTGCCTTCCAGTGTACCGCTGACGGAACCTTCATCTTCGATGTCCAATGTGTATTCTCCTGATTTAAAGTCATAGGTCAGCTCACCGACTTTCTCCCCTTCAATCGATACACCAAACACTTCTTCATTTCCTTCCTGGCTTCCGGAAATCTTCATTACAGACTCCCCACACGAAATCAGCTCCATGTTCTGTGTTCTTCGGTCTCCGCCCTTGAAAAGCATCTGTATATCCTGATCCTTCTTGGATGGGTCTACCACTTTCACACATGCCAGCTTATTCTTGTAAATGTAAAAAGTGATATCAAGATCCGGCATCTCTTTAAAGGCATCTCTGAGTTCATCAAAAGACTCTTTGTAATCATCATAATCACTTCCTGTTGTGGCCTGCTCGACAAGATCTCCCACCTGGGCATCCATATAATCCTCAAAAATGTCCACACACTCAACCATGTAGTCAGATGTGATGGTTGTCTGATAGCCTGCACACTTGCGGTCTTTGCCATCTACTTCAAAAGACTCTTTGTCTGCGGATTCAAATTCGAGTTTCTTGTACATCTCAGAATATTTTTTACTAAGTTCTGAAAGCTTTTTCTTCTGCTCTTCATCTGAGTACATCTGCTTGCAAAGCTTATCGAGCAATTCTACATTATCTGCGCCCATGGAATCTGCAAGATAACCATTTTTCTTCTCGTTATAATTGTATGTATAAATCTTATCGCCCAAAAGCGGTGCAGATAATTTTATTTCATCTTTATCAATCCCCGCAAGAAATTCCACATCCGAAAGTTCCGGTCCCTCAAGACTTCCCGAAATCTGCTTTTCATTATCTTTTTCCGCATAAGTACCCTTAACACTGTATCCTTCGGCCTCGCCCTTGATATCAACTGTATATGCCTTTGAACTCATAACATTAAGTCCGGATAAAGCTTCCGTAAAATGAGAAGGTTCACGGAATGTATTTGCCGTCGCTCTCAGTACTTTGTCGGATTTGCTCAGGAAAAATCCACTCTGTATTCCTGCAAAAACTGTGCCGGCTCCTGCAATTACCACAACCCCTGCAACAATACCGACGATCAGTCCTGTTTTCTTCTTTTTCTTTGGTGGCTGCTGCAGTGGCATACCTGTCATCGGATCAAATGCCATCTGTGGCTGTACCGGTGTCGGATTGATTGGCTGTCCCGTCATCGGATCAAACCTCATCTGTGGCTGCTCCGGTGTCGGTGCCGGGTTGATTGGTTCTCCTGTCATTGGGTCAAAATTCATTGCCATTTTCATAATCTCCTTTTCTTTTCAGAACATTCCTTTCAAATGATCTTCATGTTCTTTTGCTGATATATGTCTTGATTTCTTCCAGCCTCTTTTGTGAATCTCTGCTCAGCTCCCGCATCTGCCCATTGTCCATCAGCAGACAGCGATCTGCAAACACAATTTCCTGTTCCTCGTGGGAGGTCATGATAATTGTGCCATTCATCTGTTTGTACTTGGAAAGCCACTCTAAAATGCTTTCTTTGTAATAGATATCCAAAGCCGCCGTGGGTTCGTCCAGTAACAAAACCGGTGGGAGTTCCACAAAGGCGCATGCAATGGCCAGTCTTCGTTTCATTCCGCCGGACAGTTTCTCCACTTTCATATGAAGCATCTCTTCCAGCTGAAACTGCTCGATTACAGAATTAAGGTTCTCTTTTTTGCCGGCGCCCCAGAATTTCAGATTATCCCTAACCGAAAGTTCCTCGAATAATGGATTCTCCTGCGGTACATAACCATAATACTTTCGGGATGACTTGCCACAGCCCACCTTATTTCCAAAATAAGTAATGCTGCCACTGTCGGCTTTCTGTGCACCTGCCATAATCTGCAAAAGCGTTGATTTCCCGCATCCGTTTTTGCCTACAATCACAACACTCTCGCCACTCTCCACATCAAAGGAAATCTCCCGAAGCACCTGCTTCTTTCGATAATGTCTGGAAACGGCAGACACCTCTACTGCATTCACTTTCATAGCAATTGTCCCTTCCTTGAACGGCCATCCGTATTTCAAACATCAGAACATATGATTCTATTATACGTAATTATACCTGCTGTGAAAATAGGAATTTTGCACTAGTTTGCCTGATGTTTCTTTATACAGCCTTTTAACAGTTCTACCATTTTAGCTGCAATCACTGCCCATACATATGCAAATACAATAAGAAGTAACAATTCAAGGTATCTGTAATTTTTAAAAAACCGTTCTAACACGCCAAGCTTTTGAAAAACACGCAATATTGCAATATGTGCAAAATAAATTTCCAATGAAACAACGCCCCATTTTTTGCAAACGGTATTAAACCACTGCGGTGTATAATAAAAAAGTATCGCCAGCAAAAAAGTAATGCCAACACCACCGATCCAATAACTATACCTCTCCAGTATATTATGAAACTTTCCTGCATCGAGACATATATGGTCCATTAAAAGGTATCCCACGGTCAGAACCATCAGGGTAACCGCCGGCATTCGTTTCTTTTCATATACCAGTTTTCCAAAGCAACATCCCGTCAGAAATACCGGAACTCTTGGCAATGCTTTGGATATGTGCTTATATACCGCCGGCTCTTCCATAAGAATTGCAACAGTTACCAATACAACGAGCACAATCAGAACGCTGTCTCTGATCACTGCGCTTTTCACCGTTTTTTTCTCAAACAGTAATCTGTAAATATATGGATACAATAAATAAAGTACCATGATAAGTGATGCAAACCATACCTGCGAATCTTCGCTGATCCAAAACTGCACCAGACTGATCCGGTTAATCAGTCCCCAGATTGTCATCTTATGAAAAACCAAATAGGCAAGCCATAATGGTACACTTGTAAACAACAGTGGATACATAATTCTTGAGATTCGTTTTTTCATAAAAGCCAGAATGTCCTGATTCTTTACAAATGAGAAATACAGGCAGATGCCAGAAATAAACAGAAAAACATCAACTCCCATATTACCTCTCTTAACAACTTCCTGTAGATAATGCAATACTGGTATCCCATCAAAAATCTCGAATTTTGTATGTTCTCTCATATGAAAAAGCAAAATCCAGAATATACTGATCCCATATATTTCACTGCGGTACTCGCTGATTGCTTCCAGACGTAATTTTCCTTTTTGTATCGGTTTCTCCCTTTTGTCCATTTTTCTTCTTCCCTTGCTTTATGTTGTTATAATTTTCTCTGTGTTAATGTCACGCAATACACAGCCACATAATATACTAATCCAGGTAATTATATACGTCAATACACTGTAAACGACTGACGCGTATACATACGATATAAGACTTGCGGGGTCTATTTGAAAAAAATGTCTTTCTGGTGCCACTTTTCGTCCCCAATTCCACTATTTTGACTGATTTCAAACAGTTTTGGGG
>ERZ1034984.2913-NODE-2913-length-13049-cov-25.130599_pt1 | contig 13049 bp, 13 predicted proteins | sample MGYA00520589_ERZ1034984 | MGnify/ENA primary metagenome ERZ1034984 (study PRJEB33766, sample SAMN09781790) | gut metagenome | biome: gut microbiome | host: Homo sapiens | place: Madagascar | study: EMG produced TPA metagenomics assembly of the PRJNA485056 data... | reverse complement strand
CAAAAGCCAGCGCCAGCGGGTTGAGCTCGCGGGGGTCGATGGTTTCTTCCTGCATGGTATTTCTCCCTTAGAAGATATAATCGAACTGATAATCGCCGATGAGGATGGTGTCGTTCTCCTGAACGCCCTTGTCCACCAGAGCGGTCAGGATGCCGCTTTCATCCAGCTGGCGCTGGAAGAACTGCAGACTCTCGTAGTCGTCCACATTGCTGCCCGCGAGGATATACTCCAGCCACGGCGCCTCAACGCTCCAGACGTGGGCTTCCATCCGCTTGATGGTAAAGGCGCGGTCGTTGGCCTTGGGTTCGGGCTTCTTGTACTCCGGAGCGAAGACCGGGATGGCCGGGATATCCTTCAGGCGGTTGTAGACCAGACCCGGCAGCTCCCGCACGCCCTGCATGGTGGCGGCAGAGATGGGCACGAAGGTCAGACCCTTGCCCTCGATATAATTCTTGAAGCTTTCAATCTGCTCCTCGGTGGCAAGGTCACACTTGTTGCCCACCACGATCTGCGGACGCTCAGCCAGCGCGGGGCTGAACTTGGCCAGCTCCTCGTTGATCTTCTCGAAGTCCTCGACGGGGTCGCGGCACTCGCTGCCGGAGACATCCACCACATGCAGCAGCAAGCGGCAGCGCTCCACATGGCGCAGGAAGTCATGGCCAAGGCCGATGCCCTCGCTGGCACCCTCGATCAGACCGGGGATGTCGGCGCAGACGAAGCTGGCGCCTTCGCCCACCGACACGACGCCCAGCGTGGGCACGAGGGTGGTGAAGTGGTAGTTCGCGATCTTGGGCTTGGCCGCGCTGATGGTGGAGATGAGGGTGGACTTGCCCACGTTCGGGAAACCGATCAGGCCCACGTCCGCGATCAGCTTCAGCTCCAGCGTCACCTGAATGTCCTCGCCGGGCATACCGGGCTTGGCGAACTTGGGGATCTGGCGGGTCGGCGTGGCAAAGTGTGCGTTGCCGTAGCCGCCGCGGCCGCCCTTGGCCACGGTAACGGGGGTGTGGTCGGACAGGTCTGCAATGACAAGACCGCTCTCGGCATCCTTGATGACGGTGCCCAGCGGCACCTTGATGACGAGGTTTTCGGCGTTCTTGCCGTGGCAGAGGCTTGCGCCGCCCTTGCCGCCTTCGTCGGCGGTATACTTGCGCTTGTAGCGGAAGTCCATCAGGGTGGTCAGGTGGTCATCCACCACGAAGATGATGTCGCCGCCGCGGCCGCCGTCGCCGCCGTCCGGGCCGCCCGCCGCCACGAATTTCTCGCGGTGAAAGCTCACCGCGCCATCGCCGCCCTTGCCCGCATGGAGCCAGATGGTTGCGATGTCGATAAAGTTGGTTTGTGCTGCCATAGAGCTCCTCCTATGTTTAGCGATTCAACCTCTCCGGCAATGCGAAGCATGGACGGAGAGGTTTCTTCCTTTCATCAAAAAGAGCCGGGCCACGAGGGTCCGGCTCTTTGGGTTGCAGTTTTTCAGGCAGAAGTTACTGCTTCACGCTGCACTTCTTGCCGCTCTTGCCCACGCGCTCGAAACGGACAGTGCCGTCAACCAGAGCAAACAGGGTATCATCGCTGCCCTTGCCAACGTTCTCACCCGGCTGAATGTGGGTGCCACGCTGACGAACGAGGATGTTGCCGGCCAGAACGAACTGACCATCTGCACGCTTTGCGCCCAGACGCTGAGCCGCGGAATCACGGCCATTCTTGGTGCTGCCTACGCCCTTTTTATGTGCCATTGTAATTTTCCTCCTTAGCCGTTGATCGCAGTGATCTCAACCTTGGTATAGGGCTGACGATGGCCCATGCGGCGAGCACTGTGCTTCTTTGCGCGATAGGTGATGATGTTCAGCTTCTTGCCCTTGCCATTCTTGATGACCTTGGCAGAAACGGTAGCACCCTCAACAACGGGAGCGCCAACCTTCACAGAACCCTCCTCGCCAATAGCGAGAACCTGATCAAACTTCACTTCGGAGTCGGCCTCAACGTCCAGCTTTTCGATGTAGACGATGTCGCCCTGCTCCACGCGGTACTGCTTACCGCCGGTAACAATGATTGCGTACATTTTGTTCATTCCTTTTCGTTGTACTCGCTGGTCGTAAAGGCAGACCCCTACAGGGGCCATTTGCGGCGCCCACACCAAGCGGCTAGAATAGTATAGCAGAAAAGCGAGCTGATTTCAAGGGGTTTTTGCGTATTGCAGCAAAGTTTTTTCAAACTCCGCCGTCAATTGCTCAGATTTTTGAGCACCGCATCCATATTCCGGGCTCCATAGACGATGCGAAGCACCCAAATCATTTTCTTTTCCTTCTCCGCCCAGCAGCCTCTGTTATTTTTATTCCAACGTTTTATTCCTGCTGTTGTGCGCTCAGCTCTTCCTTCACCCGCTTATTATAGGCTTCCGTCCGCTCCACAAAGAGCTTCCGGGGCGAGGAGGCCAGAAGTTCTTCTTCCTCCAGCCGGAACGCGGGGTCGGCCTTTTTCGCCTTGGCGGCGAGGGTGCGATTCTCGCTGTTGAGGGCCAGCTTGACCATCAGCGGCTTATCTTTGTATCGCTTGGTCAGGATGACCTCTGCGATGATGCCGCCGACCACGGCCACCGCCGCCACCACCTGCGACACCCGCAGCCCGATGGAGGGCACCAGAAGCAGACTGTCCGTGCGCAGGGCCTCGATCCAGAACCGGCCCGCGCCATACCAGATGAGGTAGCGCAGGGCGATGTCGCCCGCAAACTTCCGCTTTTTGATGTACTTCACCAACAGGAACAGGCCCACGAAGCACCAGATGCTCTCATATAAGAACGTAGGATGGACCGGCAGGTTCGGGTCGATGACGGTGCCCTTGGGGGCCGTGACCACGCTGCTGAGCAGGTAGTCGCGGGTCGCTTCGCTGTACATGCCCCACGGCAGGGTCGTGTTGCAGCCGAAGGCCTCCTGATTGAAGAAGTTGCCCCAGCGGCCGCAGCCCTGCCCCATGAGGAAGCCCATAGCCGCAAGGTCGAACATGGGCAGCGCCGGCACCTTGCGCCATTTACAGGCAAGGCCGCCGAACAAAAAGCCGCCGATGATGCCGCCGTAGATGGCAAGGCCGCCGTCCCGGATGGCCAGCACGTCCCACAGGCTGCTGTAATTGTAGGGGGACATGGCCACATAGTAAAGCCGGGCGCACAGGATGCCCATCACCACGCCGATGAGGATGACATCCACCATGGCGTCGGCGTCCACACCGAACTCGACGCCATGCCGGAACGCAAACACCAGCGCAAGGCACATGCCCACGGCGATGCAGACGCCATACCAATAAATATTGATGCCGCCGATGGAAAAGGCCACGCGGTTCAGCGTGAAACTCAGGCCCAGCGCCGGAAATTGTACCAGATTCGTCATTCTTCGTCCTCCGTCTCTTCGTCATCTGCTTCGGGCAGGTCCGCCGTGCCGTCCGGCTCAATGTACATCATCGCCATCCGGGCGGGCTGTAAGATATGCTGCAGGGCTGCGTCGGCGTCGTCCGCCGTCAGGGCCGCAAGTTCCTCGATCTGCTGCACCACCGTCTGCCCGGAGAGGGCGAAGTCCGCCATCTGGCTGGCCGAGTCCTCCACGTTTTCGAGGTTTTCGATCAGTTGGCCGTACTTTTCGTTCTTGCAGAGGGTGAAGACCTCCCGGTCGATGCCCTCGCGCCGGACCCGCTCGATCTCGTCCAGCAGCATTTGTTTCACCGTGTCGGGCTCGTCACTCTCGCCGGTGAAGAGGATGCAGCAACAGCCGTCCACCCGCAGCACTTCCCCACCGAAACCGGGGTTGGTCAGGCCGGAGTCGTACAGGCGGCGGTAGAGCGGCGACATCCCGCCGCAGACGCAGCAAAGGATGAGGTCGTACAGCAGCTCGCTGCGCAGATCATCCGGGGCGAGGGGCGTTTCCTTGAAGCCGAGGCCAAAGCAGGGCATTGACACCGGCATCCGGATCCGTTTTTCCGTTGCTGCCAGCGTCATGGGTTCCTCGGCCCAGAGCCGCTGCACCCGCTCTTCGGGGCGGAGTTCCATCAGGCCATGGCGTTCGCACGCGGCCAAGATCTGCTCCATGGTGGTATTGCCCGCTGCAGCCAGCACCATATTTCCCGGTGCATAGAAGGCCTCACAGCAGTCATAGAGCATCTTCGGGGTGATCTCAGCAATGCTCTCGCAGGTGCCCGCGATGTCGCTGCGGATGGGGTGGCTGTGGTACAGGCACTCACACAGGCCGGTGATCAGCCGCCAGTCGGCGCTGTCGTCGTACATCTTGATCTCCTGCCCGATGATGCCCTGCTCCTTGGCGATGGTCTGCTCGGTGAAGTAGGGGTGCCCCACCATCCCCAGCAGCACATCGAGGCTTTCGTCCAGCTGCTGCGTGGCGGTGAAGAGGTAACAGGTGCGGTCAAAGCTGGTAAAGGCGTTGGCGTTGGCCCCCGTCTTCGCGAACTTTGCAAAGGCGTCGCCGTCCTGATCCTCGAACATCTTGTGTTCCAGAAAATGCGCCACACCTGCGGGCAGATGCACCTCCCGCCCATTGAGCCGGAAGTCCCGGTCAATGGAGCCGAAGCGGGTGGCATAGATGACATGGGTGCCGGAATACCCCGGCATAGGCCGCACAAGGACGGTCAGGCCGGAGGGCAGGATCTTCCACTGATCCGCAGCGGCATCGGCAAGCGCTTGGCTGCGCAGTTCAGACATCGGCGGTCCCCTCCTCTCTCGTCAACAGATAACTGACCGACAGGCTCAGCTGCCGCAGAATGGCGCGAACGTCCTCTTTGGTCACGGCGCGCAGGGCGGCGCGGGCTTCGTCGGGCGTTTGCAGCCCGCTGCCCCGCAGCACTTCCATATAATACCACGTCTCGATGCCGCCAAGGCTGTCCTCAATGCCTTCCATCCCGCTGAGCAGGGACAGGCGGCAGTCTTCCAGTTCCTCGTCGGTGATGGGCCCGGTGCGCAGGTCGTCCAGCTCCTTCAGGATGGCCGCTTCCGCACGGGCCGCGTCGGCGTGCTCCACGCCGCTGTTGACAGCCATGCTCCCCGTGAAGCTCTGGAAGCTGGACGCGCAGTAGTAGCACAGGTGATCCCGCTCCCGGACGTTGAGGAAGAGGCGGCTGGTCACGCTGCCACCGTACAAGGCCATAGCAAGCCGGACCGCCGCCATCTGGTCGGGGCGCATCGGCTCACCGAGGGTGAACAGCATACAGAGCTTGGCCTGTACGGTGTCGAAGCACTCCACCTTCCGGGCTGGTTCCCGCCGGGGCATTGCCATGTTCCCGCACAGGGGGGCCGGGCGGCGTTCCACCGCCGAAAGCTCCCGGAGCAATGCGTCTTTGACCTGCTCCGTCTCCGCTTCTTCGCAGCCAAGGATCAGCAGCTCGATCTGCGCCGTTTCCAGCATCTCCCGGTAGGCGGCGGTCAGGGCCTCCGGCGTCAGGGCGTCCACCTCTTCCAGATAGCCCTCCTGCCGGATGCCGGCGGGGCTGTCGCCGAAGAATTCCCGGTTGGCCTGACGCTGGCAGTAGATGCGCTTTTCATTCACTTCGTCTTCCAGCGCTTTGCGGAGCATCTGCTTTTCGATGCCGACCGCCTCCGGGTCGAAGACGCCGCCCACAAAGGCGGGGTGAAAGGCCGTGCCCAGCGCCAGCCCAGCGTATTCGCGGGTCAGCGGTTCCCCTTCCAGCGCAAAGCGGTCCTTGATGCCGGTGGCGCTGACACAGAGGTTGTGGTTCGCGCCGAAGGGCCGGGCGTCCACGGTCAGGTCCGCCCCATAGAGGCGGGCCAGCGTTTTGGTCATCTGGGTCATGTCGGGGCAGTCCGCATAGCCGCGCTCCATCACCAACGGCAGCAGCGCGTGGGCGGTAGCCGTCTCCCGCTTGGCCGGGAAGGCGAAGTGGATGCTGATGCGGCAGCGGTTGAATTTAGGCGCCGGGTCCCACAGCAGATGGACGCCGGGCGCGATCTCGGTTCGTTTCAATGGTTTCTCCTTCGATTTTTTGCAAATTTATTGTTTTGCGCGTTCCAGCGCGAGGAATTCTTCCAAGGAAAGGCCGCTTTCGCGGATGGCGCGGGCGTTCTCGACCCCCACATACCGCCAGTGCCACGGTGCATAGACCATGCCGGTGGCACTCTGGCGCTCCTCCGGCCAGCGGAGGATGAAGCCATAGTCTGCGGCATACGCGGTCAGCCACTCGTAGGCGCGGGTCTCGGCAAAAGCCTCCGAGCGCTCCGTGCAGTCCGGCGAGAGGATATCGGCGCAGTAGCCGGTCCCCTGCTCGCTGGTGCCTGCCGTGGGCTGCAGCGACGCAGTGTGCGCCGCTGCCGTCTCGCCGGTAAGGCGGCTGTTCTCGGTCTGATAGGCCGTCAGCCGGGCTTCATAGGCGGCGGTGCGGGTGTCGGCATCCTGCCAGCCCGTGACAAGGTTCAGCTCCACACCGGCGGCCTGTGCGGCCTCGGCCATGCTGCGGTAAGCCGCAGCGGCCTCCGTTTCCAGTTGTTCACCGGTAGCGTCGTCCGCCACGGCCAGCTCCGGGGCCGGTTCGCTTTCCAGCGGGAGGTTGGCGTTCACCACCACCAAGCGGGCGTCGTCCGTGTCGCACACGTATCCGTCGGCGCTGTAAGCCCGCGCCGCAAAGGGCACCGGCCCTGCGATAAGGGCGTGGGCTTTCGGCAGCAGCCACAGGATGCCGGTGGCCATCAGCGCCACGGCCCCGCCGCACGCGGCCAGAAACAGCACCCAGTTCCGCGCCAGCCGCAGACATTTGCGGATCTTCCACTCCCGGTACGACATCCGCTTGGCCGGGGTTCTTTGTTGGTTCATGTAAGGTTCCTCACTTTATTCTATCGTATCGCAGCGTTTGCCGCGTTTTATGACTCTTCCCGTGCCTTTTGGCCGCGGATATCCTTACCCACGAACAGGCAGGGCACAAAGGAGGAAAGGCGGCTGGAAATTTTTTCGGTGTAGAGTTTCTCCAGCAGCGCCCCGTCCGTGATGTTCGTCGTGACGATGGTGGGCAGATGCGCACCGAGGCGGTTGTTCAGCAGACTGTACAGGGTGCTGAGGAAGAAACCAGAGTTGAATTCCGTGCCCAGATCATCGAGGATGAGCAGGTCTGCCCCGGCTGCCGTTTGCAGCAGGGTCTCTTCCTCCCCAGAGGGGTCCGAGCCGAAGTGCAGCGCTTCCAGTTTGGCAAAAAAATCGGGGCTGGAAACATAGATCACGTCCATGTCCTTCGCCAGCACGATGCCCGCAATGGCAAGGGCCGCATGGGTCTTGCCAAGGCCCGCATTGCCGAACAGCATCAGACTTTCGCTGCTGCGGTCGAATTCTTCTGCGTAGGCACGCAGTTCTTCCAGAAGTCCCCCCATGTACGTCCGGACCGGCTCCCCCAGCTTCTCGTCCATTGTGTTGGGGTAGTAGCGCAGCTCCATCGTGTCGAAGCTGGAAACGGACAGGCTGGACAGCTTCTCGATCTCCTCGCGGCGGAGTTTCTGCATCAGTTTGTGGATGCACTCGCAGGTGTGCCCCTCAAATGAACCGGTATCCTGACACTTTTTGCAGGTGAAATGCGGCTCCAGCGCATCGGCTGGGCGGCCGCTGGACGCCAAGAGCGCGGTAAGCTCCCGCTTTGCCTTGGTCAGCGCAGCGGCCGCAGCGGTGCGGTCCCCGCCGGAGGCTCCGGCCAGCGCACACCGCACGCCCCGCACCCGCACCTCTTCTTCGGCGTGGCGGAGGGCCGGGATGGCCGCTTCCGCCTCGGCGCGGGCATCCTCGGCGTTGGCGCGGGCGGCCTGCCGCCGCAGCGCCACGGTGCGCATTGCCTCCTGATACAGTTCACGTTTGGTACGCATAGCTTCTCCTTATTGCGATGTCTCGTCCGATTTTTTTCGCAGCGAACGGCGGCGGACGGCGTTTTTGAGGAAATCGTTCCCACTGGGCGTTTCGCGGTCCACCCGGATGTTCCGGCTGGCCCCCGCCCCGGCCACCGGCCCGCGCACATCGTGGACGGTGCGCAGACCTTTGGCGTTCCACGTTTTGAGGATGCTGTTCCAGTACCACAAATCGCGCTTGGGGCCCGCTTGCACGGCCGCCTCCTGCACCATGGCGTCGTCGTAGCCGTACACCTCGTACCAGCGGGCAATGGCTTTCCGCCCGCCGAGGGTCAGCTCGCTCTCTGCAATGCCCAGCAGCCCGCTGACATACTGTTCGCGCTGGGCACGAAGGGCCAGCAGCTGCAGATGCGTGTCCGCCTGTTCGCCGGTCTCCACGCCCTCGGCGCGCCAGACTTTCAGCTCGTGGCTGACCGCGCCCATGGTCCGCTTTCCCTTGCTGGCGACATAGGCCACGCAGAGCATGACCGTCTCCGGCGCGAACCCGTCGATGATGTACAGGTTGACCAGCTTTTCCATCTCGCTGTGGGTCAGCGGGCGGGCAAAACCTGCCTGTGCGCAGTCGATGAGGCTGGAGATCATCGGGTCGGTGCGGGATGCCGCCGCGATCTCGGCCCACGTCATTGGGGCCGGGGCGCTAGGCTCTTCGCCGGGGGCCGCATTCTCCTCATAGCGCTCCAGCAGCCCGGCACCGGCCCAGAAGGCCAGCGCGCTCTCGGCGGTCATCTTGCTGCGCAGTTTGAGGTCCGCGCAGATCTTCTCCGGGTCGGTGACGCCGGTGGCCAGCACATACAGCGCCACCCGCACATTGTATTCCTCCGCGATGCCCAGCTTCGCGAACACGAGCTGTGGCACGGCGATGGCATCGCCCTTCTGCTCTTTTAAGCGGTAGATCATTCGGCTTTGCCCTCCTCCGGCTCTGCGGGCGGGGCCCACGGCTCACAATCGAGGATGGAGGGGAGGTTTTTCCAGCGGTCCGGCTCGGCGTTGTAGGCTTCCTCCAAGCACTGAGCGGCGGCTGCTCGGCCCTCGTCGCTCAGTGGGAACTCCTCGTGGCGGCGCAGGGCAGGATCGGTCTTGTCCAGCGCCCACGGATCAGGCCAGATGTCCACTGCAAGGATGGCCTCTTCTTTTTCGGCCCCCTCCCCGCCTTCCGGGTCCGGCACGGTGCGCTTCGTCGGCGTGAGCAGATAGCGCATCCCGGCCTCGTTGCCGCTGTAAAGATTTTTGCACTTGAAGTAGTGCAGCAATGGCACAAAGATCATGTTGCGTCCTTTCCAACAATACAGATACTATCATTATAAAGCAAGCGGCGCAAAATGCAAGTTTTTTTGCCCGCCGACAAAACCTTCCACAAAAAACAGTTGACAAATCCGCCCGCCTTTGCTACACTAATAAAGCACTTGCAGGGTTAGCTCATCCGGTAGAGCGACTGCTTCCCAAGCAGTAGGCGGCGGGTTCGAGTCCCGTATCCTGCTCCAAGTGAAAAGCCCGTCCAGTGATATGCTGGGCGGGCTTTTTGTCGTTTTTGCGTGAGCTTTCTTCCAGCCAAAGTTTCCCGGCAAGAAGATCTTTTCACTCCGTCCTCGTCTTGATCTCCACCGTTCTTCCACCAAGGTCCTCATAGATGCGGTGGGAGACGGAGAGGACGGTGCGGCCCGCGGAGGCGCGGCGGAGGGCTTCCAGCACGCGGGCCTCGGTCTCGGCGTCGAGGTTGGCGGTGATCTCGTCCAGCAGCAGCACTGCCGGGTCGGCGGCGGCGGCGCGGGCGATGGACAAAAGCTGCCACTCGCCCTGCGAGAACATGCCGTCGGTGCACGGGGTGCCGTAGCCCTGTGGCAGGGTCTGGATGGCTCCGTCGATGCCCGCCAGAACGGCGGCACGCTTTGCCATCTCTTTCGTGATCTGCGGGTCGCCGAGGGTGATCTGCTCCAGCACCGTGCCCGGCACACGGGCAAAATGCTGCTCCACGCAGCCGATGCAGGTGCGGCGCTCCCGGTCGGTGATGGCTGCCACCGGCACGCCGCCGATGGTCACCGTGCCCTCCTGCGGCGGGTAAAGGCCCAGCAGGAGCTTGAACACCGTGCTCTTGCCCGCGCCTGTCCGGCCGATGAGGGTGATCTGCTCGCCCTGTTTGACCGTCATGGAGAAATCGTGCAGGACTTCTTTTTCGCCGTAGCCGAAGGTCACATGGGAGAGCTCCACATCCCCCCGCCCGGCGCTGGGCTGCGCGGCAGGGGCAGTGCGCTCCGGCTGGCCGAGGAAAGCATCGATCCGCTCAACGCCCGCCATGGCCGACTGGATGGTCTGGATCTCCATGCCGAGGCTCTCGATGGGGGCGAAGATGCGGGAAATGTAGTTGATGACGGCCACCGAGGTGCCCACCGACATGCCGAAGAAGGTCAGGACCGTCGGATCGCCGGAGGCGGACAAGAGCATGACGATGCCCACCACCACGGCGTTCAGCACCAGCACCACCGGCGAATAAAGGGCGTCGTAGAAGTTGGTGCGCTCCATGGCGGCGTAGCCGGCCCCGATGCAGCGGTCATACCGGCGCTCCATGTAGTCCTCCAGCCCCAGCGCCCGGATGGTGCGGATGTTGTGCAGCGTCTCCGGCACCTGACCGGAAACAGCGGCCACGGCCCGGCGGTTGTCCAGCTGGGCGGCCAGCATCCGCTTCTGCACATGGCGGGTGAACACCGCAAACAGCGGCAGCACCAGCAGCAGGATCACCGCAAGGCCGGAGTTCTTCACGGCGATGACCGCGAGGATCGAGAGGATGCGGCACGCATCGGCCACCATGCTGATGATGCCGGACGTGAACAGCGCTTCTACAGTGTCCACATCGCCCGAAAAGCGGGCCGCCACCTCGCCGGGGTTCTGGGCCGCCAGCGTGCTGGCGGGCAGCCGGGTCAGCTTCCGGGACATCTCCGAGCGGAGGGCGTGGGTCATTTTCTGGCCGAAGAGGACCAGCAGACTTTCCTGCGCCGAGGAGAACCCGCCCTCCAGTGCAAGGCTGCCGAAGTAGGCCACCACGGCCCAGAACGTCAGCGGGAGGCCGGCGGTGAGCTGGTCGATGACGCGGGCCAGCAGCAGCGGCGGCAGCAGCGACGCCGCCACCGACGCTGCCACGCAGAGTAGCGTGCCCGCCGTGAGGAGCGGATGGGACGCAGCCGCCATCCGAATGGCCATGAACACGCCATTTTTACGGTCGGTCTTCATGCTCCCTCGCCTCCTTTCTGGCTGGTCTGGCTTTGGTAGAGCTGGAGGTAGACCGGCTCCGCAGCCATCAGCTCGGCGTGGGTGCCGACGGTGGTCTTGCCGCCGTCCATGAAGATCACCTGCTGCATCTGAGGGAAGTGGTACAGCCGGTGGGAGATCAGGAACACGACCTTATCTTTGGCGTACTCCTGCAAATTTCGGAAGACGATGTCCTCGGTATTGCGGTCCAGCGCGGAGAAAGGGTCGTCGAGGACCAGCACCGGGCGCGGATGAGCCAGCGTTCGTGCCAGCGCCAGCCGCTGCGCCTGACCGCCCGAAAGGCGGGTGCCGCCGGGGCCGATGACGGTCTCCAGCCCCTGCTCCATCCGGCGCACCTCGTCGTCCAGCGCAGCCTCAGCCAGATAGGGTTCAGCCTCCTGTTCGCTGCCGCAGAGGACGTTGTTCTGCACCGTGTCGGCGCTCAGCTCCGGGTCATGGCCCAGATAGCCGACGGTGGCGGAGATCTGCCGGGGCGTCAGTGCGGAAAACTCGGTCCCGCCGAACCGGGCCGAGCCGCCATAGGGAGCCTCACAGAGGAAAACACGGCCCAGCGTCGATTTGCCACAGGCCACCGGGCCGGTGATGCCGATGATATCGCCGGGGCGGGCCGTCAGGCTCAAGCCGGTGAAGACAGGCTCCCCGCCGTAGGCAAAGGAGAGGTTTTCCAGCGTCACATCCGCCGGTTCTGGGATGCGGAGAGGAGCCAGCTGTTCCGGCTGCTTCATCAGGGGCTTGATCCGCGTCCACGAGACTTCGGCCTTCTGCACCGCGTTGAAGAGCTTGGCCGCCTTGGAGGACTTGACCACCAGTTTGGTGAAGCAGGACAGGAAGGTGGTAAAGGCCGCGATGTCCCACACGCTCCACCCGGTGCCGAGGACGTTCTTGGCGCCGAACCAGAGGATGAAGAGCACGCCCGCCTCCGACGCCGCCAGATAGAGGGGCGGCAGGGCCGACTGCCAGACGTTGCTGCGGACGGCGGTCTTTTCGTAGGTGTTCAGGGCGTCCTCGTATTTTTCCGCACGGGCGTCCTCGCAGCCGTAGATGCGGTAAGTGACCGCGTTCTGGGCCCGATCCAGCGTGGCGGCGCTCAGGGCACCGGCCGCCTTTTTATAGGCCGCTCCGGCGCGCTGCACCGGCTTTTTCATCCACGCGGCGCAGACGTAGGATACCGGCGTGAAGAGCAGGCTGAGCAGGGCCAGCCGCCAATCGTACACCAGCAGCATGACCGCATAGCCCACCAGCGCCACGCCGGTATCGAAGACCTCGGTGGTAAATTTCCGCATTCCCTCCACGCAGTCGTCCACGTCGGAGATGGCTTTGGTCATCAGCTCACCGGCCCCCTCTTTTTCGAGGGCGGCGCGGCTCTGGCGCACCAGATTGGCGTAGAGGACGCCCTTCATCCGGCGGTTGATGTTGTTGGCGAACCGGCGGACGTAGAACCGCTTGACGAACCGCGCCGCCTGCACCAGCAAGGTGACGAGGATGTAGGCCGGCACCAGCATCGCCATCTTTGCCGCAGTCTCGCTGCCGCCGAGGATGTCGGCAAGGCACTGGGCCAGACGGCCCTCGAACCACGGCGTCGCCAGCAGACCGATGTTATACACAAGGCCCGAAAGGGTCACGAAGGCCAGCGGCAGCCACTCCAGCCGGAAGTAAGAAAGGACCCGGTCAGGGCGGAAGTTTTTCTTAAGGTTCATCGGTGGTCTTCCCTTCTGCTGCGTTCCGGAAGTGCAGGAAGCCCGCCCGGCTCTCGGTCTTGGAGACGACGTACAGCTTTTTCAGCGCCGCCTCGATCTCCGTAATGTCCATAAATGCCTCCGGGATCTGTCGGAATGATGTAGCTACAACGTTGTAGGTACAACCATTGTACCAGAAGGGATGGGTGTGTCAAGAGCGC
>ERZ1034984.2909-NODE-2909-length-13055-cov-47.288385_pt1 | contig 13055 bp, 12 predicted proteins | sample MGYA00520589_ERZ1034984 | MGnify/ENA primary metagenome ERZ1034984 (study PRJEB33766, sample SAMN09781790) | gut metagenome | biome: gut microbiome | host: Homo sapiens | place: Madagascar | study: EMG produced TPA metagenomics assembly of the PRJNA485056 data... | reverse complement strand
TTATTTCTTTTGTTTTATTATCACCCTTTAAAAAATATGCAATCATTATTCCTACTGCAATCATTACCATAGCCATATATATGTATGCTCCAATTTTAGGTATTTTACAAATTAAATTAAGTGATAAAAATGTAAAGAAAACACCTACAAGTTCTAAAGATAATTTTTCTGCCTTAATATATTTTTTATTTGTATATTCAAATATTGTGCATCCTATTACATAAACAGACAACATTACAAATACTATTAAAAATGCCATATATACAATAGCCACAGGTATTGTTATCATATGTAATCCAAGAACACTAAGTAAAATTAAAAGTACAAATAGTGCTGGAAAAGCAAGTATTGATATTGCACCACTTAATACTACAAATAAAGTGTTATTTTTAGCCTTATCAAGCATTTTTTCATAGGCTTTTCCTTTAGTTATTTTTTTAACTATAACATATAAAAGTGTAAATCCAAGTGACGATATAACTGCTTTTAAAAGAATATTTCCAAAAGATTTTGATACATTTTTTACTTCTTTTACATTTACAGTAGCATTAGGATACTTATCTTTTATATTTAATTCTTTATTATATGTGTTAACAAATAAATTTCCTTTAACATTGTTATTTCCTGAAATATCAAATGTATTAATTTCACATCTTAAATCTTCTTCAATACTACCTGATACATTTAAGCTATTTGCTGAAATGACAGCACTTTTACTTATTTTTCCTTTAATATTTACATCTTTAGCCACAATAATTACATCATCGCCTATTGTTGCATTTTCATCAACTGTAACAGTACCACCTGCAAATATTAAAGCATTTTTTTCAATATTAGAATTTATTACGACATCATTTGCTGATAATACAAGTGCATACTCTAAATTTGCATTTATCCTTACACTATCTGATGATATTAAAAATTGTAAACTTTTTAAAGGTTCATTTACATCTATTGTACTAGCTGAAGATAAAACTCCAATATTATCAATCGATTTATCAACGACAATTCTTCCTGCCGCATTTCTTAAATAAGGTAAATATATATTTGAATCTTCGCTACTAGTTTTATAGTCCCCATTTGTTCCTTTAATATCAAATATACTATTTACAGTTGCAACTCTTGTTTGTTCAGTATTTTCTTCATTGCTATTTTCATTTGCTGCAAATATTTTACCATTCATACTAAATATGGCAACAACAGAAAATATTGCAATTAAAAAAACTGATATTTTTTTTATTTTCACACTATTTTTCATAAAATCACTCTCACTTTCAAAGTAACTTTATTATAGAATAAATTAGTAAAAAAATCAAGTATTTAAAACCTTCTTTACATTATATGTACAAGCAAATAAAATATGAAATTGTTAAAAATAAAAATATTACAAAAATGCCTAGAAAAAAATTTTTCTAGGCATAGTACTTAAACATTATTTAAAAATTCTAACATAAGATATCTGTCATCACTATTCAAAATCTCAACAAGTTCAGACATTCCATATTTGCCTTTTTTAAAAAGCTCATATACCAAATTTTTCAAACCATTTTTTACACAAATAAGCAATGTTTTACTACTTGGTGCCGAATAATTTAGTAAAATTTTAATCATGACTGTATCTTCATATTCAATACAATCTAAAATAGCATTACTTACATCTATTTTTGGATTATTTACCAATATTTTAGGCAATACTTCTATATATGACTTAGATACCAAAAGTTCAAACATCCTTTGTGCTCTGTTTTTATCATCTATCTTTTGATATATTTCAAAAACGACGTTTTCATAACTGGTTGTAACATCCTGAAGTATAAACTCATAGATTTTATCTACATTATCATTTGATAATAACACATCAAAAGACTTAAGTATAACTTTTGCTATACTCTCACAATTAATCTGCCCTTCACAATCATTAGACAATGCATACATCAAAATCTGATTATTATTATATGATACATCAAAATTAGTAAGCTCTACAATTTTTCCAAATACTTTATCTGGATTTTTTGCAAAACATGACCAACAAAGTGCCTCAACAATTTCACTTTCCTTCAATTTGAACCGTTTTAACATATAGTCGATGACTGTAATAAAGCCATTTTCAGATGCTTTATATACAATATCATGTACTTCATCTTGCGATAGTTCAGAATTTTTTAAAATTGTAAGCAAGTCTTTTTCTTCAACTACTTCATCAAATTTACAAAAATTCTCTAAACATTCTAACATTATAAATTCCCCTTTTTTAATATTAATTTCTAAAGAAAAAGGTAATTTAATAAAATTGCCTTTATATTTTGACGTTCTTATAGTTTAACACTTTATGTTAATTTTGTCAACCTTTAAGGAGTAAATCGACATTTTTAGACAAAAAATTAATTGATACTCATATTTATACCACCTGATATTAAATCAGAAACAATTTGTATGACATCGTCAATTTCTTTTGGAGTTACTATAAAATTATCTGTATCTAATACATTTGCAATCATATTATATTTATTATCATCATTAAATATATTTATTACTTTTTCAATTTGTTCTTTATTTACACTATTATCTCCATTTTCAATCTTTTGTTTTGTGACCTCTACCATTTTATCAATTGCTTCACTTGTAATTGTTGCCATATCAACAACTGTTGGAACGCCAATTGCAATAACTGGAACATTAAGGGTATTTTGATTTATTCCCTCCCTTTTATTTCTAACACCAGCCCCTGGAGTTATACCTGTATTACTAAGTTGTATTGTAGTTCCAAGTCTGTTAATGCTACTAGATGCCAAACTATCTATTGCAATTACAATATCTGGTTTTACCTCATTACATACAGATGTAATAATCTCTGATGTTTCAATTCCAGTTGTTCCAAGCACTCCTGGAGATAACGCACTTACGCTCCTTGTATCTGGTTCAACCAAATCTTTTGCAAAATTTATTAAATGTCTTGTTATATCCACAGTTTGCACAACTTTTGGTCCCAATGAATCAGGAGTAACATATATATTCCCAAGTCCTACTACAAGGATTGATTTTGTTTTATCTTCTCCAATTAAATTTTTTATCTCATTAGAAAGTGTATTTATAATTTTATTTTTATCTTTCTCTTCTAAATATTTTATATCTTTAATTTCCATTGTAATATACTTTCCAATTTCTTTTGAAAGTGCTGTTGCACCATTTTCATTTAAAACATCTACTGTTGTTGTTGTAACTATTTCGTCATTTTTACTTTCCACTTTTACTCCATCAATTTCTGTTAAATTATTTACTCTTTTATATGTATCTACTCTTTCATCAGCCATATCAGTTTTAAAGTTTATATACTTATCACTCATAAAAAACACCTCTTTTTATATTATTTCATAAAAAGAGATGTTTTATAACTTAAATTAATACTTTACATTTATATATATTTACATAGTACAAATTATTTTTTTTAATCCAATTTCAAAATCCATTTCACCATTTTTTGTCTTTTCATCGTATTCATCAAACATATACATAATATTTTTTAACTCATCTAAAGTGTACTTACTACAAGTCGAACTTAAAAGTTTAAATGTATATGGATGAATTCCAAGATAGGAAGCTATATCTTGTGCATTTTTACTTTTTAAATATTTTATCATATACATTTGCTTTACTTGCTTATATAGCATGATATATACCTTAATTATTGATTCTTTTTGAGCCAAAATATTATCTAATAATTTTATTCCTTCTTCTTTTTCTTTATTTACAATTTTATTTAAAACATCAAATATTTTTGCATTTAAAGTTTTAGAGCATATTTTATCTATTATTTCCTTTGTTATATTATCACCTGGTTCTAAATATATAACCAGCTTTTTTATCTCATTTATATTATTGTTTTTATCTAAACCACATACTTCAACAAAATAATCTGCTACATCAAAAGTTAAATTTAATTTATATCTTTTTAAAAGATCATAAACATAAGTTGTCATAGCCCTTCTATCTAGAGTTTTAAATTCACATACTTCTGCGATTTTTGATATACTTTTATACGAAGTAAGCCTTTTATCTACACTTTCCTCAATAATTACAACAACTACATCCTCATCAATATTTTCTAAAAGCTTTGCATCAAATTTTAAATTTGTATTTTTTATAACAACAAGTTTATGACTACCAAAAAAAGTAACCTCTGATAATATATTTCCAAGTTCATCTATATTATCTTTTGTAATATAAAATAAATTAACACCATTTTCTAACTTATCAAACTGTTTTTTTATACTACTTAATTTTTTTTCTAAATCATATTTTTCTTCACCATACAAAAGGTATATGTTACTATTTTTTTTCAAAAGCTCACCTACTTTATTTTTTCTATATATTCAGTTACATCAGAAATTGCTATTTGTGCAAGTTTGGTATATCTCTCTTTTTTATCTTTTATTTTTACATCTAGAGGTTTTAATATTCCAAAATTTGCATTCATTGGTTGAAAATGTTTATTCTCTGTAGATATGTATTTTGCTAGACTTCCAAGCATAGTTGTATCTGGAAATTCTGCACATATTCCTTTTATTTTATTTAATATATTATATGCCACCATCATACCTGAAGCTGCAGATTCAACATATCCCTCAACCCCTGATATTTGTCCTGCAAAATATATATTGCTATTTTCTTTCATACAAAATTTATTATCAAGTATTTTACTTGAATTTATATAACTATTTTTATGCATTACACCATATCTTTCAAAAGTAGCATTTTGAAGTCCTGGTATCATTCCAAATACTCTTTTTTGCTCACCAAATTTAAGGCTAGTTTGAAACCCAACCAAATTATACATAGTGTTTTCCTTGTTCTCACTTCTTAATTGTACAACAGCATATGGCTTTTCTTCTGTATTAGGATTTTGCAGACCAACTGGTTTTAAAGGCCCAAATACTAAAGTTTTTTCTCCCCTTTTAGCCATTTGTTCTATAGGCATACATCCTTCAAATAGCACCAATTTATCAAAATCATGACGTGGTGCCTCCTCTGCAGTTATTAAGGCATTATAGAAAGAGAAATATTCATCTTTAGTCATTGGAAGATTTAGATAATCACCTTCCCCAATTTTTCCATATCTATTCATTCTGTACGCAATATTCATATCAATACTATCTGCTGATACAATAGGAGCTTCTGCATCATAAAAATATAATTTTTCTTCTCCTACTAATTTACTTATATTTTCAAGCAATGGCCTTGAAGTAAGTGGCCCTGTAGCTATAACGGTAATACCTTCTAGTTTTTCCACATCATCCACTTCTTCATATATTATTTCTATGTTATTATCATTTTTTATTTTATCAGTTATATATTCAGCAAACTTTTCCCTATCTACAGCTAGAGCTTGCCCTGCCTCAACTCTTGTTTTATGTGCTGCCTCAACAAATATGCTTCCAAGCATTTGCATTTCTTTTTTCAAAAGTCCACATGCATTAGTAATTTCATCTGATTTTAAAGAATTACTACACACAAGTTCTGCAAAATTATCACTTTTATGTGCCTCTGTTTTTTTTATAGGTTTCATTTCATACAATTTAACTTTTATACCATTTTTAGCTAATATCCAAGCACATTCACATCCTGCAAGTCCTGCTCCTATTACATTTACGTATTTTATATTTTCCACAATATTACCTCACTTAATTATGATATATTCTATCATAAAATTGTGGTATTTTCTACACATAAAAGAAAAATAGAGGAGAAAAATTTTCTCCTCTATAAAAAAATTAATCTAAGTGTTCTAAGCAATACTTTGATTCCTCAACTAATTCCTTATCATTTAACTCTTTTATAAGTTTTTCAAGATATTTTCTATCTTTAATCTTTGAAACAAAAAATAATTTTGCTCTGATGTTGTAGCTATCTGAAGTGATAATTTCATAAAGATCTTTATCTTCAAATTGTTCAGATAATTTATAAAGATAAGCAGTTCTTTCATATATAGCTTTCTTCTTTAAAAGCTCTTTTGAGAATTTTTTATCTTCAATTTTTCCAAAAACTTTCGTTCTTACACAATCGTCGGAAAATACATCTTCTTCCGAAATGTATTTTTTCAGAAAATCTTCATTATAAATTTTTTCAAGAGCTTTTAATTTCACTATAGTATTATTGCTCTTTAAAAAGATTTCATAAATAGCAGGTGAGTCATCTTTTAGAGAATCAATCATACCCATAATAATCTCCTGCAAAATTTCCTCACGTGCAAGATATAAAATTTCAAGACAATTTTCTTCTGTAATTAGTGCCATATTTCTTCCACACGTATTCAAAGCTTCTTTTACATCTTTAGTCATAATTTTTTCCTCCAGTAATTAATTATTTTTCTCGTTTAATTTTGATAAAATCTTCTCTTGTATTTCTGTATTTTTTTCAATAGTTTCAGTTTGCATGTTTAAACACTTCTGCGTTTTCTTTAATTCAAAACAAACTTCTCTTATTTTAGAAATTAGTACAAAATACTGATCAGATGTCATCAATTTTTCTCCTATCTAAATATTTATTTGATAAAAAATATTTATCCTACAAACATATTATACCATATATTAGCCTAATTTTCAATATTTTCCACAATATTACCTCACTTAATTATAATATATTCTATCATAAAATTGTGGTATTTTCTACACATAAAATAAAAATAGAGGAGAAAAATTTTCTCCCCTATTAAAAAATTAATCTAAGTGTTCTAAACAAAACTTTGCTTCCGTAATCAGTTCAACATCTTCGGATTCATTTATGATTTTTTCAAGGTATTTTCTGTCCCTAATTTTTGAGATAAAAAATAACCTTATTTTGAAGTTATAATTATCTGAAGTGATAATTTCATAAAGATCTTTATCTTCAAATTGTTCAGATACTTTATAAAGATAAGCAGTTCTTTCATATATAGCCTTCTCCTTTAAAAGCTCTTTTAAGAATTTTTTATCTTCAATTTTTCCAATAGATTTCATTCTTAGCAAATCTCTGCCATGTACATATTCTCCCAAAACGATTTTTTTCAAAAAATCTTCATTATGAATTTTTTCAAGAGCTTTTAATTTCACTATAGTATTATTGCTCCTAAAAAAAATTTCATAAATGGTTTCTGAATCATCTTTTAGAGAATCAATCATACCCATAATAATCTCCTGTAAAATTTCCTCACGTGCAAGATATAAAATTTCAAGACAATTTTCTTCTGTAATTAGTGCCATATTTCTTCCACACGTATTCAAAGCTTCTTTTACATCTTTAGTCATAATTTTTTCCTCCAGTAATTAATTATTTTTCTCGTTTAATTTTGATAAAATCTTCTCTTGTATTTCTGTATTTTTTTCAATAGTTTCAGTTTGCATGTTTAAACACTTCTGCGTTTTCTTTAATTCAAAACAAACTTCTCTTATTTTAGAAATTAGTACAAAATACTGATCAGATGTCATCAATTTTTCTCCTATCTAAATATTTATTTGATAAAAAATATTTATCCTACAAACATATTATACCATATATTAGCCTAATTTTCAATATTTATGTAATACTAGTCACTGCTTTTATATACAAAAAGTAGTAGAAATTTTAATTCTACTACTAATTATTTATTTTGCTTTTTTGGGTTTAGTCCATGAAATATAATCACATTTGCTATCTTCAGAATTAGTGTTATTTTCACAAACATAGAAAGTTCTTTTTTTCTTAGTCTTTTTAACTAATACTTTTCCTCCACAATTTGGACATGGAATATCAATTGATTGAACCAATGGCTTTGCATTTTTACACTCTGGATATCCAGGGCATGCTAAAAACTTGCCAAATCTTCCTTGTTTTATAACCATATTTCTACCACATAATTCACACTTTATATCAGTTTCAACTTCTGGAATTTTTACTTTTTTTGCATTTTCTTCAGCATTCTTAACTGATTTTTCAAATGGCCCATAAAATTCTTTTAGCATTTCTACATAATTTACTTTATCTTCAGCGACCATATCAAGTTCATTTTCCATCTTTGCTGTAAATTTCTCATCAACTATATTAGCAAAGTTTTCCTCCATAAGTTCATTTACAATCTCTCCAAGTTCAGTAGGAACTAAATACTTATTTTGTCTTTCTACATATGTTCTCTCTTCAATAGTTGAAATTGTAGGTGCATATGTACTTGGTCTACCTATTCCTTTTTCTTCTAATGTTTTAACCAAACTTGCCTCTGTAAATCTTGCAGGAGGCTCTGTAAATTTTTGTTTACTATATATCTTATCCTGTTTTAATATATCTCCTACTTCAAGTTCAGGTAAAATATTCTCTGTATTTTCTTCCTCATCTACATCTTCTTTTTTAGTCTTATCTTTATCGTCTTTTCCTTCTGTATATAGTTTCATAAATCCATCAAATTTTACAACAGAACCATTTGCAATAAATATATAATTATCTACTTCAATTTTTACTCTAGTAGTATCATAAATTGCTGTTGCCATTTGACTTGCTAAAAATCTATTTAATATTAGTGTATATAACTTTTGTTCATCCTTAGTCAAAGTATCATATACTCCTAGTGAATTTAATATATTTGATGGCCTTATTGCCTCATGGGCGTCTTGAGCAGACGCTTTTGTTTTAAAATATCTGTTTTCATAATATTTATCTGAATATTTTGAAGTAATATATTCCTTTGCCATTTTTCTTGCATCGTCAGATATTCTAACAGAGTCTGTTCTCATATATGTTATGTGTCCTGCTTCATATAACTTTTGTGCTACCATCATTGTCCTTTTTACATTAAATCCAAGTTTCCTTGAAGCTTCCTGTTGTAAAGATGATGTTGTAAAAGGAGGAGCTGGATTTCTCTTCCTTTCACTTTTTTTAACATCAATAACTTTATATTCTTTACCATCTATATTTTGTATTATTTCTTTTACTTGTTTTTCATTTGAAAGTTCAATTTTAGATTTTTTATCACCATAGAAATTTGCCATAAATCCAGTTTTATCTTTAAATAGTTTAACAGATAAATTCCAATATTCAACTGGTTTAAAATTTCTAATTTCTTTTTCTCTATCAATTATTATTTTAAGTGCCACTGATTGAACACGTCCTGCACTTAATCCCTTTTTTATTTTTTTCCAAAGTATTGGACTAATTTCATATCCAACAATTCTATCTAATATTCTTCTTGCCTGCTGTGCATCAACTAAGTTTAGGTTTATTGCTCTTGCTTTTGATACTGCATTTTTTACTGCAGTTTTTGTTATTTCATTAAACTCAATTCTACATTTGCTCCCATCTTCTATTTCAAGTACATTTTTAATATGCCAAGCTATTGCTTCTCCCTCACGATCAGGGTCGGTTGCAAGATATACTTTTGATGCTTTTTTTGCCTTCGTTTTTATTTCATTTACAATTTTAGCTTTTCCCTTCATTGTTATATATTTAGGTTTAAAGTTATCCTCTATATCAACACCTAATTTACTTTTAGGTAAATCTATTATATGTCCTTGGGATGCAATTACATCATAACTACTTCCAAGATATTTTTTTATTGTTTTTGCTTTAGAAGGTGATTCCACTATTACTAATTTATCTGACACAATCTCTCTTCCTTTCAAAATATTAATAACTAAATTCATTAATCATCTGTAGATTATACCACAAGAAAAACACTATAGTCAATCTTTGTATATAATATTTAACAAATTAGATAAACATCTAGTTGCAAGATAGGCTTCATCTAAAGTATTTCCACTTGCACCAACTTCTATTAATAATGAATATTTATTTAAATCTTGATTATATATAGAATTTCTAATAATCATAGGTTTGAACAAGCCTGGATATACTTCATCTGCAAGTTGTTGTATTTTAAATGCAAGTCTTAGATTATCTTCATAGTATGGGTTATTTGTAACATCTGTACCTACTCCCATAACTAACATACACTGTGCAACCCCAACTCCATTTATTTTAGCAACTGGTCTATAGTCAAGATCATTTGTAGCATCTCTATGCACATCTATAGAAATTCCAGCATGCCCCATGGCAGCTATTGCATTTTTTACTGTTATTCTAGACCTTGCATATGAACTAGTATATGTACCATAATCATGAGGTGTTGTATCATGTACCACTTCAAACCCTTTACTATCCAAATTTTCTTTAAACTTTTTAGCAACTGAAAGCATATTATATGTTGCATCTTGCGAACGTCTAGCTCCTGAATATTCAAATTTATATTTATCACTATTTGCATAACTTTCAGACGTATGAGTGTTATATAACAAAATTTTATCACTTTTTTTTGTTAGAGTAATATTTGACGCAGCAAGGGATTTGAAGTCTATGTCTCTTTTTGATGAATAATTAAGTATTTTCATTTTATTTAAATTTATTCTTTGTATATTTTCGCTATTTTCAGTTATTTCTACATTAATATCTTTGTTTTTTCCAAATACACTTTGTTCATTTTTATCTTTTACAAGACTATCTAATATTTCTATTTCATCATCCTTATTTTCTGATTTTTTTGCTTCATCAATGGATTTGATTTCGTTAAATAAATAATTTTCCTTATTATATATTCCATATGCATTAAATACATCTGCAAGTTCGACATTATTCCCCTCAGCTTGTCTAAAATTAGAACCAAAATATATTACTTTTGATAAAAAAGGAATATGTTTTGCAAAAAGATGTATTCCGAAAATTAAAATAACTAACATAAATAATTTAGATGTATTTAACCCTAGTTTTATATTTTTTTTATCAAAGCCATTAAAATTATTTATAGTTACTTTATTTTCATTTTTTTTATTCTGTGCTTTTATTTTATCTACTAACCATTTACTATCATTATGCTTTTTTTTAGACAAAAAAACAGCTGTAATTTTCATAAACTTATCACCTTAGTTTAATTGTATTACAACTATTTATTATATATTACTAATATTTTTTAATCTAATAAATTATTCATTTCATTACTATATTTATCTAAAAGTGTAATTGTTTTTTCTTTTAGATCTATAACTTCTTTTTTTATATCTAATAATTTTTCTTTTTCCATCTCTATTAAATGTTCAATTCTGTCTTTTTCTTGCATTGATTCAATTCTTGAATTTTCTATAATTTTTTTAGCTTGATCCTCAGCAGTAATTAGTGCATTTGCTACTTTTTCTTGTTTTGCTATATAATCTGTTTCATATTTTTCTAATTTTCTTTTCAAAATAGTAAGTTCGTTTGCAATTCTGTTTGCATCTGATTTTTCAGCTTGGATTTTACTTTCATATTCTGCTTTCATAGCTTTTATATATTCTTCTACTTCTCTTTTATCGTAACCAAACATTTCGTTACTAAATTTCTTTTCGTTCTCCATTTATTACTACCTCCACAACTGCCCCTCAATGTTTTCTGTATTATATCAAATTTTCACCCATTTTTCAATCTTTTTGATAAAATTTACAGGGAAATTTCATCAATTGTTACAAATTGTAACATAACAAAAAAATGTCAAACTATATCTGGTGGTAAAAATGATTAGTAATAACATATTTAATATGTATTTTGAAATAACTAATGATCCAAAATGTGAAGTAAATGTAACACATAAATTGGTAGATATATTTAAACTAGTAATGATTGCAGTATTGTGTGGTATGGATGAGTTAGATAAAATAATAGATTATGGAAATAATTTTTAAAAAGAGAATTTAATATACAATCTATACCATCAAAAGCGACACTAACAAGAGTGATTGCTGTGTTAAATTCAAAAATAATATCTCTAAGTATTGTTTGTATATTAAAAACATTAATAACAAATGTGACAAAACAAATAATGATTAATGGTAAAGCAATAAGGTCAACTGATGCAATAAAGACAATTGAAAGTATGATGAATATAGTGACAGCATATACAAATACAGAAATACCATAAATAAAAAATATATGGATATAGTAGATAAAGACTAGAGCATGAAACATATAGCACATTAGAAAAAAGTCATGGAAGAATAGAAAAAAGAACATGTTATTCCGTTAGGGAAAGAACACCACAAAGACTATTCAAAAAAATGCTTCGCTTTTTTTACATAGCCTTTACGGCTCACATATTTGCTCCACAAATATGTGTCTTCTCCCTAACCTTATACCTGTTCTATATATTTTCACAATTCTTAATTACTTATCTCTAAAATTCATAGTATATACAAACTCCATTTTTGTATATACAAAATATCTAGTACACCAGACAGTGATCTGTGCTACTTGATATAAAGCCTAAGGCGAAATCCTAAATAGCCCTGTACACTAGAGGCAAGAAGGGCGGAACGATACGAAACAGGATAGCCACTACCGTCATTACTGTATCTACTGCCACGAAGAACGAAAAGAGAACTGCTAGCCTCGCTCGTCCATTCGCATACATTTCCTGCCAAATCATATATGTTTTTAGTCTTCCAATTCTCACTAAATCCCGCTGTTCTTTTTGTTCCACTATTCTTATTAGCTGGTGCCAATGAATTATTATAATTTCCATAATATCTACTATCTGTTAAACTTGCTAATGCATTTATACTACTTAAACTATCTTCTATAAAGTGACATGTTGTATCCCATGCTTTTCCTGTAAGTAAACCTGTTTGTACATATTCGTTATTTATCATACTTTCGGCACTTGCTTTGGCATTTGTATAATTAATATTTGTCCACACCATTGCTCCTTTTTTACTTACTGGCACACATATTTTATTACTAGGTGAAGTATCCCCATCAGGAATTCCTGCTTCATATCTTGCTATATAAAATCCTCCATATTTTTTTACATCTGCTGTTTCATCTGTTATATCATTTGGTAATGTATCATCACCTGTTGGTTTATTTCCTGGAAAACTTGTATCTTTTACATATGCACTCTCAGTTGCTGGTACCCATACAAATTCATTACTTTTCTCATCTTGTATTACAAGTCCTGTATCTTTTGCTCCCTCTTTATATTTAAATCCTTTTGGAATTGGTACTCCTTCTACTTCTTCTGCAATTTTTTCTTTCCA
>ERZ1034984.2907-NODE-2907-length-13059-cov-5.063827_pt1 | contig 13059 bp, 4 predicted proteins | sample MGYA00520589_ERZ1034984 | MGnify/ENA primary metagenome ERZ1034984 (study PRJEB33766, sample SAMN09781790) | gut metagenome | biome: gut microbiome | host: Homo sapiens | place: Madagascar | study: EMG produced TPA metagenomics assembly of the PRJNA485056 data... | reverse complement strand
ATATAATACACTGCAATATCTTATAATGAAAATCATAAAACAGGGCGAGCAGCTTCGTGCGGATATGATATTGGCGGGAGATGGCAGTGAAATGATAAACAAGCCAACATCGGAAGCCGTTAAAGCGGCAATGCTTATAGTAACAAGTGTACCTATAATCTGCACTTATCCATTTTTACAAAAATATTTTGTAAAAGGAGTTACGCTTGGTGCGGTAAAGGGTTAAAAATATTAAAATATTCAAAAGGAGGAATTTTTTATGTTAAAGAAAATCATTTCAGGGGTTTTGACAGCGTCTATGCTGATTGGTGCAGCTTCGGTTCTTACAGGCTGCGGCGCAGGAAAAGGAATGGGTAAAGCAGGCAGCTTGGATGCGGAGGGCAATTATGTGCCGGGCGAAGATCTCAGTGTTACGCTATGGTATACACAGGGTACTGACTTTACGCCTCAAAGTAAGCTTGAAAAAAATATAGTTGAGGAATATGTTAAGGATAAGACAAAGGTTTCCGTGGCGAATATGTACGGTAATGACGGTGGTCAGTGGGACACAAAGCTTTCAAGGTTAATTGCCGGAAATAATCTGCCTGAGGTTATAGCCTGCGGAGCAGGACAAGGTCCGACGCATTTTGCAAAGCTGAAGGCTGCAGATCAAGCATGGGGTATAAGCAAAGAAATGCTTGAGAAATATGCACCGAATGTTGTAAAGCGTGTGCCGTCTAAGATTTTGGATAAGTTTTTAATAGACGGTAAGTATTACGGAATCCCATACGCATTGAAATCAACAAAACAAACACAGCCGCAGATGTCCGATAAGCTTCTTGAGGATATAAAGGTTAAAATTGAGAGGCTTCCGTCAGACCAGAATATGCAAATATATATAAGAGATGATGTGCTTAAAAAAATATATCCCGAAGCTAAGAGCTATGCAGAAATAGAGGAGCTTGCAAAAAGCACGGATGATATGATTGGTGATAAGCTTTTTGATATACCAATAAATACAACAGAGGAATATGTTGATTTTATGCGTAAAATCAAAGCTCTTAATATGACAACAGACAGCGGCAACCCTGTTTTTGCTTTCGGGTACTCGGGAGGAGATAACTGGGAGGCTCTTACGCTTCTCGGCTCGCAAATGATGGGATATGAAAATATTCCCTACACCGGTTCATGGAATGACGAAACACAGAGTGTAATTATACCGCTTACAAAGGATATAGTAAAACAGGCTGCAAAAAATCAAAATATTCTGTTGAATGAAAACGTTATTGACCCGGAATCGCTTGTACATACATCGGCAATGTTTACAGAAAAGGTTTTAAACGGTCAGTATGCAATGGCTGTTCTGTCGTATGCGGGTGGTTCGGACTCGGTTAATGCTTCATTGGCTGCGAGAAACGCAAATTACAGATACAGACCTTTTGTTGTAAATATACCTCGTGCGGAGGGATATTCCGCGGTAACTGATGCATCGGATTATTCGTTTGATTCTTCCTTATGTTTCACGAAGGCATTAAATGAAGATGGACTGATTCAGATGCTTAACTGGATAAACGTTTATTTTTCAGATGAATTTGAAGAAGTATTCTGGTGGGGAAGACCTGAGGATAAGCTTTATACGGAAGATGAGAACGGTAAGAGAAGATATGTTGATGACAGATTTAATAAAAGATTTTTAGATGGTGATCTATCTGCACTTGAAGATAAGGATACCATGGGAATAGGCGTTCTCGGAAGAAAAGTCGGAACATGGACTTGTGTTCCTATAATGATAGATCAGTCGGCATGGAATCCGAGGGTGTATAATAATGAAATCAAGCTTACAACTTCTCAAAAATACGGATTTAATGAAAATTCTGAGCACGTAAAGCATGTACAGTACGGCCCGTCGGGAAATCCGTGGGATTCACAATATTCTGAAATTAATGAAGTAGTAACTTATTGGGCAAAGAGAGAGCAGTGGGAAGCACCGGTAAAGGTGGCATTTTCTGTTCCAGCGGAGCAATTTGAGGAGAAATGGCAATCGGCGATGAACAATCTGAACAGTATCGTAAATGTAGATGAAATGACTAAGAAAATGACAGATGCTGCATTGAAGGAGCTTAATAATTAAATGGTATTATTACCGAAGAAAGGGTTTATACTATGAATTTAATGAAACGTATATCGACAGTATTTTTATGTTCGCTGATGATTTTTTCAACATCAATGGATTTATGCTTAACAAAGAGCTTTGCGCAGGAGCAGACTAAAGCGTCAGAGCAATTGATAATTGAAAAGCTGGAGGCTTTTGAGATATTGGATGCTCCGAGCGACGCTGCCGAAACGGTTAAAAGAAAAGATATGATTCCGATAATGATTGATTGCATGAAGTCGGAAAATTTAGTAAGCTCGCCAAACGGCACTACGCCTTTTCTTGATGTAAGTGTTGATGATGAAAATATTGCAGGCTATAACTTTCTGTATGAATCGGGATATATAAGAGGAACTCAGGAAAGACTTTTCTATCCCGAAAGAAATTTATCTTTATCTGAAGCTGCATCGTTTATCGTTAGAATGTACGGATATGATGCCTTTGGTTCATCGGATATGACTCTTGCGGCGCGAATGGGACTTTTTGACGGTATAAGTGTCAATACACAGGAAAGCTTGACTTATGCTGATGTCTATAAAATGATTTATAATGCACTTTTTGCGGCAACTCTGGAATACGACATGAATTCAGTCAAGCTTAATCCTGATAGGAGTATCCTGAACGATAAGTACGGTATTTACAGAGTGAAGGGAATAGTAAATTCTACTCCGCTTACGGGATTGCTTACAGCTGAGGATAGCTGTAATGACGGGTTTATACAAATCGATGAAACAATCTATGAATGCAGAAAAAATGAATATTACAGTTATATAGGTGTAAATGTTTTCGCATATTACAGAGAGTCTGAAACGGGAGCAAATGAAATTCTTTACATAGAAAACAAGAACACAAAAACCGTTAAGATTAACTCAGATGACATTGATTATGATAAAACAACAAATTCAAGGATTTATTATCGCAATGAAACAAATATAACAAAATATGCTGATCCGGAAACAACGGCTGCGGTTATATACAATGAAGTTTCATACAAGGGCTATGGTAGCCTGAGCGGCATTTTGCCTAAGTATGGAGCAATTGAATTTATAGACAACAGCGGTAACGGTAAATACGATGTTATTAAAATAACCGCTTATGAAAACTATGTTGTAGGATATACAGATGCGAATAATGAAACAGTGATAGAAAAAGTAAACGGCAGTAAGCTTGATTTCGACAGCGAGAATGACAACCTTGAAATATTTGATATGGAATCTGGCAAAGCTGTAAGCTTTTCTCAGATAAAATCCGATGATGTATTAACCGTTGCACAAAGTAAAAATACTTCGGGCAAAAAATATGTTTTGGTTTATATTATGAGAAATATAATTGAAGGCTCTGTCAGCTCTGTATATACAAAAGAAGAAAATACCGTATATATGATAAATGACACAGAATATATAGTAGCGCCAAATTTCATGGATTATATAGAATCGGGATATACGGCGGCACCTCAGTTGGGCAAAACAATGAGCTTTTACCTTGACTGCAACGGCAGGATTGCAATGGCTGATTATAAGAATTCATCGGGAGGGCTTAAATATGGTGTTGTAGGCAACCTGTTTTGGGATGATGCAGCCGAGACGCTAAACTTATGGATATTTAATGAAAATGGTGAATGGATTAAAGCGCCGCTTGCAGAAAAAGTAAATCTTGACGGAAGAAGAGTACAAGCAAGAGATTCCAAGGCCAGAGAAAAAATAACTGCTGACGTAAAAGTACAAGAGGTTGTTAGATATAAATTCTCAGGAACGGATTTTACCGATATTGATACCGAAAAGCTGAACGGAACAAATGCAAGTGCAGAGATGGACAGAGGAAATCTTACGCTTATTGCATCAGGTGACAGATTCAATCAAAGATTTAATATGTGTTCGGATGATTCCGATATAAGCAAGTCGTGGTTTGTAAAACAAAATTCGGTAATAGTATTTAAGGTTCCGGAGCTTGTGAATATTAAAGAAACGAACAAATATAGCGTTGAGAAAAAAATAACCACTCATTTTTATTATTCCGGCTCGGGCAGTGACGTAACGCAGGTTAAAGAGGGATATAAGGTATTTGTTACTTCAATTGAAGATATAAATACGGCGGAATGTATTTTGCTCAAGGGCTGTGACTCGTACTCTTATGTAGAAGCGTCAAGCCCATATTATATGATTTCCGGAATCAGCGAGGCTGTTAACAATGATAATGAGCTGTGTTATCAGCTTTCATTGGCAAGAAACGGTTCGGAAATGGAGTTTTTTACAGTTCCCGATTCCTTCAAAAAAATTGAGTATAAGTATAATGACGAAAATTCCAGAACCTATATTGTTACGGACGCCAATTTGAAAGAGCTTAATTTGGAAAAAGGCGATGTTGTTCAACTGCTGTTGGACGGTGACAATAATGTTGAGGGTATTTGCGTAGTATACAGGATTAATCAAAACAAAGCGACCGAATATCAGAAGTTTTCGGTATGGGATGCAAATTTCCACTGGGAGGAATCATCTTCTTCGGGTACGCTTGAAGCTGTTGATATAGCCAATAAAATTGTAAAATTCAAATGTATGAACAGAATGGCGAGAAAAACAACTTCAGTGAATGGTGTTACATATCCTGCCGGTACTGTATATGAATCACCTTTAATTTATCAGTCGCTGGCAAACAAGGCAAAAATTACTGTTTATGACAGAAACAGCAATTCAATATTAAATGGCAGTCTTTCATCACTTCTGCCCGGAGATAAGCTAATTATGAATATGTACTATGCTGATTCTATCAGTGACATTATAGCTATCAGAGAGTAGTGCGGATATTAGATTGTCGGAAAGGAATTAATGCTTTATGATAAAAAGAACAGTTTTTCTTTTGGTATGTTTTTTGACGCTTTTCGCTTCGGCTGCGTTTGCCGAAACGGAAGTGAGCATTACAAACGGTGCAAATAAAATATCGGTTAAGGTGTCTGCCGATGTTCAGAAAGATCCGTTGACATTGAAAATTTTTAAGCTGAATGAAGCTCAGGAAGACGGGGAAGATACTCTTGGTGATGTAATTCATGTTGCTCAGACAGATGAACCGTCTGTTGCTTCAGATGGTCGTTATGTATATGAGTTTGAGGATTTTGGAAAGCCTGAATCCGGTAAATATCGTGCGGTAATCGGAGGAAATATCGCAGTTAAGGATTTCAGAGTTGTTACTGCTGCGGATAAAGCTGTTTACTACAAAGGATTTGCTTCTGCCTCAGATATTAAAGGTTATATACAACAGGGAATTGACAGTGAAATTTTGGGCTTTGATATAGGGAACTATATGAATATAAGCGAGGACGCATTGAAAAAGGTCAATGATGCAATAGCGGCGATTGATTGGGCATCTGTCGGGGAAAATCCCGATGACGCACAGATCGAGGAATATGAAGCAAAGCTTAAGCCGATATTTGAAGAGATAATAAAAATCGGAGATATAATCGGTTCGGGTGAAGCGAGCTTTGCCACTATGCTTCGGAAAAATGCTTCTTCACTTGAGATTGATTTAAAATATTTTAATGATGAAGAAATAAATCTTGACAGTTCAAAGGTTTATGCTTCGCTTATGAAAATTATGCCGAATGCCGATAGACAGAGTCTGAGCAGCGCATTAAATGTTGCTGTTTTGATTGCCGTTGCACGTGACTGCGATTATGGCTTGCTGACAGAAGCTCTTGAACATTACGATAACAACGGAATTACGCTTGATAAAACCTATTCATCAAAGCTTACGGATACACAGCTTCAGAACGTAAGCATAGAAATGAAAAAGGAGGCAGGTTCATTTACAGACGCAAAGTCAATAGAAGAAGCCTATTTAAAACATTCAAAGAAAATAGCAAATGAAACAAAGGGCGGTAATACAACTGTATCTACAGGCAGAGGCGGCACAGGCAGTTCACACATTTTTAATCCAAATCCGTCGGGTAACGGTAATGTGTCGGACAGCAATACGGAGCCTGTTGATTATACGGTGAAATTTGAGGATTTATCAGATGCGGAATGGGCAAGTGAGGCAATAAAGTATCTGGCAAAAAAAGGCGTACTGACAGGAAAAAATGAAAAAGAATTTTGCCCGAATCAAAATGTAACACGTGAGGAATTTACTAAAATAATAATTTCCGCACTTGAGCTTTCGGATGAAAAGTCATCAAACAGATTTCATGACGTGGAAAGCGGACGATGGAGCGAAAAATACATCTCTTCGGCAGTCCATTTAGGGATAGTTTCGGGGGTTACAGATGTTGAATTTATGCCCGAAACACCGATTACAAGAGAGCAAATGGCAGCAATAATTTACAGAGCTCTTATGATTTTTGATAAAAGTACGGGACAAAGGATTGTTTTTGACGATGATTCTCAGATAAGCGATTTTGCGAAGGACGCTGTACAGTATCTGGCAGGCAGAGGAATTATAAGCGGAGTCGGTAATAATATTTTTTCACCGAAAGCATATGTTACACGTGCCCAGGCTGCAAAAATTGTGTATGAATTGTTGAAGACGGTAGAGGAGGCATAAGCTTATGAAAAAATTAAAGTACGTTCTTTTATCCGTAATAATGATTTTAAATGTGTTTGCGGCGGCAAGTGCATATGCAAAGCAGGAGGAAAAATGGATTCCGCCCGAAAATATATCGCTTCACGGCGAGTTTGACGAACCTAATGACGCATTGTATTACAGAGGTAATGCCGTTCCTACATATGTTGCCGATGACGGTGCAAACGGAACAAAGGGATGTGTAAGCGTAGCGGGCGGCGGCAGAGCGTGGCGTTCGCTTTACTGGCCGGTTGAAATGCAGCAGGGTGAAACGTATACCATATCGTTTTGGGCAAAGGCTGTTGCGGGAAACGAAAGAATATCGGTATATTTAAGCTGGAATGAAGGCTCTCGGTTTATTTTATCGGACATTTCACTTACAACTCAATGGAAAAAATTCACCGTAGACTATAAGGCGACGGGAGATAACGGTTCGGGAACGAAGGTTACTCTTGCAGATACAAAAATATGCGTGCGTGTATTGCCCGGAAATCAGTCGTGGCAGCTTCTCATGGATGAGCTGTGTGTAACGCCGCATGGTGATGTCGAGTTTGACTATTTCCATAAGGACCCGAATGAAAATTCTAAGTTTTATACAGGGACGGGGCTTCCCGAGAAAAAGCCGATTGAAAACATAAGCTTTTCCGATGTATCGGAGCATTGGGCAAAGAAAACAATTGAGCTTTTGGGAACTGCCGGTTATGTGAACGGTACGGGTAACGGTATGTTTGAGCCGGATTCAAATGTAACGAGGGCGCAGTGGCTGAAAATGATGATGTCCCGTCTTGATATATCCGCATCAAAATACAAGGGCGGTTTGTCTGATGTGCAGGCTGATGCATGGTATGCTGATTTGGTACAGACAGCAATGGATATAGGAATTATTGACAAGGTTTTTACGGCAGGAAACAAGTTCAGACCCGACCAAGCTGTAACACGTGAAGAAGCGGCGGCAATAGCGGCGAAAATTATTCAAATTAAAAATCCCGAAAACCCGCATATTAACGAAAGCTTTTCCGATGTTAATTCAATTTCGCAGTGGGCAAAGGACGGAGTTTTAAAGGCTGCCGAATATGGAATCATAACAGGATACGATGACAAAAGTCTGAGACCGTTGGGCTATATCACAAGAGCGGAAGCTGCGGCTATGTATAAACGTGTAATAGAGCTTGACAATATATTTGAGGTATACGTTGATTCCGAAAACGGAAATGACTCAAATTCGGGTACAACGATTGATAAGCCGCTTGCTACAATTTCGGCGGCGAAGGAGAAAATTAAGCCATATCTTCCGAAAATGAAAAATAATATAACCGTTTATATTAAAGGCTCTGCCGAATATTATGTAGGCTCTGCCATGAAATTTACACCGGAGGATTCAGGGCAAAACGGATATAATGTAATATATACTTCATACGGTGACGACAGACCGATTTTGACGGCAGGAAATAAATATTCGGGATTTCAATTGTATGATTCCGACAAAAATATTTACAGAACGTATGTCGGCAAAGGAACGATTGCCCGTGAAGTATACATAAACGGAGTGCGAGCAAGACGTGCAAGAACGGAAATTGAGTCGGAAGTAGGCTCAGCGACTGTCGGTATGCTTCATGATGTGACATCGGATTCAAAGGGCTTTAACTGTTCCGATGAGTGGCTTTTAAATCTTACAAATCCCGAAGATGTTGAATTTGTTCAGCTGTGTTGGTATTTGCAGAAGTATTGCAAGGCAGACGCTATTTATCGCAATGGTGACAGTATAAGAATTGATATGTCATCGGGGTTTAAATACTGCTACCAAGGAAATCATGTAATGAAACAAGCGATGTATTGCGAAAACGCTTATGAGCTTTTGGATGTTCCGGGAGAATGGTATATAAATAAAAATGACGGATATTTGTATTATATGCCGAGGGAGTATGAAAAGCCCGAAAGCATGACAGCGGTTGTACCGGGCGACAGAAGTATTATCGACATGGACGGTACCTTCTATAATAAGGTGCATAATATTAAGTTTAACAATCTGTGTATGGAATATACCGGATGGACGACACCATCTGAAACGGGATATCTTACATTAGGTCAGAATGCCGATATTGATGCGGGGGCTCATCCCGATTATAATGGACGGCAGTTTACTCCGGGAACTGTAGATATATCAAACGCAGTTTATGTCGATGTTACAAATTGTGTTGTAAGGCATTGCGGAGGCGTTGGAATAAAGTATCAGAATGCGGTTCAGTTTTGTGATATTGTAGGAAATGAGGTATATGACGCTTCGGCAAACGGAATAACCTTGGGAAACGGAGCCACAGATGAGCTTACAATAAGACTTCCCGAAAATTATGCTTATCAGATAACCGATATTAATATGACAAATAACTATGTACATGATATAGGTCTTTCGTATTTTACGGCAGGCGGTATGTCTTACTCATGGGCAAGAAATACGCTTATGGCGCACAATGAAATTACAAATACATCGTATAGCGGAATACACGCCGGCTGGGGCTGGTTCAGATATACCGATATAGGCACAAATATTATCAATACATCTATTGAGAAAAATTACATACATAATGTATCGGCGAACACTCCGGGAAATAATCTTCATGACGGTGCTGTTATATATACTCTCGGGGCAACAGGCTTTGTAAACGGTTATGAGCGCGCGCCGATAAGAGAAAATTATCTGGAAGATAAAAATAATTCATGCTCATATATCTATCTTGATGAGGGTTCATTGGGCTGGGAAGTAAATGATAATGTGATTGATGACAGAAGAAGCGTTTCATTTAACACAGACAAAAATGTATGGCTTAATTTGTGGGTGCCGACAATTCAGAAAAACTTTATACATGACAATTATTCTACTTTGGATAAGGTGAATATTGCCGCACCGAATAACCGGATTGAAAATAATTATATTGTTAAAGACGGCGCATGGAATCAAAAGGCTCAAAGCATTATAGATAATTCGGGTCTTGAGAAAGAATATCTTGAAAAAATGCCGGCAGGCGTTCAAAAGCTTGAGCTTTTAATGGGTGATGAAAAACAGCATTTCATCGGTGTAGGCGGTGAGCTTCAGATGAAGCTTATCGGACGCGGAAGAAAGGGACAGGAAATTTCTCTTCAGAATGATGATTTATACTATTTTTCAACCGATAAAGCTGTTGCAACGGTTGATAAGAACGGGCTTATAAAGGGCGAGGGCAAAGGTCTTTGCAATATATATGCCGTTTACCTTGAAGGTGATGTTGAACGTCAGGTAATGATTAAGCTGGCTGTCGGTGATAAGGTTTGCGAGATAGTGCAGCCGGACGAAAATGTGTATATGATTAAAGGTGAATCCAAAAAGCTGGAGATATATGCAAAAACCGAATTTGACAGAACAATTGAGGTTACGGATAAAACATTTGAAATTGCCGACAGCAGTATTGCTCAAATTGATGAAAAGGGAATTGTGACTGCAAATAAAGTCGGTGAAACGAAAGTAAAGGCAGTTTATAAGGCAGATAGTGAAACTCTGGAGGTAGAATATACAATTCATGTTTCGGAGTACACTCATGAGGATACAGAGGAATTCATTCAAAATTGTACCAAGCTTTCGCTTAGAACGGGAGATGAATTCTTTGACAAATCAAAGTGGACTTTGGGTGCAAGCAGTTCAACATTCGGAGAAAACGGTGTAAAGCTGTATGACGCAAGTAATACTATGTACTTTAAAAATAAATTACCGGCAAATAAACTGGTAAGCTTTGATTTTGTAATAAGTAATCCTATGTCATGGCCGTCTATAGCAATTTGTGCGGAAAACAGTACAGGAAATTACAGCAACAATAACCAGTATATGATTGGCTTTAAACCTGATATTATAGAAATTCAGCGCTGGAATAGCGGAAACCGTACAATGATATTCGGACCGAGTGAATTTAATCCGGTAGGAGGACCGGGAGTTCCTCAGGAGGATGAAGACGATTCGCACATTTTCTCATATGAAACACGTGAGAAAATTACAGTGGGCAGTTTTGATGTTGACGGCGGAGTTCGTATTATTCTTATGGTTAATGACAAGCCTGTGATAGATTATATTGATACTTCGGACGGTGCACTTAAAGCCGGAGGTTATATAGGTGCTTATACCTATAACGGCTTCTTTGAGATGCTTCCTGTAGAAGATTAATGTATAAATGCGTTTTTAAGGGAGAGGTGAAAACTTAAGTAAAAAATCATCTTAATACTAATAAAATGGAACAAAGAAAGGAAGGGAAAAATGAAAAAAAAGCTTTTATCACTTTTTATAAGTGTTGTCATGATGACAAGCATATTTCCTGTTGCAGTGGGCGCTGAACAGTCGGACAGCGTTAATGAGGCAGGTTATGCAGCTGTTGAGGTAGACAACAATCTCACACGTTTTGAATTGACAGATAAAAATTTTGGTGTAAATACCGTACGCAGCTTTGATTTTACACCGAAAACAACAGGAAATTACGGCTTTTATTACAGCAACATGACTTGGGCGGGAGATACAAAGCCAACTCTTAATATGCAGGTGCTTGACGGAGAAACACCGATAGCGCTTAATTACAAGTTATGTAATAAAGATATTGAGATTGCAATGCCGAATGAAATTAAGTTCGGATCTGCTCCTTACAGCAATATAACTTCAACAACGGTGGCGGCAAACGGAGAAACAGGCTCTTGGTTTAAAGCTGACGGTACGCCTAATGCGGTGGAAAGCTATAAATGTAACTGCCGCATAAGCACAAGAGCAAAATATGTAAGAATAGGCGATAAGCTTTCACTTTATGCAAAACTTGAAGCAGGCAAGAAATATACAATACAGTTTACAACGACCGGCGTAGGCTTTACACTTGATTCGATTGACGTAAGAAACTTGTCAATACCTATATCCGGAAAAGATGTACAAATTCCTGTCCTTGATTTTTCGGACTATCGTTCATTTAGCGGAACCAACAGCCTAAGCCAGTATCCACTTCAAAATATATCATGTGAGGGCGATGCACCTGAGTTTGCCAAAGGATTTGATATAATAGGAGATTATAATTCAAGTCTTTTAAGAGATAAAACGTTGCCGAGATTTATCTCAAACGGAGTGCCTGTTTATAATCTTGATGTTACGGTTCCCGGAACATATTCATTTACGGCACATTTAAATTCGAGAACTATTGCGACACAGGACGAAATAGACAAGAAAAAAGCAATAGATTTAAAAGCTGCAATGAATATTGCTAAGGTGACTGACGGAACAGCGGGAAAATCTCTTATAACTAACGATTGGGACGGAAAACATTCAAATAATACTGATGAGAAAGATTCTGCGGGAAAGCTCATTTTAAAAGAAAAAAAGATTTACAACGACAGTGTAACATTTACCGTGAATCTGGAAAAGGGTAATTACAATTTGTATTGGTACTTTAATCCAAGTAATGCCCGCGGGGTTCTTTACAATATAACAGTAGACTATAAAGAATCGTATGAGGTTAAAAAGCTTGACAATAACTTTACTCGTTTTGAGATAAACGAAAGCTTTGAAAATGGCAGTGAAAAGATAATTAAATTTACACCCGACAGAACTGCGAATTATTCGCTTACAGTCGGAACGGGAGCTTATAATAAGACTTCATATTGTGAAACAGATATTGCTTCTCTTAACTTTAATGTTACGGGTAATGACGGAACGGAAATAGTTAAGGACGGCGTTGTTGAACCGAAGAGATATAATATTCAGCGTCTTGAACCGACAAATTATGAGTCGCTTGTACTTCCGCTTAAGGCAGGAGTGACATATTCAATAAGCATGAGTGCGGAATTAGCTGACGGAAAAACAACAGGCTCAATAGCTTTTGTTGACCTCAGATGTCTTACACTTGATATAGGAGCTGAACCGACGCTTGTATCAGCGTTTGATTATACCAGTCTTTCGGATTCTGAAAAGCTTTATACACCGAATCAGGCAACACGTGAGTTTTTACACACATGGGATGAATTTGGCTTGAATCCGATAGGAAACTATATGGACAGCTCATTGGAGTATAATAACACTCTTGCAACTTCAACTCGTGACATAACAACACATTATACTCTTAATTTTGAAAATGACGGACTTTATAAGGTAACCGTATACGGAGTAACTCTTAGAGATATAGCAGAGGGCGCAAAAATTAATCGCAGTGCTGACGCAGTTCTTGATGCACAGACTGATAACGAGAAAAGCTTCGGAAGAGCATATTTTATGAATAAAAGTGACGGCATAGCTGACGGTGCCATAGCAAAAAATACGCTTTCTGCTATGGAGTGCGAAAATTCGGTTTATGTATCAAAGGGAGTACATACATTGAAAATTGTTCCGCACG
>ERZ1034984.2906-NODE-2906-length-13062-cov-29.827247_pt1 | contig 13062 bp, 11 predicted proteins | sample MGYA00520589_ERZ1034984 | MGnify/ENA primary metagenome ERZ1034984 (study PRJEB33766, sample SAMN09781790) | gut metagenome | biome: gut microbiome | host: Homo sapiens | place: Madagascar | study: EMG produced TPA metagenomics assembly of the PRJNA485056 data... | reverse complement strand
TTATTAATTTTAATAAAATTCCTTTGTTTCCTATAACTTGTATACTCGTCTCATTTGATTTTACCATAACATCCTCCTTAATTATCATCTAAAGATTGTTGATTTTGTGGTAATTGTTTATCATATTCATGTTCTAATTCTTTAGCTTTTTTAACTTGTTCCCTCGTTTGCACTCTTTTAGTAGCACTCTCTAATATACTTGCTAAAAATTTATCTCTATCTTCTACAGTTTTATATGCCTCTGGTATAACTTGCTCAATTTTTTCCATAGTTTCTAATTTTCTTTTTCTACTATCAACAATATTTTCACTTTTGTCTTTTACTTCTTCTTTTTGAGCTCTAGCATCAGCTTTGCATAGTTCTAATAGTAATTGGTAATCTTCTAAACTTGGTATGTATTGTGCATCATACTTTCCAGAAAATACTTTTGATTGAACATCTTCCATATTAACTGAAATATTTATTGGATTTCCTCTGAAATCTTTAAAAACTGGTTCAACTCCATTATTATTTAAAGTAGAGCATATATATCTAATTTTTAGTTTGTTTTCATTATTGATGGCATTGTTTTTCTTATTTGTTTCTTCACTCTCAGTATGAGTAGGAAGATAGCTTTCAAATCCTAATTTGTCAAAATCATATTTGTTTTGAGTAATTATTTCAGATACTGTACTTGGATTTATTTCTCTAAAGAAAGCATGTCCTTTTTGCTTAAAATCAAGACTTGGTTTATAATTAATAAAGTCATCATGATGCCCTATAAAGAAACAAATTTGCTTTATTTCACTTTCACTATATCCTAAACGCTCAAGGATTGGCTTTGCAATATCAACAGAATGTACTGCATGATTGTAAAAAGTTTGTTGTTCTGTTTTTGGATTAAATCCTGTTACATCTGGTTTACCAATATCATGAAAAAATGCAGCTACTTTTAGTTTTTTTGCTTGTTCTTCAGTTAATCCTGTAGTATCTACTGCCTCAACTGTATGTAATGTGTGTCCATATAAATCATAACAATGGTGCATATTTTTTTGTTCAAAACCTACCATTCTTGAAACTTCTATTCCGAGCTCTGCCTCTAATTCTTCTGGTGTTTTTGATAAGTAATATTCTACAACATCATCTCTTAATAAACTTTCTTCAAATTTTTGTCTTATATCATTTGTTGTTTTTGCTTTTGAAAGCTCTTGAATGGAGTCTATACTTAACCCTAATTTTTCTAATTCAATAGGTTTTAATTTCAATAATCTGGCATTATAATATTCTGGTTCTTCTTTAACATCTTCTTCTAACTCCTGCATAGGTATAATACCTGTAGTTGAGCTCATTCCACTAAAATGAAGTATGTCATTACCAATTCTTATATGTAATTCTGGTACGGTGTCGTTATATTCAAAAGGTTGTTCTTCAAAGTAAAAATCTTTTTCTTCCTCAAAACCAGCTTTTTTTAGCATATCTAATAGTACATATATCTCATTATCTCTGTTTAACCCATTATTCCTTGACTGTTCTTTTCCGACCATCATATCTTTTATTGTTTCTCTTAATTTGGCTCTGACAAGATTTTCTCTTGCATCAATAGCTTTATTTTTAGCTATTTCAATTGAATCCTCATGTTGTATTGTTTGTGTTTCTATTTGCATTTTCTCATCAGTAATTTTTTTTCTAGCTAATAAATCTTGAATAACTATTTTCTCTAATTTTGATAGTTTCTCATTTTCTTCTTCACTTAGATTGAATTCTAAGTCTTCACCGATAAGAGTTCCTCGACTTCCATGAAACATAATTAATCCATTTGTATCGCTTACCACTAAATAATTTGGCTCTCCATAATATGAATCGTATTCTTCACGGTCGAATATAAAATGTGTTCCGTTCTTTAAATTTTTGTCAATTAAAATCTTATATATTCTTCCTATTTCCTCATTACTAAACTGCATTTCTGTCTCAGGTTCTTGACCACTTCTTATAGCATCTAGTATTCCATTAATTTTTTCAGTTATTATTTGATAATATAAATCACTTATTTTACTCATAAACTTTCTCCTTAAATTAAAATACTACAAATATATAATAACACAAAATTATTCTTTTGTCTATTTTTGGACAGATTTTTACCTTAAATAAAGGTTTATGTGCTATATTGGGCATTTCGGCTATATAATTTGTAAAATATTGAAAAATATAGTATAATTAAGGTATATGAACTTTATACAGAGTTGTTGGAGGTATTGATATGAAGGTTACACAAAAATTAGAATGGGATTATGAAGGAAACAAAGTAACATCAACAGATTTTATGACAAGAGACACAATTAAAAATGTAGTTGCAGCTGAACTTTTTATTCCAGTTGTTGAAGAATTATATGATAAAAATATATTTACAAATTGGAGTGGACTAACAGGAAATGCTCACATAAGAATACCACTAGATGGTTTATCTAAAGAAAATTTTCTTATAGCAAAGCAAAATTGTGAAAATAATCCTAATCATTGGAAATTGCAAAGACCACCATATAAAAATGTTAAAGACCTTTTACCAAACTACACTTTTGAAATATACGTAGACTATGAAGAAGGATTAACAGAAGCTTCAGTTGTTGTTGACGAATTGCTTAAAGAAGTAAGAACATTACTATTTCAAGATGTTCAAATGGCACGAGAGGAATATGCAAAAGAAAGTCAAATACCAAGAGTTGATATAAAAGGATTGTATAAAAGATCTGAATGCCCTGTTTTTAACATAGAAAAGCAAGAAGATGAAATGATTCCGGCAGAATCATTTAAGGAATTATCTGAAATGTATTTAGAAGGTGATAATCCAGAATATTTTTATGATGAAGAAACAGATACTTATTTTAGAAATAAAGAATTAATAGCAAAATCAAAAGAATATAGAGAATACGAAGTATCTCCAGAAAAAAGGAAAAAAAGAGCAATAGATGAAATAAGTAAAAGACTTAATCCAGAAATGGCAGATGAAGAAAAATATAAAGTTATTTTTGATTGGTGCGTTAATTATTTTAATTATGCATACTCTGGTTTAAATTATGCTTATGCAGAGCAAGAATGGAGAAAAGAATCTGATGAGAATTTAACTAAATATTATAGAACCTATTGTAGAAAGAATAATTCTCAATGCGAACTTTTAGGTTTAGAAAGTAGAAAAAAGTTTTTAGAAGATTCAAAAAATAATACAGATATTCCGATTGAAGCTATTGTGCGAACTCAAAAAATAATTGAACACTTAGAGGAATGTGAAAAATGTAAACAAAAAGAAAAAGGATTGATATCTGGAAATACTGATAGCATATGGCTTAGTAAATATGGTGTTTGTATGAATTTTGCAGAAATATACGAATTTTTGTGTGAAAAATTTTCCTTACCTTGTAAACATATTCAAGGTTCAATTGATTCAGGAGATTATAATGTTGGTCATGCTTGGAATGCCATAATGATAAATGGGAAATTAAGATATGTAGATATATCAAGTGCAATTCATTGTAAAGATAGGAGCAATACAATTAATTTGCCTGAAGATTTTTTTGGTAAAACATTTGAAGAGCTACAAACTATAGATGGTGGGAAAAATAGAAGAATAGCAGAAGGATTTGAAAAAAATATTAGGGAATTAATTAACAGCTCTGAAGGATGGAATGTAGGCGATTAAATATTTAAGTAAAGCTAACTTAGGTATATTTTCAAGCAAGCAAGACATATCTTAGTTAGCCTTAAATCTTTAATATTAGATGATACTATTAATTAAATATATACAACTTTATTTTTTTCAGCATCTTCTATTTCCATTATTTTAGCCATTATAAGCATCACAAGTTTATATTTTGCAAAGTTTATGATAGTAGTTCTATATTCTTCATCAATTTCTTTTAGCATTATATCAAATTTCTCATACATCTCTGACTTATTATATAAGATATCAGCCCAATCACTTGTAGATAAACATATTCCTAATCTTAATTTATCTTTTAAACTCATACTATTTATTATATTTACCAAATATTTAACTTTCTCATTTTCCATATATTTAAATTCCCCCATATTAAAATCTTGTATCATTTTTCCTCCTACTTTTTTCAGCTTTATTTTCATTTGGTATGTTTACTTTTTTATAAATGTTATTTGCTATCTCATTATCATTATCATCAAATATACCATTTTTATATAAGTCATCACTTACAATTTTATAGTTATTATCTTTATCATAGCAAATTTTTTTATGAAAATGGCTCATAATACTATGCCAAAATCCTTTAAATTTTTGCAATTCCTGTTTAAGTTTTTCTTTTTCAGTTTGTAATTTGCTAATAATCTTGTCTTTAGTAGAAAGTTCCTTTTTTAGATTGCCAATTTCATTATCTTTTAATTCTATTTCATATTTTAGTGAGCGATTTTCTTTTTCTATTTCAAAGCTAGAGTGTTCAAAATCTTTACTTGCTATATTTAAGTCATTTACATTTCTTACTGTCTGGGTTATATCTTTTACATCTTCTGTATAATTTTTGATTTTTTGAACATCCTCGTTTGAAATAACCATATTATTTTTGTTAAGTTTAGTAGATTTTAGGTTATTTAAAATTTCTTTTATTTCATTACTAGAATTATCAAGTATTTTCGTTTGATTATTTGCTTTTTCAAGTTTTTGTTCTTTCTGTTTTAGCTGTTTCTTTATTTCTCTGTAATTACCCATTTCATCAACATTAACGTCTTGGTTTCTACCTTTTTGTTTTTCTTTTAACTTAGTATTAACTTCATAAAACTTGTTATATGACTTAATACAAGCATTTCTCATTTTATCTTGTATTTCTGTTAAAGATGTTTTTGTAAATAACTTGGTTTTTCCAACTTGCTTTTTCATTCCTCTAGTACAATTTTCTATTATCGGAACACCTACAATATGTATATGGGGAGAGGTTTCATCAAAATGTATTGTGGCATTTGCTACTTTAAAAGTTGGTACAATTTTTATTAGAGCTTTTACTTGTTCATTATATACATCAACCATTTTTAGCCTGTATTCATTATCTTTATTATTCCAAAAATCCATATCTCCCAGTTCTATTATAATTTCACAAGCTATATCATTTTGAGAATCACATACCTTTTTAAAATAATTTTTAATTTTTCTATCATCACGATTTTGTTTAGTATTATATTCAATTCTAGCTGATTCAAACTCATCTAAATATACTTGTTTTACATCATTTACAATATCATTAGTACCATATATTGTTCTAATTAGTTCTCTATGATTATCATAATCTCTTAAATTGTGTTTATTAACATCTGATAAGTCTTTTGCATTTTGAATTGCATTATTAGATAGAGAAGTAGTGCCAGATACATTTTCTTTTGCTACTTTTTTGGCTAATTTACTTTTGTTTTTATCACTACCTAAGTGAAAAGAATAAGCTAATTCTTGCTCCATAGAATTCCTCCTTTGAAATTTCTTCGTAGCTATGGACTTTGGCTTTGCCATAAGTCCTAACCCAGTAGACTTAAGTTAAGTACACTTTATAAAAATTTATATTTATAAACAGCTAAACAGATATAAAATTATAGTTCTAAAAGTAGTGAAATTAAATTTTAGGAGGATTTTATTATGGTAGAGATAACTTATCACAAAGAGGAAGATTTTTTCGTTCCTGACTTATATTTAGAAAAGGAAGATTATGAAAATGATTATATTATTGGAAAATATGGACATTTACGATTAGAGTATTTGAGAAATTATAGAAAAGCTGAATATACAATAATGTTTATGAACAAGACTTTAAGAAAACATATTGTAGAAACTGACAAACAAGCTAAACAAAGATTTGAAATACTTATGACACAAATGCTAGAAAGAAATCCCATTAATGAAAATTTGAAAAATACTAACCCTTTAAAATGGACTGGACTTATGAATAATTATAAACATATAGTTGAAGAAATTATATTTAAAGAATTAATCTATATATAAAATATAAGCAACACCAGCAATCGTTCAATGAACAATTGCTGGTGCCTTTTAGTTCACGGTATGAATTACTTAATTTCTGAAACTCTCTTTGCCATTTCTGAGTAAGCTTCCGCAACATTTCCCATATCCTTGCGGAATCTGTCTTTATCAAGACTTTTTCCCGTTTCCTTATCCAAGATTCTGCAAGTATCAGGAGAAATCTCATCAATCACAATAATCTGACCATTAGGCAGTCTGCCGAATTCGATTTTGAAATCGATAAGGTCTCCATTACACTGTGCAAAAAAATCTTTGATGACAAGTGCCACCTGCTCAGTTACATATTCTACATAGCCAAGTTCCCTTTTGGTCAAGAGACCTTTTGCAATAATAGCAGCTTCGCAGATTGGCGGATCACCTGCTGCATCAGATTTGTATGTGTATTCGATATATACCCCATCAAAAGGCATCATATCAGGCACATCATATCTCTTTACATAGCTTCCAGTTGCTTTGAATCTTCCAATAACTTCAAGAAGAATCGGAGTAGTTTTCTTAACAATCTTTGAAGCTTCGTTTGAACCAGGTCCAACATAGTGTGTATGGATTCCATGTTCTTCCAGCTTAGTAAAAATTGCTTTAGAAATAACATTGTTTGCAATTCCTTTGCCACTGATTACATCAGTTTTCGCACCGTTTCCAGCCGAAATTCTGTCTGATGCTTCCAGTTCGAGATACTCAGGGTTGTCGGTTAAATAGACATTATTAGCTTTTCCTGAGTGATAAAGCTCTGTCCGTTTAATTGTGTCTGCAAGTTTCATTTTGCATACCTCCACATAAAAATGTATTTACAAAGCCTTGCTTTGTATGTTTATTATTTTAACATAATTATGTAGATTTATCAATAAATTTCCATGAAAATATCAAAATTCGTTGACTTTTAGCGAAAATCATGGTATATATTATTTGTATTCTATTTAGGAATACAAGAATATTGATATCTTCTTTGGAATTTTATAATTCCTCAGATGCCAGGCAAAAACGAGTCGCATAAGGGATTGCGAGCTGGTTATTAAAAAGTGTAAAATTTAAAAATAATAGTAAACTTGTCCAGTATTTATAAGTAATTAAGAAAGCCATGAGTGCAAAATTCAATATTCTATTTACATAAACACTAAAAAAATGAGTACATAGTTAAAACTCAAATTTTGTTTGAGCTTATTAATTTTGTATTCTACGTGGGTAAATAGAGTATTGGTATATCGCTTATGGTCTTTTTGTTGTGTATAATTATTCTTGCTCTTTCTATTTATACAGAACAAAACAAATTATTCAGTAGCTAGAGTAGAAACTTATACTAAAACAAGTATAACTAAAGCTGAAAGACACAACGAAAGAAAAAATAAATCATATTCTAATATGAATGTTGATTTAGAGCAAACACCAAACAATGTACATTACAAAAGATGTGAAACTACCTACAATGAGAAATTAAAAGAAATGCTTGATAGTGGACAAGTATCATTAAGAGGTTTAAGAGAAAATGCAAATTTATTTGATGAACTTATATTTGATATTAACTCTGACTATTTTGAAAAACATGGTGGTTATGAATTTGCAAAAGAATTTTATGAGAAAGCATTTCACTTTGCTGAACAAGAAATGGGAACTGACAATATTATATCAGCAGTAATGCATGCTGATGAGCTAAATACTGTTTTAACAGAAGAATATGGAAAGCCTATATATCATTATCATTTGCATGTTGTAGCACTCCCTGTTGTAAGAAAAGAAGTAAAATGGACTAAAAAGTGTAAAAATAAATCTTTAGTAGGAACTACAAAAGAAGTAATCAATCAAGTAAGCCATAGTAATAAATGGAAATCAGAACATCAATTAGATAATCAAGGAAAACCTATCTATAACAAAAAAAGGAAAAGCAGTTTTAATAAAATCATATAGTTTATTGCAAGATAGATTTTATCAATATATGAGTGATAGTGGCTATAAAGACTTTATTCGTGGTGTAAAAGGCAGTAATCAAGAACATTTGGATGACTTGCAGTTTAAAATAAAAAAAGATACTGAAAGACTAGAAAAAATTACAAATAAAGTTGAAGAAAAGGAATCTTCTTATAATTCCTATATGAAATATGATAAGCAAATTGAAGATATTTCAAATTTAGGAAAGCAAAAGAGATTTTCTAAAAAGATTGAATTAGAACAAGAAGATTATGAGAATTTAACTGAATATGCTAAAAAAGGAATTGTTGCAGATAAAGAAATATATGAACTTAATAATAGAATTGATAATTTAAGAAATGCAGTAGATAAGTGGAAATCTTTATATGATGAAATTGTAGAAAAAACAAAAGATTATTTCCATGCTATAAAACTCGCACCACAAAAAGTTGCAAATTTCTTTAAAGGTCTATTTGATAAAGAAAAACAAGATGAATTAGAAAGACAACGAATTGAACAAGAAAAAATACAAGCTGAGAAAAAGGCTCGTGAAGAAGCTAGAGAAAAAGCAAGGCTTGAAAAGCAAAAACTAAAAGACTCTCCTGAATACAAGAAAAGGAGGGCTGACAGAGATGCAAGATAATGAAAAAATATATAGAATTGAACTGACTAATGAAGAATACGAATTTTTAGAGAATTTAGAAAATGAATTTTGTAATAAGCTCTCTAAAATGAACAATGAAGAACGTGCAGAATATTTAAAAAGTTTTTATCCAGAACAAAATTTGAACTTTGAAAAAGAAATAAAAGGTACTGTTTATAAGGTAAATACCTATTTTAACAAAGATTCGGAACACACAATACTTACTAGATTTTTTGAAATCTTCCAAAAGTAATGTTTTGATATTGAATTTTAAGTTTGAAATATGGTATATTATAAACACTACTTGAAATGAAGTAGCTATAATTTTATATCGTATTTCAAGCTGTCAAAGAAAGGAGTAAATAATGAAACAGCTAGAAAGCGATAAAATAACAGCTTTATACTGCCGTTTATCAAGAGATGATGAATTGGCTGGAGAAAGCAATAGTATAAAAAATCAAAAATTAATTTTAAGTAAATATGCAGAAGATAACAAATTTCAAAACATTAAATTCTTTGTTGATGATGGGTATTCTGGAACAACTTTTACAAGACCTGCTTTTATGGAAATGATGGAACTTGCTGAAAGTGGACAAATTGGAACGATTATAGTAAAAGACCATTCAAGACTTGGTAGAAATAGACTTGTTGTTGGACAACTTCTTGAAGAAGATTTTGTTAGGCTTAATATAAGGTATATTGCAATTATGGATAATATTGATAGTAGTAAAGGGTTAAATGACTTCTTACCTATTCAAGATTGGTTTAATGAAATGCATGCAAAAAATACGAGTCAAAAAGTTAGAGCCGTTCTTAAAAGTAAAGGCGAATCTGGAATTTCACTTGCTAATAATGTGCCTTATGGTTATAAAAAAGATGAAAATGATAAAACAAAATGGTTAATAGATGAACCCTCAGCAGAAGTAGTAAAAGAAATATTTAATCTATTTATTCAAGGACATGGAACTTGTGAGATTGCCAGAATTTTAAGGGAAAGAAAAATATTAACTCCATCTGAATATAGTGCAAGTATTACTACAAACTCAAATAATCAAGAATATCAATATAAATGGTATGGAACTACTGTAGCTGGTATTTTAGATAGACAAGAATATATTGGAGATACAGTAAATTTTAAATGTACTACTCGTTCTTATAAAGATAAAACTAAAATAAGACTTCCAAAAGAAGATAGAAAAGTATTTAAAAATACCCATGAGCCAATAATTGATGAATATACTTGGAACATTGCAAAACAATTAAGAAATAACAGAAAAAAGCCTACTAGGTCAGGTAAGAAAAGTATTTTTTCAGGATTACTATTCTGCAATGATTGTGACAAAAAAATGTATTTCCAATCTCCTGTAACAGATTTGAAAGCTAAAGACCATTATAGATGTTCAAGTTATAAGAATGATACTTCTCTATGTACATCTCATTACATCTCAGATGAGATATTACAAGTTATTGTTTTAGAGAATATTCAAAGAGTAATTTCATATGTAAAAAGCTATGAAGATTTATTTATTCAAGAACAACTTGCAAAATCTACACAAGATGAGTTAAAACAAATTACTAAAAACAAGAAAGAACTTGAAAAGGCTAAAAATAGAATAATTGAAATAGATAACTTATTTATGCATATTTATGAAGATAATATATCTGGAAAGATTACAAATGATAGATTTAGAAACTTATCTTTTAATTATGATAAGGAACAACAAGAATTAAAAATTAAGATTGAACAATTGTCAAAAGAAATTGAAAATACTGAAAAGAAAGATACTGATATAACACAATTTATATCTAATGTTAAGAAATATACTGAAATAACTGATTTAACACCAGAGATTTTAAATGAATTGATAGAAAAGATACTAATTCATCAAGCAGAAAAAATAGATGGTAAAAAAGTTCAAGAAATAGATATATATTATAGAGGTGTTGGTATAATTTCTTTTCCAGTAAGTTTGGAAGATATGACAATGGTAATTGAAAAAATGTTAAATAAAAAAATATCAGCTTAAACAAGCTATTTTATGGGGGGGAGAACATTTTAGTGTACTTAACTAAAGCGTTCTCCCCTATGAGTTTTGACATTCTATCAAAACTCGGGAGCTCTGCGAGGCAATAAAATTTATCTTACATAGACAAATTTTATTCAAATTAACTATCGCCTCGTCAAAGCAAACTTAACTCATCAAAGTTCATATTATCATCTGACATTTTAATTCGTTTTGTTGCTTTTCCTCTTTCTCAAAAATCACTGCTTTTTTGGAGTCCTATTGCTCTGTTAATTTGTTATTGTATCTTCTTCGCAGAACTTTACTGGCTTAACACCTGCTGAAATAGGAACAGGTTCTTTCATATAAATCACACTATCATTAGTTTCATCTGGAATATAATCAAATGCTGTATCAATATCTTGCATTTCAAACTTATCTTCTTCGTTAATATATAAAATTCCAAATTGATATTCTTCCATTTTGTTATCAGGATCTAATTTATAGTGATCCTCTAAAGGAAATACTCTAACAATAGCACTATTATCTTCAACAAAATTAAAGTAAAACATTTGCTTTTGTACATAGTACATTGCTTCTGTGTAATGAACATCATAATATTGCCTTAATCTCATAATAATTTCACCGACTTCTTCCTCTGGCAAATAGTTACTAAATCTAACACTTCCTAATACATTACCTAATATCATAGGTTTTGTAGTATCTATATAGCCATTATCATATAATTCTTGACAAGGTTTGCAAATTGAATCTCTAAAGTTTATTTGTTTTACAACAATTTCTTTACCAACTAAAGCAAGTTCAATATCATCAACATATCTCGTTATTAAATCTGCTTGTTCTTCTCGTGTATAATCTTTCCATATTTTAGTTCTTTCTTGGTATTCTTTAGCTAGTTTCATTTTGTTAATAAAATCAATATCTCTTTTTAGTAAAATATCTTTGGGAGTAAATTTTAGTTCTTCTGTGCAATCAGTAACATTTAATTTTTCTTCAAGTTCTATAATAGCATTTTCAACTATTTTCTTTTCTTCTTTATATTCTTTTAGTTCAAATACACCATTTACATAAGCTTTTTTAATTCTTTCCAATTTACTTTTTTGATTATTTATCTCTTTTTCTAATTGTTCTTTTGGTTCATTAAATTTTTGCTTTATCATAGGCAAGAAGAATTGATTTACAACAGAGTCATACTCAGTTAATTCATCTATAAATTGTTCGAAATATTCATTTATTACATTTTCTTTGAATTGAACTTTACAATCATTGCAATAATAGTAAAAATATGTTTTACCATTTTTCTTTGTAGTAGCTTTACCACCTAAAATGCGATTACATTTAGGACATTTTAGTTTTTGCAAATATAAATATGTCAATGTTCTTTGATAACTTCTTGAGTTTTTCTTTTTTTGTACTTGGCAATCAGCCCACATTTCTTTTGAAATAATTGGTTCTACAACATCTTCATAATAAGTAGGGCTTTTTGTTCTCTTTCCGTGCACAAAATCTCCTTTGTATATTTCATTTTCAAGGATTGTTTGTATTGTAGAATCTCTCCAATTATCTTTTCCTAATACTTTTTCTTCATTGAATAGATTACTTATTTTCTGATAAGAATATCCATTATAATATAAATCAAATATTCTAACTATAACATCTTTTGTAGCATAGTCTATTACTAGTTTTTTATCTTCATGTTTATATCCTAATGGGGCAATATGTGGAATATGACCACATTTAATTGCACCAGCTAGTCCTACTTTAGTTCTTTCACTTGTTCTTTCAATTTCATTTTGACTAACACTCATTAATAACCTTGAAATCATTTTACCGTTTGCACTAGTTGTATTTATTTCATCATTTACACAATCCAAATAAGCATCGTTTTCATCTAGAAATGTCATTAAATTTTCCCAATCATAAATACTTCTTGTTATTCTATCCAACTTTAAAGCAACAATAGTATTTATCTTTTTAGCTTTTATATCATCTTTTAGTCTCTCAAATTCTGGTCTATGATTACCAGTCTTAGCACTAATTCCAGCATCTTGATAATAATCTATTATTTCATAACCTTTAAATTTACAAAAAGATTCTAATCTTTCTTTTTGTTCCGGAAGACTAAAGCCTTCTCTTGCTTGGTCCTCTGTTGATACTCTCATATATAAGCCACATTTTTTCTTTTCATCTTTCAATTTTCAAACCTCCAATCTAACAAAAAAGAGACATCAAAGTACAATACGAGTACTTTTGACATCTCTTAAATCCGTTTAACAAAATACAATATAATTGTAATATAATATAAATTTTTCAAAGTGCTCGTAGACATATAGCTTTTGACGAACAGCTATATGCAATTAATTGGCTATATTATATCACGATTTCAAAAAATGTCAAATATTTACAAATTTATATTTTTTTCAAATATACTTCTAACTCTGATAATTTTATCTTTTTAGATAAGTTTGAAA
>ERZ1034984.2904-NODE-2904-length-13070-cov-10.296888_pt1 | contig 13070 bp, 17 predicted proteins | sample MGYA00520589_ERZ1034984 | MGnify/ENA primary metagenome ERZ1034984 (study PRJEB33766, sample SAMN09781790) | gut metagenome | biome: gut microbiome | host: Homo sapiens | place: Madagascar | study: EMG produced TPA metagenomics assembly of the PRJNA485056 data... | reverse complement strand
ACGCAATAGAGAATAATATATTTATATATTGTTTTCTAGCAAAATATTTTATAATTAGTGATAGTTAAATTGGTGTATACATTAATTTAAAGATTATTATGATAGCAGATATTGTACTAAGGTATAGGTATTTACGCTATTATAATAATCTTTTTTTGTTATATGAATATGGAATAATCAAGACAAAGGCGTCGTAATTCAATGGAATACGATGCCTTTTTTTGCGTGAAGGAGGAAAACATATGAAGTTAGAACATGCGGCACTGCTTATTATTGATTTACAAAATGACTTTGTGGGCGAGCATGCAGCCATTCCATGTAAATGTGATGCGGATATGATAAAAAATGTAAAAAAATTGATTGGGTTTTGTCATGAAAAGCAGATACCTGTTATTTATACACAGGAGGAGCACCGGGCTTCTATGATTGATTTTGGAAGAGAACTGGATGGAGATGAACCGGTTCATTGCCTGGAGGGTTCCGAAGGAGCAAAGATTATTGAAGAATTAACTCCAACAGAACAGGATCATGTAATAAAAAAGAGACGATACAGTGGATTTTTCCAGACAGATTTGAAACTGCTTTTAGATAGTCTCAAGGTAGATACTTTGATTATTACAGGGGCTGCCACGGATGTTTGTGTCAGAATAACAGCAACCGATGCACAGCAATATGGTTACTTTGTATATGTACCAAAAGACTGTGTGGCAGGAACTACTCCACAGCAAAATGCAGCGGCACTGGAACATATTCGTTATGTGTTAGGAAAAGTTGTAACAAGTGAAGAAATATTAAAGGAAGAACTATAAGGCAGATGGTGTAAAAGATGGAAAACAACAATACGGAATACAAACGGGAATTATTCAAACTGTATAATGCAGTAAATAAAGAAATATATGGATATGGTGTTACTGAGTTAAAGGTATCCTGTATGGAAGATATGATTATTTTCCGGACACGTCATAACAGAGTTCATGCATTGCAAATCTTAGAAGAGAATTATGCATTGTTAAAACAATCCGTAGACCAGGCTCTGTTTTCCGAATTTAAAAGAATGTTCCATAAGGAATTAGAAGAAAAAATGGGACTGCATGTAGCAGGAATGTTACGAGATTATGATGCGAATATTCGTACCGCGGTTACAGTGGTAATTCTTGCTACAGAAGAAAAAAGTTCGTAAATTCGTGAAAGGGGACTTGAAATGAAAGTTGTAGTTGGAATCACAGGAGCCAGTGGTAGTATTTATGGATATTCTCTCATACGTCTGTTGCATAAAAAAGGTATAGAACTTGCAATTGTTATGACACAGATGGGAGAAAAAGTAATGAATTATGAATGTGGAATTACCCGAGAGGAAATAGAAAAATATGGGACTGTATATGACAATGATGATTTATTTGCTCCCATAGCCAGCGGTTCCTATCAGGTAGATGCAATGGTGGTAATTCCATGTTCCATGAACTCCCTTGGACAGATTGCAAATGGAATGGGAGATACCCTGTTGGCACGAAGTGCATCTGTGGCTTTGAAGGAAGGAAAAAAGTTGATTATGGTGGTAAGAGAAACACCATATAGCATTATTGCAATGGAAAATATGCTGAAATTAGGAAAAGCAGGTGGAATCATTATGCCTGCCAGTCCGGGATTTTATCATAAGCCTACCAAGATATGGGAATTAGTGGAAAGCATTACTTATAGAGTCCTGGATCGACTGGAAATTGAAGCAAAGGAGGCGGTAAGATGGAAGTAACATCAGATTTTAAAGAGTTGACAATGCAATATGAACAACAGGGCTTACTTTCACATATTACCCGAAAAGTCTCAGCCGATAGTGAAATGATGGCAGTAATGAAAAAAACAAAGGGACAAATTCCACTACTGTTCCATCAGGTGGACGGATACCCATGTAAGGTAGTAACCGGTTTAGGTGGCAGTCGTAAGCTGTTAGCGCAGTCCATGGGAATAACAGAAGATAAGTTAAGAAAACATTTGGCAGCTGCCATTGCACATCCAATTCCGGTTACACATGTAGCAGAAGGAAAGTGCCAGCAGGAAGTACATATGGCTCCCTTTTCATTAGAAGACTATTTCCCGGTATTGCGACATTATGAAAAGGATAATGGAAAGTTTATTATTTCAGGAATGATGGTGGCAAAAAGTATCGACGGAAGCAAGTATTATACATCAATTCGCCGTATGTGGTACAAGGGAAAAAATCAGATGACCGTTTTGATTACTTCCAGAGAAATGCAAGAGCAGTTTGCATATTATGAGGCAAGAAAAGAGCCAATGGAAATAGCAGTCATGTTTGGATTAGTTCCGGCAGTTGTTTTAGGTTCCCAGATAAGTACCCATTTATACAATGCAGATAAGTTAGAAGTTTCAGGAGCGTTATTGTCAAAATCATTAGAGACAGTAAAATGCAAAACCATAGACTTAGAAGTGTTAAGTGATGCACAAGTGGTACTGGAAGGAAAGGTTTATCCATGGAAAAAGGAAAAAGAAGGCCCTTTTGGTGAAATGGCATATTACTATGGCGAAGTAAAGGAACTTCCCCTTTGCGAGTTTTCCTGTATTACAATGCAAAAAAATCCTCTGTGGCATACATTTTTTCCATCAGGATGTGAAGAAAAACTGCCTATGGCAATTAGCAGAGAAGTGAATCTTTTTAATACCATTCAAATGACGGTACCGGGAGTGAAAAATGTGCATCTGACTATGGGTGGCGCAGGTCGTTATCATGCAGTAGTACAAATAAAGAAGGAGCAGGAAGGTGACGGAAAGCAGGCTGCACTTTCGGCGTTTGCATCAGATAAGGACTTAAAATATGTCACGGTAGTGGATGAAGATGTAGATATTTTTGATGCGGAGGAAGTAGAGTGGGCAATCACAACAAGAACGCAGGCAGCCAGTGATATTTTTATCATACCGGCAGCTTTGGGGTCGCCCTTAGAAGCCTCTCATCATCTGAAGAACACAACCGATAAAATGGGAATTGATGCCACAAAACCCATAGGCGATAAACGGTTTGAACGGACGCATGTAATTGGAGAGGAAAAGATAGATTTAAAGGAATACATTGAGGAAAGGAGAGATAGCAGATGGCACTTGGAGTTATAGAAACCAGAGGTTATACAGCTGCGGTAGAAGCAGCAGATGCTATGTGTAAGGATGCACAAATTGACGTAAAAGAAGTAAAGGTGCCCGGAGGAGGACATGTAACCCTTTTAACTACCGGGGAAGTTGCAGCAGTAACTTCGGCAGTTGAGGCTGGAGTAGAGGCAGCCGGTAGAGTTGGAGGTGACATTATCAGTTCCTTTGTAATTCCCAATCCTCATCCGGAATTAGAAACATATTTGTGGGAAAAAGGAGGGAAATAGAAATGGATGAATTTGTAAAGTCTGTAGTGGAACATATTATAGGAACAGGCAGAGAAACAGAGCCGATTCAGACACAGAATCAGCAAAACACACAGAATCAGACCATTTATCGCCCAAATTATCAACGAAATAAAAGGGGAGTAGAAGTACAGCCCAGGCAACAAAGTGCTTTTTATTGTGTAGATACAGAACCGGAAAGTAAGGTGAAGTTTGGAACAGCCCAAAGCACAGATATGTTAGAGGAAGATTTGCGTTGGATAAGACTACATGCAAAGGAGGTGTAGGAAATGCAGGAAAATGCAATGGGATTTATAGAGACATTTGGATACGGAACCGCCGTGATGGCAGCAGATGCAGCTTTAAAGGCAGCCGCAGTAGAAATTTTACGGATTGAAAACACAATTGGAAGTGGTGGTTCCCTTGGTGTAACAATCTTTTTACGAGGAGAGGTTGCAGCAGTAAAAGCAGCAATCGAAGCAGGAACACAGGCAGCACAGGAGGTCGGAAAAGTAGTTGCAAGCAATGTTATTCCGAATTTAGACAATAAGGTGAGACAGGGAATGTATCACAATAAGATTTAGTAACAGCTTTAAGAAAAACAGTAATAGAGAAAATGGATGAAGAACAAAAAAAGTTCTGAAAGGAGTTTAAGATGAAAGAAGCATTAGGATTAGTAGAAACAAAAGGATTAGTTGGAGCAATTGAAGCAGCAGATGCCATGGTAAAGGCAGCAAATGTAGAAATTACAGGGTATGAAAAAATCGGTTTTGGTCTGGTAACTGTTATGATCAGAGGAGATGTAGGTGCGGTAAAGGCAGCTACAGACGCAGGAGCAAATGCAGCAAGAAGAGTAGGCGAAGTGGTTTCTGTCCATGTAATTCCAAGACCACATACTGAGGTAGAACGTACCATTTTAAGTGCAGCAGTTGTAGAGGAAGCGTAAAGCATGAAAGAAAGAGGAAATGATAACAAAAGTAGCCGAATCCTTGTGCTATGTTGTTCCAAAATGGCAGAAGATGTTGGAATGTTATTTTTTCTAGAAAAATTAAAAAGAAAGTATCCATTGAGAATCTGTATGATACCAGAAGAAGCAGGAACTTCTCAAGGAATGTTAGAACAGGAAGGCTGGAGTACGAATCTTCCGGAAAGAGTATTAGAGGAAATTGATTTTGTTTTGCTTGCGGGAATGCCAAAAAAAATGATAGATTCACTGGAAAACGGATTACTGGAAGAACCGGAAGTAAAATTACTTACATTGTGTTTTACCAATCGGATGCAGGTATATTTATGGGAAGAAAATCCGTGGAAAGAATCCGCTTTTTTGCCGGAACCGGTGCAGAGATTGCAGGAGAAAAAGAAAAAAATCTGTGACATGTATCGGATACAATTTCTGAGAAAACAGGAATTAGAAAAAATGTTTGGCGGTGTGGAAAAAGAACAGGAGAATCCAGGGAAAAATACGGGAATTTGGGAAAGCGCAGCCAACAATGAGAAACATCATATGTATACCATGGAAGATGTTGTTGCCTGGGACAGCAGAGTAATCATTCCAAAGGGTGCTTATTTTACACCATTGGCAGCAGATTATATCAGAGAAAAGAAAATCTGTGTGGAATATCAATAGAAGGGAAAATGTATGAAACTAGGAGTTGTGACAGGTCAGATTGTGGCCACGAGAAAAGATGAATATCTTACGGGAACGAAGCTGATGATTACGCAGCCAATTTCTGCCAAAGGAAAAAACATGGGAGAAGAACTGGTAGCAGTAGATACCGTAGGTGCCGGAGTTGGTGAAACAGTATTGTATGCTTGTGGCTCAGTTGCCAGTCGTGCAATGAGAAATTTAGAAGCTCCGGTAGATGCAGCAATTGTTGCAATCGTAGATAGAATCGATTGTTATGGAAAGCAGTAGCTTATGAAAGCGAAGAGTAAGAGATAAGCGAAAAGGAGTCATAGTATGAATGATCTGCAAGAAAAAAAGCCAATACAATATCGAAAAATGATAGATATTCTAATGGGAAAACAAGGATGCGCAGATGTAATATTAGAAGGCGGATTTTTGATAAATGTATTGACCAGAGAAATCTATCAGGCAGATGTGGCGATAAAAAATGAATATATACTTTTGGTAGGTGATTGTAAAGAAGTAAAAGGTGAGAAAACAAAAGTAATTGATGTCAGAGGAAAGTATATTTCTCCGGGATTTATAGATGCTCATATGCATTTTGAAAGTTCTATGCTGACCTGCACAGAATTTTCCAAACTTTCTTTACTGGGAGGAACAACAACTTTATTTGCAGACCCCCATGAAATAGCCAATGTTTCCGGATTGGAAGGAATTGAGGCAATGTTGAAAGAAGCAACATATCTTCCAAATCGAATTTTGTTTACTGTTCCGGCGTTAGTTCCGGATGTTCCCGGATTAGAAACACCGGGGCAGGAAATAGACAGCCGTTTCTTGAAAAAGCTATTGGAAGAAGATAATGTAGCAGGTTTGGGAGAAATGCAGGGATTTAGTAATACCAGAAGTGTTTATGAACATGCAGAAGAAGTGATTGATGACTTACTGGTATCCTCCGCAATGGCACAGAGTTATCACAAAACCATAGAAGGAAATGCACCGGGATTATTTGGAAAAGATTTAGCAGCACATATATTGGTGTGCGGTGGAGAGACTTCCTGTCATGAAACAACAACCAAAGAAGAATGTTTGGAAAAGGTAAGAAACGGAGTTACTGTGTTTATGCGAGAAGGTTCTACCCAAAAGAACATGACAGAATGTATTCGTACCGTAAAAGAGGAAGGAATAGATTCCGGTAAGTTAGTTCTTGCAACGGATGATATGTCAGCAAGAGATTTATTAGAAAGCGGTCATATGAACAGCGTGATTGCAAAGACTATTGCACAGGGAATCGACCCGGTAGAAGCCATACAGATGGCAACCATTAACCCCGCGAGACATTACGGAAGAAAAGACATTGGTGTAATAGCACCCGGAAAAGCAGCAGATATCTGTGTCTTATCTGACTTAAATCGTATGAAAGTAGAAACGGTATTAGTAAAAGGAAAAGTAGTGGCTCAAGGCGGAAAATTGTGCATAGATATTCCACACTATCCATATCCTGATTCCGTAAAACATAGTATGAAGTGTGGAAAGATAAAAAAAGAAGCATTTCAGATTCATACAGAAAATCACAGTGAGATGGTAAGAGGAATTCAGGTGATAGAAGATCAGAATCTTACAGAATGTATCAGAGAAAATGTAGAAGCAAAAGATGGAATTTTACAACCGGATATCGGAAAAGATATATTACCGTTTATTGTAATTGAAAGACATGGAAAAAGTCAGCGAATTGGAAAGACCTTTGTACGGGGATTCGGATTAAAGGCAGGTGCCATTGCGCAAAGTATTGGACATGATACCCACAATCTTCTGGTGGTGGGAACAAATTATGAAGATATGGAAATGGCGGCAAATCGTGTATGTGCAATGGAAGGTGGAATTGCATTGATTAAAGAGAAAAAAATAGTAGGAGATTTACCTTTAAAAGTGGCAGGCTTAATGAGTGATGAAATGACAGCAGAAGAACTTGCAGAGCGGCTTGATATGATTTCCACAGCAGCAGAAATGGAAATGGGATGTAAAATTCATGATCCATTTATGCATTTATCTTTCCTGACCTTAGTAACAAGTCCAACATGGAAATTAACCGATTATGGACTGATAGATGTTGAAAAAGGCACGGTGCTTGAAACGGTGGAAAGGAGCGAACGCAAATGGACATCAGAATGGTAGATTTAACCCAGGAAATTTTTCAGGGAATGTCGGTGTTTCCCATGCACCAACCGACCTTAATTTTTCCCAATGCCACCCATGAGGAAAGTTTAAAAAAGTGTGGGTTTATGTTTGCCACCAATAATTTGTTGATTAACGAACATGGTCCTACTCATACAGATGCCCTTTATGAATCTGACCCACATGGAACTACCATAGAAAAAACACCACTGGATTATTTTATCGGACAGGCAGTGTGTCTGGATGTTAGCCATGTGAGAGAAACAGAGTTTATCACAGACAGAGTGTTGGAAGAAGCAGAAAGAAAAAGCGGTCAGTATGTAAAAAAAGACGATATCGTATTACTTTACACAGGACATTATGATAGAAATTACGGTACAGACAAGTGGCAGACGGCTTATACCGGATTAGATGTTTCCGGTACAGAATGGCTTGGTAGAAAAGGGGTAAAAAATATTGGTGTAGACACTCCTTCCATTGACCGACCGGATGATATGAAATATTCCGGGCATCTCATCTGTCAGAAATATCGGATGTTAAATACAGAGAATCTATGCAATCTAAAAGAAGTGGCAGGAAAGCGTTTTATGTATGTGGGACTGCCATTAAAGATTCGTGGTGGAAGCGGTGCTCCCATCAGAGCAATTGCAATTTTGATGGAGTAAAACTCTTTCATATGAAAATGGAGGCATTATATGAGAATAAAGAAAAAAATTTTAATCCCACCATATTCGGCGAGAAGTATTGAAGTTCATAAAGGAGAATCTCTTTATATTGTAGATATCGAAGGAAAGCAGGTAGGAGATTTCGTTTGTTACAACATGCACGATTATAGTGAGCATGTATCACCGGTACATATGAGATCTTCCTTGTCCAGTATTCGTTTGCGCATCGGAGATATGCTTTATAGCAATTATAGAAGAGGTCTGATGCAGTTTGCAGAGGATACCGTAGGAAAGCATGACTTCTTTTTCCCGGCATGTGATTACTATCGTTATAAGGTAGACTTTGGAGTGGAAAATCATCCAAACTGCCATGACAATTTATTAGAGGCATTGAAAGATTATCCCATAGACCGAGAACATTTACCGGATCCAATTAACTGGTTTATGAATAATGAAATGAACGAGTATGGTGATTACACCATTAAAGACCCGCTTTCAAAGCCAGGTGATTATGTGCGTTTGGTTGCCTTAGAGGATTGTGTATGTGCATGTACCACCTGTTCGCAGGATTTCGTTCCTGTAAATGGAATGAAAGTAACACCGTTAGAATTACAGTTAGCAGAAGATTAGAAGTTAATAGAAGATAGGAGAGAGAAAAATGGTTGCTTTTTGGAAAAATATAATTAGTGAAGATATGGAAAAATTAAACAAAGAGGAGTCGCTGGTAATGCTTCCGATTTCAGCAATAGAGCAGCATGGACATCACCTTCCGGTAGGAACAGACAGTATTATTCTGGAGGGATTGCTTGAAAAGTTTGCAAAGGAAAAAGAGTTCCCGGGAAAGAATGTCATTATCGGACCTCAGTTGTTTGTAGGAAAAAGTAATGAGCATATGGGTTTTGCAGGTACCATGACTTATACAGCCAAAACCTTGTATGACATGATTGATGAACTTACAGATTGTATTGTAAAAAGTGGATTTAAGCGTCTGCTTTTGACGAATAGTCATGGTGGAAATACAGACCTGTTAAACCTGATTTCCAGAGATTTAAGAATTAAATATGGCATTGATGTGTATGTATTTGACTGGTGGTTTACTTCTTTCTGGCAGGAATTATTAAAGACAGAAAAAGAATCAGAAAGCCCATATGGTGTATTTCATGCTTGTGAACTGGAAACTTCTTTAATGCTTGCATTGGCACCGCAGACAGTAGATATGTCCAGATTAGTGGATGAAACACCGGATAAGATGTTTGAAGATAATGAGTATGTATCTCTTTATGGTCCGGTAAATATGGGATGGAAAACACGGGACGTAACCGAAAGCGGTGTAATCGGAACACCAAGTAAAGCCACTGGCGAAAAGGGAGAAAAAATGTTGCAGTACGCAGTGGAAAAACTGGGTGAAATCGTAACAGAATTGTTGAAATTTGGCTATTAATAAAGGAAAAAATGACATGGAAGAGGATATTTACAGCCTGTTGGAAATGTTAATAAAAACCAATACCGAAAATCCGCCGGGAAGCGAAGAAGTTCTTGTAGATAACATATTAGAATGGTTAGAGCCTTGGAACCCCCGGTATAAAAAAGTGTCGATAGAAACAGGCAGAAGTTGTCTGTTAGTGTGGTTAGAAGGGCAGCGGGAAGAGTATATTGGTTTTGCAGGACATTTAGATACAGTTCCGGCAGGTGACAGAGCAGAATGGCAGTATGACCCATTTTCAGCCGAAAGAGCAGGCAATATTGTATATGGAAGAGGAGCCACAGATATGAAAGGCGGAGTAGCAGCAATGCTGTTACTTTACCGATATTATCGAGAAAAAAACGAAAAACCTCCCTATGGAATACTCTTTATGTTTACTGCGGATGAGGAAGCACAGGGAAAGGGAATAGCAGAGCTTTGCAAACAAAACGAAGTGAAACAGATAAAGGCTTTGTTTGTATGTGAGCCTACAGGAAATACTCTGGGATTAGGAGAAATGGGAACTTTGTGGTTGAAGTTTTCCGTAAATGGCATAGGGTGTCATGCATCTATGAGTAGTCTTGGTGTAAATGCGTTAGAAGAGGGAATCCAAATCGTAGAGAAATTTCAAAAGGAATGGAAGAAAAAGAGTTACAGTCATCCTCTATTGGGAAAAGAAAGCTGTTCCCTGACGAAACTTTCCGGTGGAGTAAAAATCAATATGATTCCGGAAAGGGCAGAATTTTATCTGGATATCCGCACAGTGCCACGACCAGAGGAAAATTGTCAGAGACATGGAGAACTACTGGAATTGGCAGAACATATTTGCAAAAACCAAATGGCTGAAAAAGAAGGATTGTCAGTAAGTGTGGAAGTATTAACAGACCGACCGGCGATTGAAATGAAAAGAGACAGTAGTTTTATAGAAAGTCTGTTACAGTCGGCTGAAAAGGAGAAAAAAGTACTTGAATGTAGTGCAGTACGTTTTTTTACAGATGCCTCCATTGTACTTAAAAATATTTCTGTTCCGTTTGTCATTTTTGGCCCGGGAGATCCTAAGGAATGTCATACAACTGACGAAAAGATAGAGATATCACAGATAGAGGAAGCAATAGAATACTATAAGATATTTATAGAAGGAATGGGAGAAACAAGGGTGTTTTGAAAGAAAGAATATAGAGAAAACACCCTTGTTCTCTGTATATAGGAAGGAGAAAGGCCAATGGATTATAGAGTAAACAATATTAGCTATAAATATACAAAGGATGGAGAAGAAGTTCTCAAAAATGTAAGTTTTTCCATTGAAAAAGGAAAAGTAACGGCAATTGTAGGACCAAGCGGCTGCGGTAAATCAACTTTAGTGCAGATATTTAGTCAGGTAATACCAAAGCTTATTAATAACGGAGAATTAGAAGGAAGTTTTGATGTTCCAAAAGATACGTTTGTCAGTGTAGTCAGTCAGAATCCGGAAAACCAGTTATTTGGATATGGCGTGGAGGATGCCATTGCATTTGGACTGGAAAATATAGGGATGCCACAGGAAGAAATTGTAGAGCGGATGGAATATGTCTTAGATCTTCTGAATTTACAGTATTTACGAAAAAGAAGCGTAGATAATCTGTCCGGTGGACAACGACAATCGGTATGTATTGCATCTGTATTGGCTATGAAACCGGATATTTTGATTATGGACGAGCCGGTAAGTTCCTTAGACCCCAATGGAAAAAAGATGGTGCAGGATATTTTAGGGCAACTTAGCAACAGTGGAAATACAACGGTTCTCGTAGATAATAATCTGGTATGGTCGGCAGGAATTGTCGATCATGTTATCGGACTTTTAGAAGGAGAGGTAGTTTTTGATGGAAGCAGAGATGAATTTTTCAAAAACTTTGAACTTCAGGAAAAACTAGGTGTAATTATTCCGCAGGAAGTAGAGTTGTATCGGGAGTTATCTAAGCAGTTTCAGGATATAGATTTATTCTATACCGTAGATGAGGCATTCGCGCAATTACAGGGAAAAGTGAAGAAAAAACAAATTCTTCAAAAGGAAGCGTTGAAAGAGGAAATGGAGCCAATTATTACAGTGCAACAATTGGTAAAGCAATTTAATGACGGATTTACTGCATTAGATCATGTAGATGCACAACTGCCCAAGGGAAAAGTAATTGCTATTTTAGGACAAAACGGTTCCGGTAAGACCACATTTGTAAGACATCTGAATGGATTACATAAACCAACGAGCGGAGAAGTGCTGTATAAAGGAACTTCTATTTTAGGAAAGACAGTAGCACAGATTTCAAAAAATATTATTCTGGTATTTCAACATCCGGAACATATGTTGTTTGAAGAAACCGTAGAGAGAGAACTGACCTTTTGTGCGCGTATGCAGGAGGTGCCATTTTCAGAGGAACATATTACAGAAGTTTTAGAACACTATCATTTGGAAAAAGAACGTGAGACGTTTCCATTGAACTTGTCCATGGGAAAGAAACATATGCTTACGATTTTGTCAGTCCTGTTTTCCAGTGCAGACGTAATTATATTAGATGAACCAACATTGGGAATGGACGGATTCCTAATAGAAGATTTAGAGAAAATGATTGCAGATTTAAAGGCAGCAGGAAAAACAATTATTATGATAAGTCATGAAATTCCGTTAGTATTTCGGGTATCAGACTACGCAGTTATTTTAAATAAAGGGGAAAAGTTATTTGAGGGAACCAAAGAAAAACTGGTAGAACGGGAAGATATTTTTGAGAAAATCAATATTATGTTGCCGCCGGTGGTACAGTTATCCAAAAAGTTGGGATTGGATGAAGTTGTATTTCAGGTTGACGATTTTATGAAAAAAGTATTAGAGCAACGGAATGAGTAAAAGGAGGGAAAGAATATGGATTATTTAAAATATGTAGATGGAGATTCCCTGCTTCATAAGCTGGACCCGAGAACAAAGTTCGTCTTTTTTATTGTGATGGCGATACTTACCAGTTTGGTGAAGTCAGGAGTGGCACTTTTATTTTTATTAGTGTTTTTTGTTGGAATGTGGAACGTATGTAAAATTCAAAAATACATTTTTATATTATTTCAAAAATTGAAAGTACTTTTAATTTTCATATTCCTTTTATGGTTTATTTTAGGATTATTTGAACGACCACAAGCAGGAAATGGTCCTGTTTTTTATGAAGCCATGATTCCTTTTGTAGGAGGTCAGAAAATTTTATTTTGTTTTGACTGGTATGACATATACAAAGGTCTGGTATATTCTCTCAGAATATTTTTGATGATAGCATCTTTTTATACCGTGTTGCTTACCACGAATTTCAGTGAAATTATTTTGGGCTTACAGAAATGGAAAATCTCTTATGCACTTGCTTTTGGAATCGGATTGGTATTTCAGATTATTCCAATGATTATTACAGAGCTTAAGGCAATTATGGAGGCGCAAAGCTCAAGAGGTTTGGAGATAGAAGAGTGTAGCTGGACAACAAAAATTAAAAACTATGTTACATTTTCATTGCCATTGCTGTTTCGAGTTATAAGTAAGGGACAATCAATTTCATTGGCAATGCATTATTACCAGTTGAATTTCTCGGTACATAGAACTGCATATAAGAAAATAAAAGCAAGTAAATATGACGCATATTTTATTTTGGCAAATGCAGTAGCAATCGCCATTACCGTAGTTTTGCATATGCAATTTTATATTGCAGTATAAAAGGTTATAAAAGCTTTTTTGATGCGCGTACAAAAGGGCTTATATAGTATAT